>JAEIGA010018215.1_pt1 | contig 10693 bp, 6 predicted proteins | sample 9270691 | NCBI WGS metagenome assembly JAEIGA01 (sample SAMN17057246, study PRJNA624740) | gut metagenome | biome: biome; isolation source: fecal sample | host: Bos grunniens | place: China: Xizang | collected 2019 | reverse complement strand
GGGACGAACGTTATGCCAAGTATGCCGAAGCGTGTGATGAGATTTGGCATGCTGGCGACATCGGCACGCTCGAACTTGCTGAGCAACTCGCTGCGCTCAAGCCTTTGCGGGCTGTTTGTGGCAACATCGATGGAGGCGTGTTGCGCCGTATGTTTCCTGAGACGTTGCGCTTCAGGTGTGAGGATGCCGACGTGCTCATGAAGCACATTGGCGGCTATCCCGGGCGCTACGACCGCTCCATTGCCAGAGAACTCTATGCTCGTCCGCCTCACCTCTTTGTGTCGGGACATTCGCACATTCTTAAAGTGCAGCACGACCCTGCATTGCGCCTGCTTCACATCAATCCCGGAGCGGCGGGCCGACAGGGCTGGCAGCAGGTGCGCACGCTCGTTCGCTTCATGGTGGATGGGTGCGCCTTCAAGGACCTTGAGGTTATCGAGCTGGCCGACGATTTGCGCTGCAATGGCGATGATGAATATTAATATTGGCTTACGACTTACGGTCTGCGCTATAAATCAGCTGAGGGCTGCGCCATGAATGTTTGGCGCAGCCCTCAGTTGTGTTGATGTGCTGTGTGTTAGTAAGTTATGTGGTAGGTCTCGCCCTTCTTGATGTTGACGTTGATGGTTTCATCGCCATAGCGCACGGTGCATGCTGATTTGTTGTCAGCAGTGATGTTGGCTTCTTTAAGTTTGCCGTTTTTCCATGTGATATCTACGGTGAAGCCGCCACGTGCGCGGAGACCTTTGACGCTACCGCTGCTCCATGCGTCGGGCAGTGAGGGCAGGAGGTGGATACATCCGGCATGGCTCTGCAAGAGCATTTCGATAACGCCCGCTGTGCCGCCGAAGTTGCCGTCAATCTGGAATGGGGGGTGAATGTCCCAAAGGTTGTCGGCAGTACCGTTCTTGAGCAGGTTGCCAAAGAGTTTGTACGAGCGGTTGCCGTCGTGGAGGCGAGCCCATTGGTTGAGCTTCCAGCCCATTGACCAGCCTGTAGCGCCGTCGCCGCGGTGGTTGAGCACTACTTTCGACGCTTCAGCGAGTTCGGGCGTAGTGATGGGCGAGATGGTCGAGCCGGGGTGCAGACCGAAGAGGTGGTTTACGTGGCGGTGCTCGTCCTTAGGATTGTCGATGTCGGTGCTCCATTCAAGAATCTGACCATAGCGGCCCACCTGGTAGGGTGTCAGTTTGTCGAGGATTTCCTGCCATTCAGGTATGAGCTTCTTATCTTTCTTCAGAATCTGTGCACTCTTGATGGCTTGCTGCAGAATTTCGCGAATCACGGCGTGCGTGAAGGTGGTACCTTGGTCGATGGGGCCGTGTTCGGGCGAAGTCGAGGGCGCAGCTGTGTAAGTGCCGTCGGGCTTTTTCCAAAGGAAGTCTTGGCAGAAGAGGGCGCAGCCTTTGATGAGCGGATAAGCCGTGTTCTTCAAGAATTTTTTGTCGCGTGTGAATTCGTAGTATTCCCACAAGTGTGTAGCCAACCACGAAGCCGCTACGGGATTGTAGTTCCAGCTCATGTCGGTGCTTTCGAGCGGTGCGGTGAAGCCGAAGATGTTGGCAGAAATGCCGGCAGCCCATCCGCGTGCGCCCCAGTAGGACTTAGCCGTGACGCGACCTGGCTTTTCGAGCAGACGGATGAAGTCTGTCAGCGGTTCGGCACACTCTGTGAGGTTGGCAGTCAGCGCTGGCCAGTAGTTCATCTGCAGGTTGATGTTGTTGTGGTAGTCCACGCGCCAGGGACCATCGACGTTGTTGTGCCACATGCCCTGGAGGTTTGCCGGCAAGTTGCCGGGGCGCGACGAGGCGATGAGCAAGTAGCGGCCATATTGGAAGTAGAGTTCTTCGAGTTTATGGTCGGGAGTGCCCTTGCGGTAGGCTTCGAGTCGCTTGTCGGTGGGCAGTTCTGAATCTTCGCCGCCGAGGTCAAGGCTTACGCGGTTGAAGAGGCTTGTGTAGTCCGCAATGTGGCGGCGCAGGAGTTCTACATAGCCTTTTTCGAGTGCCTTAATCATCCAGAGGTCGGTCGTCGATTTAGGCGAAACGCCCACGTAGGCATTTCGGTCCGAGAAGTTCGGATTGTAGTTGGGCATGTAGTCAGTGTCGGCTGTGAGCAGGAATACTACGGAGTTGGCTTCTTCAATTACGATTTTGTCGTCCTTAACCTCAACGTAGCCGCCATCGGTTATGGCTTGAATGCGCACAACGTATTCCATGCCGTTGTTATCAAGCTTTCCGCTGAACACGATGCCCTTTTGGCCGTCCTTTCTTATTTTTCCCTCAGAGCAGGGGTTGGGCGTGTACGAAAGGGTGAGGTTTTGCTCACCTTCAAGGTTGGCTGTGAAGTAAATAGCCATGACATTGTCGGGGTAGGATACGAATGTCTTGCGCGTATAGGTCACCTCGCCTTCGTCGTACGAAACGGTGGCAATGGCGCGGTCTATGTCGAGCGTGCGGCGATAATTGCGCACGGAGTTTGTGCGCGATTGCGTTTTAATAATGAGTTCGCCCATCGTTGTGAATGAGCCGAAGCGAAACTCGGGTTCGCGCCATGCTTCGTAGGGCACTTCGGAGTTGAAGTTCTGTGCCGTCAGGTTGGCAGCCTTGCGGTTGTCGCCATCGAGGAATGCCTGGCGGATTTCGGGCAACAGGTGGGCAGATTCCTTATTGACGTTCCAGTAGTGGCGAGCACCCTTGGCGGTGTTGGGACCTCCGCGCCAAAGGGTTTTTTCGTTGAGCGTGTAGCGCTCTTCTTCGATGGAGCCCATCACGTTGCAGCCTATCGAGCCATTACCGAGGGGCAGCGAGCGGCGTTCCCATTCCTGGTCGGGTGCACCTCCTTCGCCGGCAGCGACGGGTTTTTCTCCGTTTTGATAGCGTTGGTCGGCATACCAAATTTGCTTACCTCGGAGTGAGGTAGGCTTGTCGAACCAAACTACGTGTTGCGCCCACGCCGATGCAAGACCGCAGAGGGCAAACGTAGCTGCGAGTAAGATTTTTTTATTCATAACTGTGTGTTGTGTATTGTTATAGTTTTACGTGCTCAAAATTAAGTACTTTTTTCTATACTGCGAAGACCTTGTTAAAACATTTTCTGACAAAATTACATATTTTAAGGTTTTAACATTTATTCACAATTCACGAGCAACGAAAAAAGTTGTATTTTTTTCGGAAAACGAGGTTTTTGTTCCGAAATCCCACTTTTTTGCATCAAAATCCGCATCGAAATTCGCAACGTCGGGCTTCCGAAAAACAACATCGGAGCTATTTTTAACAACATCCGACCTTGTTTTCACTACCTTTGACCTTGTTTTTGCCCATTTTGAGCCAAAAAAAGGGAAAAACCGCATGGCTTCTCCCTTGTACTACAAAGTTACAACAAAGTTTCATGAAATCCAAATCGGGAAAAAAGTGTTAATTAACATCCCTTAACAATTCAACCCTACGTTTTGCAATCTGACACCGCCGAAAACGCCCGTTTTGCGCATCTCCGACCTTGGCCTCCGAAACCAAAAGACCGATTGTTTTTGATGCCTAACTCGCTGATTGTTATCTTTGTACGGAGGTGGGTGTGCAATAGCGAGTTTTTGTGTCTCGGAGTGCATTGTTCTGTAGTGCGCGGAAGGGTTGAATTTCTGTGTCGGTAGGTGGCAGCTCTGTGCGTGGCAACCAGCTTCTTGCTTTCAGAGGCTTACAGCGGATCGACATCGTAGTGAATCTGTACGCGCTTGAAGGCCTCCGTGGCGCAGAGCGACTGCTTGGCGGCATGGAGCGTGGCTCTGACACCGGCAGGGGGGAGTGTGGGTGCCACCTTGAGCACGAATTTGCGGATGTAGAGCAACTGAACGCGGGCCACGACGGGGCGCTCCGGTCCTAACAGACTGTCGGGAAAGTGGGGGCGCAACATTGTGGCGAGGTAGGCGGCTGCGGCTTCGACTACCTTGTCGTCGGGGTGCTTCAGGTAGATGTTGATGATGCGGTAGAAGGGCGGATAGCGGAACAGCTGGCGTTCCTGCACTTGCTCGTCGAACATACCGAGGTAGTCGCTCGCCTGGATTTGATGGGTGAGCGGATGGTCGGGCTGGCGCGTTTGCAGGATGACGGTGCCCTGCTTGTCGCGTCGGCCTGCGCGGCCTGCCACTTGGGAGAGCATCTGGAAAGCGCGTTCGTGGGCGCGGAAGTCGGGCATGTTCATGAGTTGGTCGGCATTGACGATGCCCACAACGCTGACGCGGTCGAAGTCGAGCCCCTTGGTGAGCATCTGCGTGCCGATGAGGATGTCGGTGTTGCCCTCCTGAAAGTTGTGGATGATTTGTTCGTAGGCCGTACGCGAGCGCGTCGTGTCGAGATCCATGCGGGCGGTGCGCGCAGTGGGGAAGCGCTCGGCAATGAGTTCCTGAAGTTTCTCCGTGCCGTAGCCCTGGTCGCGCAGTTGTGTGTCGCCGCATTGCGGACACTTTTCGGGCATGCCGAAACTCTTGCCGCAGTAGTGACACACGAGCTGGTTGTCGCGCTGATGATAGGTGAGCGCCACGTCGCATTGCGTGCAGTGGGGCGTCCAGCCGCAGGTGCGGCAGTCGAGCACGGGACTGTAACCGCGGCGGTTGAGGAAGACGATGGCTTGCTCCTTGCGCGCAAGGGCAGCGCTGATGTGCTCAACGAGGGCGGGCGAGAAGGGCGACTTCATGAGTTTCTTGCGGCGCAGCTCTTTGACGTCCTCCACTTGGATTTGGGGCATGTTCACCCCACCGAAGCGCTGGAGCATTTCGACTAAGCCGTAGCGCCCACTGCGTGCGTGGTGGTACGTTTCGATAGAGGGGGTGGCTGTGCCGAGCAGCACCTTTGCGCCCAATTGCTTGGCAAGCACGAGGGCAGCGTCGCGCGCATGGTAGCGAGGTGCGGGGTCCTGCTGCTTGTAGGAGGTTTCGTGTTCTTCGTCAACGATGATGAGCCCTAAGTTCTGGTAGGGCAGGAAGAGCGACGAGCGCACGCCGAGAATGAGCGGGTAGGGCGCAGCGCTCATCTGCTTGCGCCAGATTTCTACGCGCTCTGTATCGGGAAATTTTGAGTGGTAAACGCCCATTTTGTCGCCGAAAATGCGGCCCAAGCGGTTGGTGATTTGCGTGGTGAGCGCTATCTCGGGCAGCAGGTAGAGCACCTGTCTGCCTTGTTCAAGCTCGCGCTGAATGAGTTGCGTATAGACTTCCGTCTTGCCCGAGGAAGTGACGCCGCGCAGCAGCACGATGGAGTGCGCTGCAAACTGCGTGCAAATGTCGTCGAAGGCGCGCTGCTGCAGGTCGCTCAGGGGGCGCGTGCCGAGCTGCTGGGCTACGGCTGAAGCCTTGAGTCGGCCCACTTCCACGGAGTAGCGTTCGAGGATGTCCTTGTCGAGCAGACCTTTGAGCGCATTGTCCGTGCCGCCGCTTTCCTTAAGGAGTTCGCGCTTGCTCACTTCGCGCAGCAGCTTGGGGTTGCGCAGCGTGATAGCGCTTGCGGGCTTCGACAGGTGGAGGTAGGAAAGCAGCATCGCATCTTGTTTGGGCGAGCGCTTCAGGCTGTCGAACACTTCGTTGAGGCGCTCGTCGCTGAGCAGGTCGGGATGGAGGCGCACATAGGTTTCCGTGCGCGGTTTGAAACTTTCGCGCATGTGTTCCGTCACTTGTGCAAATCCGTTGTCAATGAGGAAGCGCAGTGCGCTGAGGCTTACGTTCTCGCGCGTCAGGTCCTCGATGGAGCGAGGCGTGTCGGCGCTGAGCTTTCTGTAAGCAAGGAGCTGTCGGGGCGTTAGTTGCGCTTCGTCGGGCGCAGTGTCTGTAGCAAGGATGCGCGCTTCGCTTTCGAGTTTTAACCCCGAGGGGAGCGCTGCCTTGAGCACTTCGCCCGTAGTACACATATAATAATAGGCTAACCACTGCCAGAACTTGATTTGCGCAGGTTGGAGTAGTGGTGTTTCGTCCACGATGTCCTCCACCTCCTTGATGGTGAAGTTGCCTTCGGGGGCGTCGTCGTGTAGTCGCACCACGAAGCCCGAGTAGCGCTTCGACTTGCCAAGGGGCACGATGACGCGCTGCCCTACGGCAAGTTGCATGTGGGCAGGAATGCGGTAGGTCAGCGTGTCCTGCAAGGCGAGGGGCAGGAGTATGTCGGCGTAGTTGGGCAAGGGCATGAGCGAAGTTCGTAATAAGAGGTTGGAGCTTTTGAAATTGGCGTTGGGGTGGGAGGTGTGAGCGTTCGGATTCGGTAGTAGTTAGCGAGGCAGCATTCCTCCCACCCGCTTGGCAAAATTACAAAGAATATTAGGAATACAGCGCCGCAGGTACGAAAAAAGAAGGCGCCCTGCATCCCGCAGAACACCTCCTTCACCTATCACTTTAAGCAAGTAAACCGAAGTTCACCTGTTTGCTAAGAAAATGTATCGTGTCGGTTAGAAGTTATAGTAGAGTCCGAACATGAGGTCCGACGAACTGATGTCGGCTCCAAAGCCGTTGTTGCCGAAGTAGCCGTTTTCGTCCGCATCGCGGTAGCCGATGAAGCCGGCGTGCGCAATGAATGAGAGTTTGTCAGTCAATCCCACCGACACACCAGGGCGAATGCCAGCCTGCCAGCACGTTTCGCTATCGCGGCCCTTCGTCTTGCTCGAAGCTACGCCCGCCGTTGCGTCAGCAAAGAGGTTGATGCTGCCCAGCTTTGCGTAGGTGTAGCGCATGTAGGGGGCTACGGCAAATGAGTTGGTCTTGCTGCCTGCGTTGTACACATATTGATAGTCGAGCGCTACGCCCAATGCCACCTTGTCAGAAAGGTGGTAACCTATTTCGGGACTAAGTCCGAGCGTCGTCTTGTTAGCGTTGGCGTCGCGCCAAGCCTTCATTCCTGCACCAACGTAAACCTGAGCACTTGCGGTCAAAGCGATGATTGCAACAAACATCGTAGTCAAAATCTTTTTCATAATTGTCAAAATTTAAAGTTGAACAATGCGTTAATGAATAGTTTTTTGAGATCTCACGCTGCAAAAGTAGAACGTATTTTGCATTCGAACCTAATACTTAGACTTAAAAAAACTTAATATCTCCTTAATAGAACACGCTTACGGAAAAACCGGAAATTTTGGGGCATTCGTTTCTTTAAATTCTGACACTGTGAGCGCTTAGAACGGACGGAGCGGAACGGAAAAACGATTTTGTTGCGCAGAAATTTGATGAAACGATGTAAAATAACGGCTTTTTTACAAAAAATGTTGTCAGGCTTTGTCTGAAAACCGAAAAAACAGTAATTTTAGCTGCAGAGAAATGTGGAACTTGGCTGCTTGTTGCCGCGATGTGTTCGTAATGCGCAGCTACTTCCACGGTTATTGCTATATATTTATGGTGTTAGTATTCATTTAATAATTATAAATTATGGGACTCAGAAGTATTTTGTTTGAAGCAGCGAATCCGATGCGCAGATGTCTGATTTTCTTAATCCTTATTTTAGTGGCGGTAGCTGTAGGTCTTTGGGATGGTGCTTATTCCGACTTGAAGAAAGACGGCCCCACGATTTGTCTTGAAAATAAGGCGATTCTTCGTCAGGAATTTTCAGACGACACGCTTTGCACAACGTTGAGAGCGGGCGATAGTGTGAAGTTATTGGCCATCGAACGCTCTTCGTATGGGCAGGAGTGGTTGGTCGAAACGGCACGAGGCGATGTAGGCTGGATAGATGCAGCCGACCTTACGCATATTCGCCAGGTATTGGTTGAAGGTCCTGATGAAGGCGACACTGTCAACATTAAAGCTGATTTATCGTATGGCTATATTTCTAAATATACGTATGTCAACAGCGAGGGCGAGGAGAATGATCGTACAACCAGCGATTTTGTTCCCGTTTTCGATGGTTGGGATCAGTTTGTGTACAACCGTGGACGCATTACCGGCATGAGCACACAAAAGAAGTTTGAAGAAAAAAGTTTGGGTGCAACATTCGATGAACTCAATGCAGCTTTCGGTTCGCCTACGTTGGTTCATGTAATGCGCGATGGCTTGAAAGTGCAATACAACTGGAAGGCATTTGAGCCAGGCTCTGGTAAAATGTGGATTCCGAACGTCATTTTCGGCAGAGATTCGGTGGCTACGGCTGTAGAGTTTGTCCGACCTACGAATCGCGCAGCTGGATGTCTGAGTATGTTGCCGCTCTCTGCTTTCATCATCGATTCGGGCTTAACAAGCTTGATGGTACGCGGTGCTCGCTATGAGCCAATGTCGTTTGGGGTGATGACGACGCGCGATATGGTATTGCTCGTTTGCATCATACCGTTCATCTTATTATGGGGATTCTTGTGGATGTTTGGCACGAGCGCTGTGCCCGTGTTGTTGATGGGGTGGCTGATACAATTCCCCGCAGTTTTCAAACCGTTGAGCGATAAGTGGCTGCGTATGCTGATGTTTGTCGTCATGTTGTTGTCGTGCTACGTATGGAGCATTGTTATGATGGCATGGGGCATGTTCCCGTTTTTTATGATACTCATCTTAATGATGGGGTGGTATTGCTTCTCTCTCGCTAAGAGCCCACTTTGTCAATTCCCCCATGAGCGTTGTCCTCATTGCCGCAACTTATTTACGATTAATTTTGACGACGAAGAATATTTGAAAACCGAATATCATACAGGGCGCGACATCATTCGTGGCAATATGCTCGGTAAGCGAACCGAAAAATGGAAGCGTTGGACGGAAGTCACTACTACAAAGACCTATAAGTCAGGGGATACAGTAACCTATACGTCTAAGGAGAATGAGCGTACCATGGCGCGCGATTACACAACTTATGAATATCTCAACTACGACGTAACCTATAAGGTTGACAGCTATAGGGAATACTATGTTTGCGATAAGTGTGGTTTTGTTGAAGATACTGTCGTATATAGAAGTAAGGAGGTCGATCGTAAATACGTTGGTAAGCACACAAGCGAGATTGCGGGCGAAGAATACGAAAAGCCTTGGTACAAATCCTAAGCAGTCGTATTATCTCAACCGCTGGTAATTAAAATTTTTCCGCAGTTGGCAGTATCTAAACCAACAGTTCTTTTATATACAAAGAAAGAGGGTATGACAAAACGAAATCTTGTCATACCCTCTTTAAATTAAAAAGTTTTTTGTTAATATTCATCTTCATTAAAGAGGAAGTCTTCCTTGTCTGGATAGTCGGGCCATACGTCTTCGATGGTTTCAAAGAGTTCGCCTTCGTCTTCCAGTTCCTGAAGGTTTTCAATAACTTCGAGAGGAGCTCCCGAACGTGTAGCATAGTCAATGAGTTCGTCTTTGGTTGCTGGCCATGGTGCGTCTTCGAGCTTAGAGGCCAATTCAAGTGTCCAGTACATATTAAATAATGTGTTTATGAATATTTGTAGAATTAATGGGCGCAAAAATACAACTTTTCTAAGATATTGCAAGTTTTGAGTAATTATTTTTTATAAAAAGTGGTGTGGCTGATTGTTGAGGTGTCCTTAAAGCCGCGTTAAAGACTTTTTAAAGTGTGTTTGATTATTAGGTTATGGTGAATGTCGGTGGTGTTGTTTGTTGTTTCAGAGAATAGTGTTTTGCTCAATAATTTTATTTTTGTGCAAACTTATTCGCTATTTTTTTTATTATTTCAGGAAAAAGGTGTTACTTTGTAAAGTCTATATTAAAAAATATTAATTTTAAAAATCTAATAGTTATGAGTAAGTATCCTAAAATTGGTATTCGCCCCACGATTGACGGTCGTCAGGGTGGTGTGCGCGAAAGTTTGGAAGAAAAAACAATGTCGTTGGCAAAGGCGGTGGCTGAATTGATTTCGGCTAATGTTCGCCATGCCGATGGTACACCCGTAGAATGCGTTATTGCTGATGGTACAATCGGTCGCGTTGCTGAAACTGCCGCTTGTCAGGCTAAGTTTGAGCGCGAAGGCGTGGGTGCAACGATTAGCGTTACATCTTGCTGGTGCTACGGTTCAGAAACAATGGATATGCACCCCCACTGGCCCAAGGCAGTTTGGGGATTCAATGGTACAGAGCGTCCCGGCGCAGTGTATCTCGCAGCTGTATTGGCAGGACATGCTCAGAAGGGGCTTCCCGCCTTTGGTATCTATGGCCACGATGTGCAGGACATTACTGACAACAGCATTCCTGCCGATGTAGCCGAAAAGATTTTGCGCTGGGCGCGTGCAGCATTGGCTGTAGCAACGATGCGCGGCGAGAGCTATCTTTCTATCGGTAGCCAATGTATGGGTATCGCGGGTAGTATCGTAGATCAAAACTTCTTCCAGGAATATCTCGGTATGCGTAATGAAAGTGTGGACGAGACCGAAATACTTCGCCGCATGGAAGAAGGTATTTACGACCACGAAGAATATGCCAAGGCTATGGCCTGGACAGAAAAGTACTGCAAGGTGAATGAGGGTTGGGATAAGAATCGTCCCGAAAAGCAGAAAGACCGTGCCGGAAAGGATGCCGACTGGGAATTTGTTGTGAAGATGACGCTCATCGTGCGCGACCTCATGCAGGGCAATCCTAAACTCCGCGAGCAAGGCTATTTGGAAGAAGCTATCGGCCATAATGCTATCGCAGCAGGCTTCCAAGGTCAGCGTCAGTGGACAGACTGGAAACCCAATGGCGACTTTACGGAAGCCTTGATGTGCTCTACTTTCGACTGGAACGGTATCCGTAAGGCTTATACCGTAGC
>JAEIGA010018214.1_pt1 | contig 10694 bp, 11 predicted proteins | sample 9270691 | NCBI WGS metagenome assembly JAEIGA01 (sample SAMN17057246, study PRJNA624740) | gut metagenome | biome: biome; isolation source: fecal sample | host: Bos grunniens | place: China: Xizang | collected 2019 | reverse complement strand
TTTGTGTGATGAGATGGGCTTCGTGCTCTGGGCAGAGATTCCTTACATTTCCAATCATATGGCAACCGGTCGCGAGAATACCATCAGCCAGATGAAGGAACTTTTGGCACAGAATTATAATCATCCCTCCATTTTCGTGTGGGGACTTTCCAATGAGATTTCCATGAAGGGTGCGGATGATCCTGATTTGTTGGAAAATCATCGTATTTTGAATGACCTTTGCCATGAATGGGATAAGACCAGACTTACCACCATGGCGATTGTGTCCATGTGTGACCCTAACAGCGAGTATGTGACCATTCCTGACACCGTGGCATGGAACCACTACTTTGGATGGTACGGCGGAGATGTTTCCATGAATGGTCCCTGGTTGGATGAATTCCATGCAAACCATCCCACCATTCCCGTAGGTGTCAGCGAGTATGGATGTGAGGCTTTGAACTGGCACACCTCTAACCCTGAGCAGGGCGACTACACTGAGGAATATCAGGCGTACTATCACGAGGAATTGATCAAGCAGTTGTTTAGCAGAAAGTATATTTGGGCAACCCATGTTTGGAATATGTTTGACTTTGGTGCAGATGCCAGAGCAGAGGGTGGGGAGGACGGACAGAACCACAAGGGTCTGATGACCTTCGACAGAAGTTACAAGAAGGATTCCTTCTATGCCTATAAAGCATGGCTTTCCGATGAGCCCTTCGTACACATCTGTGGCAAGCGTTATGTGGACCGTGTGGAAGAGGTGACCAAGGTAACCGTATATTCCAATCAGCCTGAGGTAGAGTTGTTTGCAAACGGCAAGTCCCTGGGCAAGCAAACCAGCGATGTGCATTTCTTCTACTTCGATGTGCCCAATGAGGGCACCACAGAATTGGTGGCAAAAGCAGGTGACTGCGAAGACACTTCTAAGATTGTAAAGGTGGCAGAGTTTAACAATGACTACCGCATGGTGGAAACCGGCGATGTATTGAACTGGTTCGATATCACCGCACCTGATGGATATTTCTCCATCAATGACAAGGCTGGAGATGTGTTGCAGACATTGCGTGGCAAATTGGCATTTATGGATATGATGAAAAAAGCCATGTCCGGCCAGAAAACCATGGTAGATGCAGGTTCTATGATGGCGAAGAAGGAGATGATGGGATTCCTTGGTGGATTTACCGTGAAGAGACTTCTTTCCATGATGGGTACCATGGGTGCAAAGCCCTTGACCAAAGAGGAGATGCTGGCATTCAATAAGAAGTTGAATAAGATTAGAAAGCCCAGAAAGTAAGTTGTTTGGGAAAACGATTTTAATTAATATGGGAACAAAGTGATAATTATTTGGGCGGGGGACAAAAAGTCCCCCGAGAGAAACAAAGGCCTATAAGGAGGTTACAAAATGAAAGAAGTAAGAAAATTTGGTATGCGCGACAAGATAGCATATGCTGCCGGCGATTTTGGCTGTAACATGAGTTTTTCCCTGAAGAGTACCGTGCAGACCTTCTGGTTGGTATTCATGATGATGGAAACCGGTCTTTTGTCCGCATTGCTTTTGGCAGTACAGATTTGGGATGCTATCAACGATCCCTTGATTGGTTCTATGATTGATGCTGACAGAAGACAGTATAAGATGGGTAAGTTTAAAACTTACATATTGATCGGTGCCATCGGTCTGTTGGTGGCTGGAGCGCTTGTGTTCGTTCCCGTGCCCAACGCATCCACTGTGATTAAGGCGATTATCTTTATCGTGGGATATATCATTTGGGATGCATGCTATACCGTGGCAAACGTGCCTTACGGCTCCATGCTCTCCCTGGTAACAGAGGACGCAGGTGAGAGAGCACAGCTTTCCACTTGGAGAAGTATTGGTTCCATGTTTGGTAACATGGCACCCGGCATCATCCTGCCCTTCCTGATTTGGGAAAAGGTGGTGGATGCAGATGGCAATCCTGTGATTAACCCCGAGACCGGTGAACAGATACAGAACCTGTTGGGTAACCGCGTATTCTTCGTAGCACTGTTGATGGGTGTACTTGGTTTCATCGCATTCCTTTTCATGATTAAGAATATTACTATCCGTGTGGATGAAAATTCTGTACTTACCAACGAAACAGAAAAGTTCAATGTGTGGAAGGCTTTTGGCAACTTCATGAAGAACCGTCCCGCTGTGGGAGCAACCCTTGCAGCAATGGGTATGTTCCTTGGTATGCAGTCTGCCATGACCGCAACCTCCATTATGTTTGCCATCTATTTCGGCAAGGCAGAACTTTCCGGTGTTGTACAGTTGATTGGTTTCCTGCCTATGCTGGTGTTTATGCCCTTTATCAAAAAGATTGTTGGTAAGTGGGGTAAGAAGGAAGCATCCGTTGCCGGCACCATTGCATCCTTGGTGGGTGGTTTGCTGATGTTTGTGTTCCCTATCATTCCCAATAAGAGCGCAGCGTTGATTCTGTATATCGCATCTTTGTGTGTATACGGTTTGGGTATGGGTATTTATACCTGTGTATCCTGGGCACTTATGGCAGATGCCATCGATTACAACGAGTGGAAGACAGGCAAGAGAGAAGAGGGTACCGTGTACTCCCTGCATTCCTTCTTCCGTAAACTGGCACAGGGCATTGGACCTTCCATGGTGCTCATCATCATGGGTGTGCTGGGATATAATTCTGAACTTGGTATCGGTGGACAGTCCGCTGCAACCGCATACAATATGTGCTGGCTGGTAGCTGCATTGTATCTGTTTAGTGCAGTATTGCAGTTCATTGGTTTGGCAGTGATTTATAACTTAGACAAAAAGACTTTGGAACAAATGCAGACTGAATTAGAGGCAAAAAAAGCCGCCTAATTTTTTCCTATGGGGGGACGCCGGCTCGGTGAAACGGGCCGGCGTTTTTTATATTTTCACAAAATGTTTATATATTTTTAGTGGAAGTTTTTGTTTAAGATGATAACATTATATTACATATTTTGTTTGGAATCATGGAAGAGTAGTAGTGAGAAGGGCAGTGCGTAAAAATATGAACAGAGATTTGCAGAAAAAGCTACGATTTGGGGAGATAAAAAAGTTTATATACGGCAGGGCAATTTTTTTACTGCTTGGTTTTATGGCGCAGTTTGTTCTTATGATGATTGCCTATTATAAGCTAAGCAATTACAGCTTTTGGTTTTACATTCTCTTCCTAATTATAAGTGTGATCTCTATCATCGACATTTATAACGATGGGGGCAATCCGGATATGAAATTATCCTGGATGCTTCTCATCGCTATCTTACCTGTCTTTGGTGCCATATTTTATGCTACCATCCGATCCGGACCGGGTACGAGAAAACTTCGTCTGGCGATTCAGGAACAAAGGAAAATACATGCGGCGCATATGTATAGACCTGCGGGACTGGCGGAGCGTATGACTGTAGATGATCCCCGCATGGCAGGGCTGGTGCAATATCTGACCGCTTATGATGGCGGTGTGCTGTACAGCAATACGGAAGCGGAATATTTCCCCCTGGGAGAATTGCAGTTTGCTGCAATGAAACGGGAACTGGAAAAGGCAAGGAAATTTATATTTATTGAATTTTTCATCGTGTGTGAAGGGAAGATGCTGGATGAGTTGCTGGAAATCCTTTGGCGCAAGGCGGAGGAAGGGGTAGAAATCCGCTTTCTCTATGATGGCACTAATACCCTTATCAACCTGCCCTCCTATTTTTCCAAACTGATTGAGCAAAACGGCATGCGAGCCAGAGCCTTTGCGCCCATCCGTTTAATCTTTTCACCCCATTATAACAACCGTGACCATAGAAAGATTCTGGTGATAGATGGGCAGGTGGCATTTACCGGCGGGATCAACATTGCGGATGAGTATATCAATGAGAAGGAACGCTTCGGACACTGGAAGGACACTGGTGTGATGCTGCGTGGTGATGCAGTGGAACGCCTGACCTATTTGTTTTTGGAAATGTGGAATGCGTCGGGAAAGAACGTGGAGGATTTGGGCCGGTACCGCAGCGAACGGGACACAAGTCGAATGGAGAAGCAGGAGCAGACGGTAACTCACAAACAGGAGCAGGGATATGTTATTCCCTACAGTGTCAGCCCCTTAGGCCGGGAGCGGGTGGGAGAGAAGGTCTATTTGGATTTGATTGACACCGCCCATCGGTACCTGCATATCATGACTCCCTATCTCATCCTGGACCATCAGATGATAGATGCCTTGACCTACGCCTCTAAACGAGGTGTGGAAGTGAAGATTATCATGCCTCATATTCCGGACAAACAATATGCCTTTGTGCTGGCAAAGACCTATTATAATCAATTGCTGGCAGCAGGTGTGCAAATCTATGAGTATGAGCCCGGCTTCGTTCATGCCAAGGTGATGGTGGTGGATGGAGAAAAAGCGGTGGTAGGTACCGTCAATATGGATTACCGCAGCCTGTACCACCATTTCGAATGTGGCGTTTTGTTTTACAGGCATTCCGTGATTGCAGACATAGAAGCAGACGTGCAGGATACTTTGGCAAAAAGTATCCCTGCCACCGAGGACGATTATGGAAACCAAAAGTGGTATGTCCGGTTGCAGGGAAGATTGATGCGGTTTATTGCGCCTCTGATGTAATTGTAAATAACTTGCTTTGCGTAGGGAGATCTAGTCCCTCTGCCACCTACCGGAAGCACCGCAGGGCAGTACCAGTCCGGATTCCTGTACGGGCAGTCCGATTTCTTGGGCTTCCACATGACCGCCGAAGCGCTTGGTCACCGCTGTGTTAATCATATAAGAAAGAACAGCGGGTTGTAGACCGGTGGTGTAAGAATTAATCAAAAAGAATAGTGCATCGTCAGAAAGTATCTGTGTACAAAGTTCCACGAAGGGCCAGATGCTTTCTTCTATTTTCCAGATTTCCCCTTTGGGGCCTCTGCCGTAGGAGGGAGGATCCATAATGATGCCGTCGTATTTATTGCCACGACGGATTTCCCGTTCCACGAATTTCACACAGTCGTCTACCAGCCAGCGGATGGGAGCATCGCCCAAACCGGAGGAGATGGCATTTTCTTTGGCCCAGCCCACCATACCTTTGGAGGCATCCACATGGGTGACTTGTGCGCCTGCGGATGCGGCAGCCAATGTGGCTCCACCGGTGTAGGCAAACAGGTTCAATACCTTGACGGGCTTGTCTGCAGGGCGGTTTGCTTTCTGAATCAGGTCAGAGAACCAATCCCAGTTGGTGGCCTGTTCAGGGAAGAGGCCGGTATGTTTGAAACTGAAAGGCTTCAAGTGGAAAGTCAGGGCTCTGCCATGCAGATCGTACTGAATGGTCCATTCTTGGGGGAGATTGAAGAATTCCCACTCACCACCTCCCTTGGTGCTGCGGTGATAGTGACCATTCTTATTTTTCCAGCCCTTATGGTTGTGAGGAGTATTCCAGATAACCTGGGGGTCAGGACGCACCAGGGTGTAATCGCCCCAGCGTTCCAATTTTTCACCATTGCTGGTATCCAGCACCTGATAGTCTTTCCAATTGTCGGCAATCCACATAATAACACCTCTCTATTGTGTTTTTTAATGCGTTTCTTCTATATATAGTGTATCATACACCATGGCGGCGTTGGGGGCAAGATGCAATCTTTTTGCGTCTAAAAAATATTTTTAAAATTTTTTCAAAAAATGCTTGCAAAGTGCTTGATTTTAATGTATATTGTTACTTGCTGTGGCATGATAGCTATGAAGCGTGAGGTTGCTGGTTGTCAGCAATGCCAACCAGGTTTTCCGTGGAGCGAATGTCAAGTTAGGAAACTGACGACAAGTCACTGTACCAAAATTAAGTCTGCATTTGATGCAGAAACGACGTGTGAAGTTGAGAGAATTCGAGTTTGTTGCGTGAGAATTTAGGACACACACGGGAGAGTGTACAGTCACCGCTTGTCGTACTTGAGAAATGAAAGTGCGAAAAGGAGGCGACTTTTTTTATGGCAAATCAAGTAATGAGAATTACCCTTAAGGCTTATGAGCATCAGTTGGTTGATGCATCTGCTAAGAAAATCATCGAGACTGTAAAGAAAACCGGATCTGAGGTAAGTGGACCTGTGCCCCTTCCTACTAAGAAAGAGGTTGTTACTATCTTGAGAGCAGTACACAAGTACAAAGACTCCAGAGAACAGTTCGAGCAGAGAACTCATAAGAGACTTATCGATATCATTACACCTACCCAGAAGACTGTAGATGCTTTGCAGAGACTGGAGATGCCCGCTGGTGTATACATCGATATCAAAATGAAGACTAAGTAATTAGTTAAAAAAAATTAATTAAGAAGAAACAAATTAAAACCTCTACTTAGACGTAAGAACACATGATTATATCGCAACAGTAATCGGTGGTCCGCTATGTAGAAAGCCCACGAGGCAGAAAGAGAGGAAACATGAAGAAAGCAATTTTGGCGACAAAAGTCGGAATGACACAAATCTTCAATGAAGATGGCGCGCTGGTTCCCGTAACCGTTCTTCAGGCAGGCCCCTGTGTAGTAACTCAGGTTAAGACTGTTGAGAATGATGGCTACAGTGCAGTGCAGGTTGGTTTTGTAGACAAGAAAGACAGAATCATCAACAAGGATGCAAACGGCAAGAAGGAAGTAATCCACAGACATGGTGCTACCAAGGCTGAGCAGGGCCACTTCAAGAAGGCAGGCGTTAGCTCCAAGAGATATATCAGAGAGTTCAAGTTTGAGAACGCTGAGGAATATACCTTGGGTGCAGAGATTAAGGCAGACATCTTCGCTGCAGGCGATAAGGTAGACGCTTCTGCAATCTCTAAGGGAAAAGGATTCCAGGGTGCAATCAAGAGATTGGGCCAGCACAGAGGACCTATGAAGCACGGTTCCAAGTTCCATCGTCATCAGGGTTCCAACGGTGCATGTTCATCCCCCAGCCGTGTATTTAAGGGCAAGGGAATGCCCGGACATATGGGTTGTGTAAAGGTAACAGTACAGAACCTTGAAGTTGTAAGAGTAGATGCTGAGAAGAATCTGCTTTTGGTGAAGGGTGCAGTACCCGGAGCTAAGAACGCATTAGTAACCATTAAACAGACCGTTAAGGTTGAAGCATAGTTTAACGCGAAAGGAGGACCAATCATATGGCAAAAGTATCTGTTTATAATATGGAAGGCAAAGAAGTTGGTACAATCGAATTAAACGATGCAGTATTCGGTGCCCCCGTAAATGAGCACCTTGTACACATGGCAGTTGTACAGCAGCTTGCAAATAATCGTCAGGGAACACAGAAGGCTAAGACCCGTGCTGAAGTTTCCGGTGGCGGAAGAAAGCCCTGGAGACAGAAGGGTACCGGTCATGCAAGACAGGGTTCCACCCGTGCTCCCCAGTGGACAGGCGGCGGCGTAGTATTCGCTCCCGTTCCCAGAGATTACTCATTCAAACTTAACAAGAAGGAAAAGAGAGCAGCTCTTAAGTCTGCTTTGACCAGCAAGGTTCAGGACAACAAGATCGTTGTAGTTGATGAGTTGAAGTTTGAAGAAATCAAGACCAAGAATTTCGCACAGGTTATGGCTAACCTGAAGGTAGAGAAGGGTCTTGTAGTTCTTGCAGATAACGACAGCAACGTAGTTATGAGCGCAAGAAACATGGCAAATGTAGATACCACATTGGTAAACACAATTAATGTTTATGACATTATGAATGCTAAGACAGTAGTTCTTACTAAGGACGCTGTTGCAAAAATCGAGGAGGTGTACGCATAATGGCTGATATTAAATACTATGACGTAATCCTCAAACCGGTTATCACCGAGAAGAGTATGGCTGGTATGGGCGAGAAGAAATATACATTCCTGGTTCATACAGAAGCAAACAAGTCTCAGATCAAAGAAGCTGTTGAAAAGATGTTCGATGGCGTTAAGGTAGCAAGCGTTAACACCATGAATGCAGATGGTAAAACCAAGAGACGTGGTATGGTATTCGGCAAGACTGCTAAGACCAAGAAGGCAATTGTTAAGCTTACCGCTGACAGCAAGGATATTGAGATTTTCGCAGGACTGTAATTAGCGAATGGTTAAGGTATGCGGCATAAGAGATGCCGCGCAAAGAATCAAAGAAAAGGAGATAAAGAAATGGGAATTAAGACATACAATCCCTATACACCTTCCAGAAGAAATATGACTGGCTCCGATTTCTCCGAAATCACAAAGAGCACTCCTGAGAAGAGCCTTTGCACTTCTCTGAAGAAGAATGCCGGTCGTAACAATCAGGGAAAGATTACTGTGAGACACCATGGTGGTGGTTCCAGAAGAAAGTACAGAATTATCGATTTCAAGAGAAACAAAGATGGCGTTATGGCAACTGTTGTTGGTATCGAGTACGATCCTAACAGAACTGCAAATATCGCACTCATCTGCTACGAGGATGGCGAGAAGGCATACATCATTGCTCCCGAAGGTTTGACCGACGGTATGAAGGTAATGAACGGTGCCGGCGCAGAAATCAGAGTGGGTAACTGCTTGCCTCTGTCCGAGATCCCCGTAGGTACTCAGGTACACAATGTTGAGTTGTATCCCGGTAAGGGTGGCCAGATGGTTCGTTCCGCTGGTAACAGCGCACAGCTGATGGCTAAGGAAGGTAAGTACGCAACCCTTCGTCTTCCCTCCGGTGAAATGAGAATGGTTCCCCTCGTATGTCGTGCAACCATCGGTGTTGTTGGTAATGTAGACCACAACCTTGTAAAGATCGGTAAAGCAGGACGTAAGCGTCACATGGGTATCCGCCCTACAGTTCGCGGTTCCGTAATGAACCCCAACGACCATCCTCACGGTGGTGGTGAAGGTAAGACAGGTATCGGTCGTCCCGGTCCTTGTACACCTTGGGGCAAGCCTGCACTTGGTCTGAAGACCCGTAAGGCGAAAAAGGCTTCTAACAAGCTGATTGTAAGAAGACGCGATGGTAGAGCAATCAAATAATTGAGGAGGAAAAGAAATGTCTAGATCAATTAAAAAAGGACCCTTCGCAGACGCTAGTTTGCTTAAGAAGGTTGACGCTATGAACGCATCCGGACAGAAGCAGGTAATCAAGACCTGGTCCCGTCGTTCCACCATTTTCCCTTCCTTTGTTGGACACACAATTGCTGTTCATGACGGAAGAAAACATGTACCCGTATATGTGGTAGAAGATATGGTAGGCCATAAGTTGGGCGAGTTCGTTGCAACCAGAACCTATCGTGGACACGGTAAGGATGAGAAGAAGTCCAAAGTTAGATAATTGGACGCTAACGCACAATCACCCGAGAGGGTGTTGCACAGTGTCTGACTGCGGGTGAACCGTAGCAGATGCGTTATTGAAAAGGAGGATATATCTATGGCTAAAGGACATAGAAGTCAAATTAAGAGAGAGCGTAACGCTCAGAAGGATACAAGACCTTCAGCAAAGTTGTCTTATGCAAGAGTTTCTGTTCAGAAGGCATGCTTTGTATTGGATGCTATTAGAGGTAAAGATTTGCAGACTGCACTTGCTATTCTGGAGTACAATCCCAGATATGCTTCCAGCCTTGTTAAGAAGTTACTGGAGTCCGCTGCGGCAAATGCAGAGAATAACAACGGCATGAATAAGGATAACCTTTACGTTGCTGAATGTTATGCAAACAAGGGACCTACAATGAAACGTGTTCACCCCAGAGCACAGGGTAGAGCTTATAGAATCGAGAAGAGAATGAGCCATATCACTGTTGTGTTGGATGAGAAGAAGTAGGGAAAGGAGCAAACAATACTATGGGACAGAAAGTTAATCCTCACGGCATGAGAGTCGGAGTTATTAAAGATTGGGATTCCAAATGGTACGCTGAGAGTGAGTTTTCCGAGTACCTCGTAGAAGACTACAACATCAGAAAGTATTTGAAGGAAAAGTTGTTCAGCGCCGGTATTTCTAAGATTGAAATTGAAAGAGCAGCTGACAGAGTAAGAGTTATCATTCACACTGCAAAGCCCGGTGTTATCATCGGTAAGGGCGGTGCTGAAATCGAAGTAACCAAGAACGAACTTTCCAGGATGACCGGAAAGAAAGTATTGGTTGACATCAAAGAAATTAAGAGACCTGATAGAGACGCGCAGCTGGTTGCAGAGAACATTGCTCAGCAGCTTGAGAACCGTGTTTCCTTCAGACGTGCAATGAAGTCTTGCATGGGCAGAACCATGAAGGCTGGCGCACTCGGAATTAAGGCTTCCTGTTCAGGACGTTTGGGCGGTGCTGATATGGCTCGTACCGAGTTCTACAGTGAAGGTACTATTCCTCTTCAGACCTTGAGAGCAGATATCGATTACGGATTTGCTGAGGCTGATACTACCTATGGTAAAGTCGGAGTAAAAGTTTGGGTTTACAAAGGCGAGATACTTCCTACAAAGGGAAATCAGATGGAAGGGAGCGATAAATAATCATGTTAATGCCTAAGAGAGTTAAACGTCGTAAACAGTTCCGTGGCACCATGACCGGTAAGGCTATGAGAGGTAACACTCTTACTTTCGGTGAGTATGGTTTGGTAGCTGCAGAACCTTGCTGGATTAAGTCTAATCAGATTGAAGCAGCACGTATTGCGCTTACCCGTTATACAAAGCGTACCGGTAAAGTTTGGATCAAGATTTTCCCTGACAAGCCCGTTACAGCTAAGCCCGCTGAAACTCGTATGGGTTCCGGTAAGGGTACTTTGGAGTACTGGGTAGCAGTAGTTAA
>JAEIGA010018213.1_pt1 | contig 10694 bp, 7 predicted proteins | sample 9270691 | NCBI WGS metagenome assembly JAEIGA01 (sample SAMN17057246, study PRJNA624740) | gut metagenome | biome: biome; isolation source: fecal sample | host: Bos grunniens | place: China: Xizang | collected 2019 | reverse complement strand
TTGGAAGCTTGTATAGTAGGTTCTATATTTACCGGAATGGGTATAGCATTCTGTTTCTTGAACAATGGAAGCACCGGTGGAGTAGATATTATTGCAGCTATTGTAAATAAATATAAAGATATAAGCTTTGGCCGTGCGATGCTATATGTCGATTCTTGTATAATAATAAGCAGTTTCTTTATTATACCGAGCGAAAATATATCAATGAGCATACAAAAGGTTTTCTATGGATTCATAAACCTTGTCATTGTAAACGCTTCACTCGATTATATGGTAAACAGCAACCGCCAGGCAGTGCAGTTCTTTATATTCTCGAACAAATATGATGAAATAGCATACTACATTACACGCCATCTTAAACGAGGTGTAACACTGCTCGACTCCGTAGGATACTATTCAGGAAAAGAGAGTAAGGTGGTGACAACAATTGCACGTGCAAACCAGTCGAACCAATTGTTGAGTGCTATAAAGCAAATAGATCCCAATGCCTTGATATCGCAGTCGAAAGTAATGGCAGTGTATGGTAATGGTTTTGACAAGATAAAGGCAAAAAAGAAAGTAAAAATAGATGATACAATTATTGTTGACTCTGATAAAAAGTAGTATGTAAAATGAAATTGGTTTTTGCAACAAATAACAAACACAAACTCGAAGAGGTAAGAGCTATCTTAGGAAACAAGATAGAAATATTGTCATTGAACGATATTGATTGCCACGATGACATTCCTGAAACAGCTGATACATTAGAGGGAAATGCTCTTATAAAAGCAAGGTATATATACGAAAAGTTTGGAGTTGATTGTTTTGCCGATGATACAGGACTTGAAGTAGAGGTTCTAAATGGAGAACCGGGTGTATATTCGGCAAGATATGCAGGTGAAGAGTGTAATCCTGAGGCAAACATGTATAAGCTATTGCAAAATTTAACAGGAAAAAACAATAGGAATGCACAATTTCGTACAGTTATTGCGTTAATTATTAAGGGAGAGGAAAAACTTTTCAATGGTATAGTAAAGGGAACCATAAGTAACGAAAAGATGGGTAATGCCGGATTCGGATACGACCCAATATTCATACCTGAAGGATTTTCTGAAAGTTTTGCACAGATGACAAGTGACATGAAAAACAGTATAAGCCATCGTTATCGTGCTACAGAAGAACTTAGTAATTATTTAAAGCAACAATATGATTAAGAGAATTTTAATATTACAATTTATACTCATATTCTCATTTTTTTCAAAAGCTTCTGTTGGAGATTGGACTTTATATCCTGCATACCATAATGTAACACATTGTGAGATTATAGGAAATAAAGTCTATGTTCTTGCATCGGGAGCTTTATTTTCATTCAACACCAAAGATAATGAAGTAATGACATACGACAAGCTGAATTGCTTAAGCGATATAGACATTACTCATATAGCATACAGCGACCATATCAATGCATTGGTTATTATATACAGCAATGCAAATATAGATATATTATATAATGATGAATCCATTTATAACATTACCGATTTCAAGAACAGTAATGTAATTAATAAAAAAATCAATAATATATCAATAAACAAAGAATTCGCTTATTTATCGACAGAATTCGGAGTTGTTGTATTAGACCTTGAAAAACTTGAAATAAAAAACACATATTCAACAGGACACAATACTTTGTGTACATATATTTTCAAAGATAAGTTATATACAGGAACTGAAAATGGACTACTCAAGTGTGATACGGTAAAAAACATGCTTGACAAGAATAATTGGGAAAATATAAACCCAAACAAGATAGATGATTTATGTGAGTTGGATGATAATTTATATGTTCTCATTAAAGATAAAGGTATATATATATTAGATACAAATACTAATGGATTAACACAAAAAGTAAACAAAACCGGAGCTGTATATAATACCATATATACTATAAAAGATGAAATAATAGCCTCTGCTAACGATAAGGTAACTATTATAAATAAAGATGGAGTAACAACATACAAGACAAACAATAGTAGTTATATAACAAAAAAAGGGGATGATTTTTGGAATTGCAAAGGTTATAAAGGATTTTATAAAAGTAAAATAGAAAATAATATTCTAAACGATGTACAGGAAATAGCAATACCCGATAGCCCTGTACGCAACTTTTGTGAATTCATGAAGTTTACAAACGATGATAAACTTATAGTAGCCGGAGGAAATATAAATTATTTTGGCTATCCTGAAAATCATAAAAAAGGTACATTGATGCAGTATGATATAAACAATCATAAATGGTTCAATTTCCCCGAAGATGAAATAAAGGATATAACAAAACTTAAATATCAGAACATATGCTCCGCAGATGAAGACCCGACAGAACCCGGACACTATTTTGCAAGTTCATTCGAACATGGATTGTTTGAATTCAGAAACGGAGAGTTCGTACAACATTACGATTTCAATAATTCAGCTTTGGAAAGTGCTTTACCAAACAATATAAATTATGTTCGTGTTCCAACAGTAGTCTTCGATAAAGAAGGTAACTTATGGTGTATAAACACAACCAACATAAAAGATATAGTAAAAGTACGTAAAAAGAACGGAGAATGGGTTTCATTGAATTATAAACATATTGAAGAACAAGAAGTAATGGTATATCCAATAATCGATTCAAGAGGTTGGTTATGGATTACATCCTTCTCATCATCAAAAGGAAATGCAGGGCTATTCTGCGCTAAACTTAAAAACACACCGTTCGACGCAAGTGATGATGATAGTAAAACATGGTTTGATAGATTTACCAATCAGGACGGTACAACCTATGAGATATATCAAGTACCAGCTATATGTGAAGATAAAAACAGAACTATATGGGTGGGAACAGATAAAGGATTGTTTATAATAGATAACCCTGAAGAATTTTTCTATAATGGAATATTCAAACAGATAAAAATTCCAAGAAATGACGGAACAGGACTTGCCGATTATCTGATGAACGGTATATACATAAAAGCTGTGGATGTTGATGAAGCTAACCGAAAATGGATTGGTACATTGGATAACGGAGTTTTTCTGATAAGCGCTGACGGACAGGAAACAATACACCACTTTACAACAGAAAATTCTCCATTGCCATCGGATTACATAGAGAGTATCGCTGTAAACCACAATACAGGAGAAGTATTTATTGGAACAGATAAAGGTATAGTAAGTTATAAAAGCGATGCAATACGTCCTGAAGAGAAATTAGAAAACAGTGAGATACATGCATATCCTAACCCTGTAAGAGCAAACTATAATGGTTATATTTCCATAGTTGGACTTACCGAAGAGTGTAATGTAAAGATTGTTGATGGCTCAGGATACCTTATAGACGAAGGAATATCAAAAGGAGGTATGTACACCTGGAACGGAAGAAACAAAAAAGGTGAGAAAGTTTCAAGCGGTGTATATCATGTACTTCTGTATGATAAAAACGGTAAAGAGGGAGAAGTAACAAAAATTTTGATAACAAAATAACATAACAAAAATAGACAGCTCATTAATGAGCTGTCTATTTTTGTTATACATTATTTAATTTTATTACTGTTATCTCGGGCCTTGCTCCAAATCGTGCAAAGAAACCTACTGTTCCTATACCGTCATTTATATATAATTTTCCTTTTTCGTTTTCATACAACCCGCTCCATTCATCATATAAAAAAGCTGCAGGAGATAACTTTAATCCAAATATATCGTATTTAACCTGCATAGCATGTATATGCCCAGAAAGAGTAAGGTCGCTATAACCATTATCACACAATTCGTGCCATAATTGAGGTAAATGAGATATAGTTACATTAAAAATATCATCATCTACATTTGAATATATACGGGAAACATCATAATCATTTATATTATCGAAATTATGCTTGAATTTTAAAAGTTCATCGGTATAGTCAATACCGGTTATTGCTATTGAATCGTGATTATTATAAATAAATACAGTACTGTCACGTAAAAGATTCCATCCTATACCTCTTAATTTCGTTTCTAAAAGGTTTTTATTAACAAAACGAGGAGTAGCCAAGCTGTCGTTTAAATAAGCTCCTGTATCGTGATTTCCTAAAACAGCCAAAGTATTATGCTTTCCTTTAATTAAAGACAATTTTTCAAGTATGACAGGAGTAAGTTCTGAATGATGAAGATTTATAAGGTCACCTCCAAAAAGAACTATATCAGCATCAATTTCAGATACTATATCTGCTATATCTCCCAATTCCGATTCAGCATTATACATGGAACCTACATGTATATCCGATATAAAAGCTATTCGAAATCCATTAAACGCAGCAGGAAGATTATTGAACTTTAGTTCTATTTCATTTATATTATAATTGGTACGAGTAACGAATATACCATAGATAAGTAGTATAAATGTTGTAAAAGAGACTACTCCACCATAATACAACCATTTTTTATCAGATACAGGCAACCAAAAGATATATAGTATCAAACGACATAATGTAAATACTATAAAAATAGTAAGTAACACCATTGATACCTTCATCATAAATGTTCCATTGTTGTCATTATTGAAAATAAACATAAACAAAGGAACTGACAGCGGGATAATATTTGCTGTTAAAAAAACAGTTGCAAATAATAATTTAACCGCTTTTTTTGCTTTATAACGTACTATACGTCTATATGCCAACCAGTCTAAGAGAGCTAACAGTAAAGCAAATATTATAGTTATGTACTTTAGCATATTTCTTATGTTTATTTGTATGTTTGAGCAAATATAAGCAAAGAGCTTTTAGTTACAAAATATCCAATTTTCATCTTATCCACCTTTTCAACCGATCTTATATATTATATATATCCTTTTAAAAATTTTAAAAAATTAAAAACAACAATAACTCCTGTTGATAATGTAGAGAAAAAAAATGATTAAAATTTGCTTATTAAGTTATCAGTTTAAGAGTTATACTTATCAATAAATTCTTAACAACATAAAATGCTGATAATAAATAAGTAATCAAACATTATCAACAATTATAAAATGATAGATACATTGATAAAAAATAACTTTTCAACATGTTGAAAACGGTTGAAATCCATTTGAAAAATATATATAAAAAAGTAGCAAAATAATTTGGTGTTTTAATTACATCTTTAGCTTAATTTTTGATTCCGAAATACAAAATTTAAATACCACTTTTTTTACATTTTTTATAAAGATGTTTTCAACACGATATCAACAATGTTTTAACAGCTTTTTCGCTACAATTGATATAAAGTCAGGTAATAATATAGATATTACCCCAATGCCATAGTTGTGTCATTTCGACCAAAAGGGAGAAATCTCATAATTAAATTCAACAGATATCTCACATGTGTTCGATATGACAAAGCCACCGGGTCAACAACTATATCATTGCTTAAAGTTATAATTTAAAAATGAAAGTATGAAAAAATATAGCCTATGTTACAAACACAGGCTATATTAATATGATGTTATTTCGGTTGATAATATTATTTGAGCTTAGCAAGAGCCTCTTTTATACGGCGTATAGCTTCAATAATATTCTCGTCGCTTGTGGCATAACTCATTCTGAAACATTCAGGTGCACCGAATGATGTTCCTCCTACAGCAGCAACATGAGCCTCAGTCAAAAGGTACATAGCAAGGTCATCACTATTGTTGATAACTGTTCCATTATAGCTTTTTCCATAGAACGAGCTACATTTCGGGAACAGATAGAATGCACCTTCGGGTACATTTACTTCGAGTCCAGGAATATCTTTTGCAAGTTTTACAATTAAGTCACGACGACGTTGGAATGCCTTACGCATCTCCTCTACCGGTTCCTGTGAACCTGTATAAGCTTCGAGTGAAGCCATCTGTGAAACAGAGCAAGGTCCGCTTGTATATTGTCCCTGAAGTTTGTTACAACCCTTTACAATCCACTCAGCCGCAGCAAGGTAACCAATACGCCAACCGGTCATTGCATACGCCTTTGAAACACCATTTATGATGATAACACGCTCTCTTATCTCCTCGAATTGAGCGATACTCTCGTGTTTACCTACATAACTTATATGCTCGTAGATTTCATCGGCAACCACATATACCTGTGGATATTTTGCAAGAACATCAGCAAGTTCTTTCAGTTCCTCTTTTGTATAGACAGAACCAGTAGGGTTAGAAGGAGAGCATAATATAAGCATCTTTGTCTTTGGAGTGATAGCTGCTTCGAGCTGTGCACCTGTTATCTTGAAGTTCTGCTCTATACCTGCACTTACAATAACAGGAGTACCGTCGGCAAGTTTTACCATATCGGGGTAACTAACCCAATAAGGAGCCGGAACGATAACCTCATCACCGGGGTTTACAAGAGCCATGATAGCATTACATACAGCCTGTTTAGCACCGTTTGATACAGAAATCTGTGATTCTTTGAATTCAAGGCCATTCTCGTTCTTCAGTTTTTCAACAATAGCTTTACGCAATGAAGGATAACCAGGAACAGGTGAGTAACGTGACCAGTTATCATCGATAGCCTGCTTTGCAGCCGCTTTTATAGCATCAGGAGTATTAAAGTCCGGCTCACCAACACTCATATTGATAACATCTACGCCTTGTGCTTTCAACTCTTGGCTCTTCTGAGACATAGCCAATGTTGCCGATGGCGCCAATCGGTTTACGCGATCTGATAATTGATTCATATTATCTTATTATTATTAATGTTTCTTGAAATTCAATGTATGTCCCATTCTCTCAGCTTTTGTATGCAGGTAACGTGAGTTATAAGTATTAGGTTCTATCTCAATACTTATGTTTTCTGTTATTGTCAACCCGTAGCTTTCGAGTCCAATTCTCTTTACAGGATTGTTTGTTATAAGACGCATTTTGTGTACACCAATCTGACGAAGAATTTCAGCACCCACACCATAATCCCTCTCATCAGCTTTAAAGCCAAGACAAAGATTGGCATCAACAGTATCCATACCCTCTTCTTGCAGTTTATAAGCACGCATCTTGTTCATAAGTCCTATACCGCGTCCTTCCTGATTGAGATATACAATCACACCTTTTCCTGTTTTTTCTATCAGTTTCATGGCCTCGTGTAATTGTGCACCACAATCGCAACGCTGAGAACCGAATATATCTCCGGTCATGCACGATGAGTGAACACGTACAATAACCGGCTCATCTTCGTTCCACTCACCTTTTATAAGTGCAATATGTTCAAGACCGTTTGATTTTTGACGGAATGGTATCAAGCGGAAATGACCATGTTCGGTAGGCATATCCACCTCTTCGCCTTTTTCAACGAGTGATTCCAATTTAAGACGATACTCTATAAGATCTTTGATTGATATTATCTTGAAGTTATTCTCTTTTGCAATCTCAATGAGTTGTGGCATACGCGCCATTGTACCATCCTCATTCATTATTTCAATTAATGCAGCTGCAGGGTAAAGACCGGCCAAGCGTGCAAGGTCAATACTAGCTTCAGTATGTCCTGCACGGCGTAAAACGCCATTATCCTGTGCATATAGAGGATTTATATGTCCCGGGCGTGCAAACGTCTCAGGTTTGCTTGTAGGGTCGGCAAGAGCCTTGATTGTAGCTGCTCTGTCAGCTGTAGAAACACCTGTAGTGCATCCCTCTACCTTATCGACAGTAACAGTGAATGGTGTTCCTAACAGGCTTGTGTTAGAGCTAACCTGTGGCTCAAGTTGAAGTTCCTTGCAACGTGAAATTGTTATAGGTGCACAAAGCACTCCCCTACCGTTCTTTAGCATGAAATTTACGGTTTCGGGAGTAATCATTTCGGCTGCAACAATGAAGTCACCTTCATTCTCTCTATCTTCATCATCAACGACAATTACAATTTTTCCTTTTCTGAAGTCGTCGAGAGCCTCTTCTATGGTATTAAGTTTAAAATTTTCCATTATGATTGTATAAGTCCTTTATTTTTAAATATGTTAATAGTATTCTTTATTGTTTTCTCTATTTTAACAATATCTTTTAACAGTCGTATTCTGAAAAACATTGCACGAAGATATATAATTATTCCCAATGGCAATACAACGATAGACAATATATTTAACCATATATTCTTGAATGGCGATGAAACACCATTTATCGATAGTATAGGAAATGTATTAATAGAATTTATTACTTTTCTCTCCTTACTGTTTCCTAATTCCTCAATAACTTGTTCGAGTCTGTCATTTATGTTTTCGAGTATTGTGTTATCGGTTGTAAAGAATATCTTCTTTATCGATGGTAATTTCTTAAGTTTGTTCTTGTTTTTATATAATCTTATTTCATTGTATATATCTTGTAGCTTAGTAGCACATTTGTTATAGTCAGGGTCCTCTATTATAACCTCCTTGACTGTTACATTTCGTTTTTCCTGTATTGCAAATAATTTTTTGAAGAACGATTTTATTGAATCCCCATTGAATATTCCTGAATCCTTGTTTGCTTTATATGTAAAGAAAATTCCGAGCGGTGAAAGAATCATGGTACTTAACCATACACCATACCATACATGCCACTCCCCTTCGCGTGCCAGTTTTGCACCCGATGTGGTAAATATGTAATAAAGAATAAATGTTGCTACAGATATAAGTACAGGATAACCCAATCCACCCTTACGTACTATAGCACCAAGCGGAGCACCTATGAAGAAAAATACAAGACATCCAAGCGAAAGAGTGAACTTTTCCCACCACGATATTTTATGACGGTTAAGGTCTTTATCGAGCGAACGCATTATATTGCTTTTTATCTCATAATCAACCTTCAGTTGTTTTACTTTATTGAGTTGAGAACGTCTCCAATTCAACTTTGATTGTTTTGTAGCTACATTGAAAACACTGTCAACATTAATATAAAAAATATTCTCTCTATTCATGAGAGCTGTATCATTCGAATTAAAATTCAAACGTGCTTTATATGTAGAGCGTAATATACCTTTCCAATTAGAATCTCCTACACTGTCGTTAGAGAGTGTAAGCGAGTCGATGGCTGTTGAAAGTTCCTTTATATTCTTGCTTGCCGCATTCGATTTTATGAATGCAGCATCTTTCATTTCAAATCCACCGTTTATTTTTATAAGAACCTCTTTTCTCGAAAATGTTTCTCTTCGGTATGGCCTGTTCTGTTTTTTTGTCTGCTGGTCGGTGAGATTAGAGAACTGTTCACCGGAATATAAAGCCATTACCATCAGCTTGTCATCACTTGTATTTATAATTTCAGCAGAATCGGATAAAAGAATATTTGCTTTGTCGAATCCGGCCGACATATCATATATTACAACATTATAAAGCTTTCCGGTCTCTTTGTCCTTACGATCTACGTAAATGTTATATCCGTCAATCTTGTCATAGAAAATCTTTTCAGGGATTTCGCTTTCAGGAGAAGACTGTTTTATTGAATACATCATAGTGTATAGCTGCATTTGTGCATATGGGCTTACCGTATTCTGAAAATAGAAAGAAACGCCGCAAAGCAAAGAGCAACATACAATAAGTGGAGTCATTATACGCAACAGAGGAATTCCCGCAGCCTTCATGGCAAGCAGCTCAAGCTTTTCGCCAAAGTTACCGAAGGTCATCAACGCAGCAAGAAGTATTGAAAGAGGAAGCGATTGCGAAACAAGTGTAATAGAGCCATACGCAAAGAATTTTGCCAATACAGCCATGTTAAGCCCCTTTTCAACAAAATCGTCCACCCACATCCATAATAATTGCATAATGAATATGAATAGACAGATAAAGAAAGTACCGAACAGATTACTTAAAAAGGTCTTTGTAATGAAAAGATCCATTTTATTAATATGTAATCGCGGTATTTTCATATAGTGTAATAGTGGTGTTTTATAAAGTCAAATTGTATTTATAAAGAAAGCTACCTTATAAGGTAGTTTTCTTTTTACAAAGTTAGACAAAAAGGTTGATTATACAGAATAACAAAATAAAAAAACTTGCTATTACATGCCCGATTGTCTTCTTAAATTCTCTATTTGAGAGTCCCAAAGGTCTTTCTGGTCCTCTATTTCATCTTTATCGGCAAAGTCGGTTATTTCAAGAGTATGCTCTCGTGTAAGTTCATTATATGTAATTCTCATTTCAAAATAGGTATTTTGACTTTCGTCGTCCCATCTGAATTTTACATATACCCCATTTCTTTGTGCTATAAGGTGAGCTACCCTTTTTTCTGTTTTTCCCCAGCAGAAAGTAAAAGTACGATCTATATTTTCCACCTTGTCGGCAAACCATGGCGACAATCCGGCCGATGTGCCAATGTATCGCCAAATCATCGATGCACTACCCTTTAATGGATACTCAATATAAATTTTTTCTTTGCTCATTATAGAATATTATGATTGTTAAGTTGTAAGTTATTGTATATCATTCGCAAGTTAAATAAATATATTTAAAATTCAAAGGAAAATCATGCTATTATAGCTGTTTTATGCACAAGTAGAACAAAAAATATATGTTTATAGTTCTTTTAAAATATTTTTTTTGATGAAAAGTTATAAAAAACTTGCCATATTCAAATTATAAATATATCTTTGCACCGCAAAAATGCAATGGCGAGATAGCTCAGCTGGTTAGAGCGCATGATTCATAATCATGAGGTCCCCGGTTCAATCCCGGGTCTCGCTACTGAAACGGAGAAAGTTGAAAAACTCTCTCCGTTTTTTGTT
>JAEIGA010018212.1_pt1 | contig 10694 bp, 10 predicted proteins | sample 9270691 | NCBI WGS metagenome assembly JAEIGA01 (sample SAMN17057246, study PRJNA624740) | gut metagenome | biome: biome; isolation source: fecal sample | host: Bos grunniens | place: China: Xizang | collected 2019 | reverse complement strand
CCTTGGTGTTGGCATAATATTCCTCCTTTTCATTAGTTGTCAAAAAGAAAACTGTGACAGCACTCCATACCCATCTCTTATCACGGAATTTGTGAATTTAAGAACAGACGAACATGGTACAGCTGTCACATTCCATAACGATCAAGGAGAAGTATTCAATATTGATAACCATATTGAAAATTTATACCCCAATGCCACCTATCGCATCGTATGCGGATATGAAGTAACAGATAAATCTACAAAAAATGCCATTATATATAAGGTGAAGAACGTTGAGGTACTAAAGGAGCAGAGTACTACACGATGTGATGCACTCAACGTTATTGCTGTATGGATGGGCGGTAACTTCATCAACTTGCATCTTAACCCAAAGACACAAGGAGGCGAACATGAATGGGGATATCATCTTGACAGAATATCCAGTAACAGAGAACAAAAGGTATACCATCTTTCACTCTTCCACAATCAGAAAGAAGACCCGACGAGTTATACGGAAGACATCTATGCCTGTATCAACTTGTCACAATTGACAGATATTCAATCAGGCGATAGTATCTATATCAGCATCCAAACCTTTGAAAAAGACAAAACGTGGTGTTTTCAATATCATTGATTGATAAAAAAGAGAGGGCTTTTGCCCTCTCTTGTACTTTTACAACGCTTGTAACATCCGTTTTAGTACTACCGTCGCTGAAATCTCACGGTTGGCAGCTTCAGGAATCACCAAACTTGTAGGCGACTCTATAACTTCGTCCGTCACAATCATATTACGACGCACCGGCAGACAATGCATAAAGAAAGCATTGTTCGTCACAGCCATGTGGGCGGCATCTACTGTCCAGCTCATATCTTTTGAAAGAATCTTTCCATAGTCTTCCGGTCTTGTCACACCCGGACAACTCCAATTCTTGGCATAGATAAAATCTGCGCCTTCAAATGCTTTCATCTGATCATATTCCACCTTGGCATTCCCCACGAACAATGGATCCAACTCATAACCTTCGGGATGCGTCACCACAAAATCCACATCGGTAGCATTCATCCACTGTGCAAATGAATTAGGGACAGCCTGTGGCAAGGCTTTGGGGTGTGGCGCCCAAGTCAACACCACCTTAGGACGTGCATTGCGCTTGTATTCTTCAATCGTAATCAAGTCGGCAAAACTCTGCAATGGATGCACTGTGGCACTCTCCATGAAGAATACCGGTTTACCGGAATATTGGATAAACTGATTCAGTATTTTCTCTTCGTAGTCATCCTTTCTACTCTCAAACGTAGCAAACGAACGGACACCTATAATATCACAATAGCTGGCCATGACAGGGATGGCTTCCAACAGATGTTCACTCTTGTCGCCATCCATTACTACACCCCTTTCGGTCTCCAATTTCCATGCCCCTTGATTCACGTCAAGGACAATGACATTCATACCCAAATTCAACGCAGCCTTCTGCGTACTTAATCGGGTACGTAAACTGTTGTTGAAGAAAATCAACAGTGCTGTTTTGTTCCGCCCCAAATCATGATATTTGAAACGGTCCTTCTTGATTTCAAATGCTTCATCCAAAGCTACTCTCAAATCTCCTAAATCCTGTACGTTCTGAAATATTCTCATTTTATTCTTTTTTTCATTTATGATATCAGGCCCGGATCTGTCCGTCACCTTTTATTAACCATTTATAGGTAGTAATTTCCTCCAATGCCATAGGCCCACGTGCGTGCAATTTCTGTGTACTAATACCTATCTCTGCTCCCAAACCAAATTGCGCACCATCGGTAAAGGAAGTAGGTGCATTGACATACACACACGAAGCATCTACCAGCCGACAAAAAAGATCAGCGACCTTTGGTTGCTCAGTAACAATACACTCGCTATGTCCGGAACCATTCGTGGCGATATGTATTATAGCTTCCTCTACATTCGCCACAGTCTTTATCGCCATTTTATAGTCCAAAAATTCTGTCCCGAAATGTGATTCATCGGCCTTTTGCAACAATTCTGAGGGATAAGAACCGCTTAAAGCAGCAAATGCCTTCTCATCTGCATATATCGTCACATGACTCTCCGACAATGGTGCACAAAGAAATGCCAAATCCCCCAAACGGCTCGGATGCACCAACAAAGCATCCAAAGCATTGCACACACTAACCCTACGAGTCTTCGCATTGTTCACTATCGCTCTTGCCTTTTCCAGGTCGGCATACTCATCTACATAAGTATGACAAACCCCTGCACCGGTCTCAATCACGGGAATTGTAGCATTCTCACGAACATAATGAATCAAACCACTACTCCCTCTTGGGATAATCAAGTCAACATATCCTCTTGCGTGCAACAAAGCAGCTGTCGCCTCACGATCTGATGGCAACAGTTCCACTACATGAGTATCTACTCCAAACTTTTCCAACACCTCATGTATCACCCTTACAATGGCTCTATTTGATGCTTCTGCATCACTACCTCCCTTTAGCACACAAGCACTTCCGGCTTTCAGACACAGCGAGAACACATCGAAACTCACATTCGGTCTGGCTTCATAAATGATACCTATCACACCGAATGGAACACTGACACGAGACAACTCCAATCCATTGGGAAGTAAGGTGTGCTTCAGGACCTTTCCCAAGGGGGATGGTAACGTTGCCACCTTACGCATATCACAAGCTATTGCCTCAATACGCTCTTTTGTCAATCGCAAACGGTCGTATTTAGGATCGTCCTGCGACATCCTCGCCAAGTCCTCTGCATTGGCAGCAAGAATGGCATCACTCTGTTCTACTGCAGCATCGGCAACAGCATTCAATATCTCATTGACACGTACTGCAGACAATTGAAGCAATGTCCGAGACGCTTGTTTTACCTGTTCAAAAATTTTCTCTAAATTGACCATATTATTCCAAATACAGATAGTCATAATGTATCAGTGGTTTGCAATCGTGACATCCTACCACTGTTTCTGCATCCTTACTATCATAAGCCACTCGTCCCACGCCCAGAACCCTTTCATCGGGAGACACCAGTTGGACCAAATCATCCTTCTCAAAATCACCCTCTATGCGTGTCACGCCTACCGGCAGAACACTCACCGCCTTTTCTCCGCAAACCACCTTTACCGCCTGCTCGTTCAGATAAATACGTCCCTTAGCAAATCCTGTACTATGCGCAATCCATTTCTTCACACTCGACACCGTTTCTGCTTGAGGAACAAAACGGGTATGGGTCACCTCGGACGAACGGAACAATAAATCCACCAATATTCCATCTCTTTTACCATTGGCTATTATCACCGTAATCCCTTCGTCAGCCACCTTGCGGGCAATACTGCACTTGGTCATCATACCACCACGTCCGAACCCCGATTTTTCTGCATGAATGTATTCACTCATATCTTTATCCGGTTCTACTGTCGGAATAACCGTCACCCCTTCTTCACCGGGTTTCCCGTTATAAATTCCGTCAACATTGCTCAATATCACCAACGCCTGCACATCCATCATGGTAGCCACCAATCCGGACAACTCATCATTATCGGTAAACATCAGTTCCGTAACACTGATGGTATCATTTTCATTCACAATAGGCAACACCCCATTCTCCAGCATCACCATCATGCAGTTGCGTTGGTTCAGATAGTGACGACGGGTGGAGAAACTTTCTTTCATGGTCAGCACTTGACCTACAGCGATGTTATGCTCACGAAACAGTTCATAATAACGATTAATCAGTTTGGCCTGACCAACGGCAGAAAACAATTGTCGTTGATTGACATGATCCATCCGTCTACACTCCTCCTGAGAAAGTTGCAACTCACTGCGCCCACTTGCCACAGCACCGGAAGAAATCAAAATGACCTCGACACCACGATTCCGCAATTCCGCTATCTGATCAACCAAAGCCGACATCCTTGTAACATCCAAAGTGCCATCAGCACGTGTCAGCACATTACTGCCCACCTTGACCGCTATTCTCTTGTATTTCGTCTGCATTTGATTCTCTATTATTTAGATGCCCGCAATCCTTCTATAACACTGGCAGTAAAACCGGCTTCTTCCATGGCATTCAAGCCTTTGATGGTAATACCTCCCGGTGTTGTCACGCGATCAATCTCCGTTTCTGGATGCGAACCTTTTGCCTGAAGAAGCTCTACAGCCCCCTTCATGGTCTGCATCACAATCTTTTGTGCATCATTCGGATAAAATCCCAATTCAACACCACCCTCCATGGCTGCTCTCAAATAACGCATGGCATAAGCGATTCCACATGAAGCCAGGGCTGTTCCGGATGCTATCATTGCTTCGTCCACCATCATGGCTACACCACATTCACCAAAGATGTTTAGCACCTCCTCATCCTTTTCTGTAGTGGAATGAGCAGAAGAAATAAATGTCATGCTTTGTCCCACCTCGATAGCAGTATTCGGAATGATACGAAATATCGGAGGCAAAGTTTCCTGTGGCAATGCCATCCATTCCCCTATTTGCATAGTAGAAACACCGGCAGCCATTGACGCCATCATTCTATTGGAGTTCTTGAACAGATCTTTCAACTCTTCCAACACTCCTTGAATCTTCCATGGTTTTACCGCCAATATGATTAATTGACCGGCGATATAAGCTTCTCTGTTATCTGTCGTTACATGGATATCCGGAAAATCTGCTTTCAAAGCTTCCAACTTGCCAATCGAAGGATTGGACACTGTGATGTCCGACCTCTTCACTTTTTTCCCTTTCGCCAAGGCACGAGCAACAGCTCCGCCCATATTCCCAGCTCCTATGATGGCTATCTTCATACCTTCAGTTATATTTTCATGACCTTCTGCAATCTCTCCAAGAACTCACTTGCCTCATCCATGCTCAAGCACAACGGTGGCAACAAACGCAACACATTGGTACCGCTACAACCGGTAAAGCAGTGCTGTTCAAACAAAAGTTTCGTACGGGGCTCTTTATATGGAATATCCAAATCCACACCTATCATTAACCCCTTGCCACGGACATCTGTCACATGTGGCAGATTCATACCTATAATTTCGTTCTTCAGATATTCACCTACCTTAGCAGCGTTCGCCACTAATCCTTCTTCCTCTATTACATCAAGTACAGCCAATGCTGCGGCACATGCCAGATGATTGCCACCGAATGTCGTTCCCAACTGTCCGTAAACGGGAGCATATTTAGGAGATATCAGTACACCCCCCATCGGAAATCCGTTTCCTATACCTTTGGCAACAGTAATCATATCCGGTTGAACCCCAAGGTGCTGATGAGCGAAAAACTTTCCGCTTCGACCATAACCACATTGAATTTCATCACAAATCAAAACTGTATCCGTCTCGTCACAAGCCTCACGTAGCGCTTTCATGAACTCAGACGTCACCATACGAATACCACCAACACCTTGTATGCACTCAATAATCACTGCGCAAACGTCACCTTTCTTGATTTCTTTCTGCCAAGCCTCTATATCGTTCAACGGCAGATAGGTCACATGACCATTTGCATTGATGGGAGCAATGATTTTCGGATTGTTGGTTGCTTCCACAGCCAAAGATGTACGACCATGGAATGCCTTTTCGGCAGACAAGATTCGTGTACGACCATTATGAAACGATGCTAATTTCAAGGCATTCTCGTTAGCCTCAGCTCCGCTGTTGATCAAGAAGAACTGATAATCCTCATAACCACAGACCTCGCCCAACCGTTCAGCCAATTGTTCTTGCAAACGATTGACAACAGAATTGCTATAGAACCCCAATTGTGCTACCTGTTCGCTGATACGTTTTACATAATTCGGATGAGCATGACCGATACTGATTACTGCATGCCCTCCATAAAGATCTAAATATTCCTGTCCGTTTTCATCCCACACTCGGCATCCTTTTCCTTTCACAATGTTCACTGGGAACAACGGATATACATCAAATAGTTTCATTCGTGTTGTTCTTATATGCTACTTAAAAAGCACTTGGCTTCAATCTCAATCCCGAAGTCTCGTCCAAGCCAAACAGCAGGTTCATATTCTGCACCGCCTGTCCGCTTGCTCCTTTCAACAAATTGTCCACACATGAGATAATGAGCAGTTTATCCTCGTGCTTCTCAATGTGAATCAAACATTTATTGGTATTTACTACCTGTTTCAAATCCAAATTTTTCTCTGTAACGTGCACAAAAGGAGCATCAGCATAAAACTCTGTGAACATACGTATGATATTCTCCTCGCTCACTTTGCAGTGCAGCACTATAGTGGCAAAGATACCGCGAGCGAAATCACCACGATACGGAATAAAGTCGATATCGCTATTAAAACTGCATTGCAACTGACGCAGACTCTGCTTGATTTCCGGCACATGTTGATGAGCAAAAGGCTTATAGATGCTCATATTATTGTTCCGCCAACTGAAATGGCTCGTTGCTCCCGGCTTCACACCGGCACCAGTGCTGCCCGTAATGGCATTCACCATCACATTCTCATGTATCATCTGATTCTTCGCCAAGGGAAGAAGAGCCAACTGTATACAAGTTGCAAAACATCCTGGGTTGGCAATATACTCAGCCGCCTTAATCCGTTCTTTATTCAATTCCGGAAGTCCATAGACAAATTGATGTTCTGGTCCTTCTATGCGATAATCCATGGATAGATCCACTACTTTCAACCCTTCGGGAAGCACATGACTTTCCATGAATTTTCGGGTGTCGCCATGGGCTGTACAGAAAAACAACACATCTATCTGCTCTAACGGTAATTGATCGGTGAAGACAATATCGGTTTCACCAACAAGTCCTTCGTGCACGTCAACAATGGGATTTCCGGCATTGCTTGAACTGTTCACAAAGGTTATCTCTACTTCTGGGTGGTTGATCAGCAGTCGCAACAACTCTCCGGCTGTATATCCTGCTCCACCGATGATTCCAGCTTTAATCATATCTTTTTCTTTTATCATCAGAATTACTCTCCATTATCCATCGGCATCAACAACGCACTGACGAGGTAAATCAACAGTCCGGGAAAAGCTGCCGAACAAAGGCTTAACAGAACAAACACGATACGCACGATTGAGGGATCTACATTCAAGTACTCTGCCCAACCGCCACATACGCCAGCTATCATGTTGTTCTTACAAGAACGTTTTAATTTTTTCTCTTGCATGATTTATCTTTTTTCGTCCTTATGAGCAGCATAGTAAGCACGCAATGGAGTGGATGTCACTTTAATGAAGCCTTTGGCATCCTCTGCCGTCCAACCTTTTTGCACCTCACCATACTCGCCCAACTTGTTCTTTACCAAGTCGTCCGGTGAATCCACACCTACAGTACTGAAACCATAAGGACGGAGTTCCAATGTCACCACACCGTTCACATTGCGTTGTGAGCTGGTCAACATGGCTTCAATATCCGGCATAACAGGTTCCAAATACTGACTCTCATGCAAGAACATACCATACCAATTAGACACCTGATCCTTCCAGTACTGTTGCCACTTACTGAGGGTATACTTCTCCAAGAAACGATGCGCACCAATAATCAGCATAGGAGCGGCAGCCTCAAAACCCACACGTCCTTTGATACCGATGATGGTGTCGCCCACATGACAGTCACGACCGATAGCATAAGCAGCACCTATTTCCTCTACTTTCTGAATAGCTGCAATTTTGTCATCAAAATCCTCACCGTTCACGCTGCAAATCTCCCCGTTCTTGAAACCTATTTTCAACAATTCGCTCCCGTCTTTGGTAGGATGCTTCAAATAAGCACTCTCCGGCAATCCTTGATTGCTATCCAATATCTCACCGCCACAAATAGATGTTCCCCATATACCAACATTATATGAGTATTTCAATTTGGTAAAGTCGGCATAAAAGCCATTTTGGTTCAGATAATCCACTTCTTCTTGACGTGTCAGTGTCTTGTCACGTGTCAAAGTAATGATCTCCACACCAGGTGCCATCACCAAGAATGTCATGTCAAAACGGATCTGATCGTTTCCTGCACCGGTTGAACCATGTGCAATAGCCTCAGCCCCTATTTCATTTGCATAACGAGCGATTGCCAATGCTTGAAAAATTCGCTCTGATGATACCGAGATGGGATAACAATTATTTCGTAATACGTTACCATAAATCATATAACGCAAACTCTTCTCATAATATTCCTGCGTAACATCAAGCGTTACGTATTGCTTCGCACCTAACTTATACGCGTTTTCTTCGTTGGTTTTTAATTGTTCGGGACTAAAGCCACCGGTATTGGCACAAGCGGCATAAACCTCATAACCCATTTCTTTTGCCAAATACATCACCGTATAGGAAGTATCCAAGCCTCCACTAAACGCAACTACTACTTTTTTTGCCATAATCTTATTTTGTTTTATATTTTTCTTAACGTAAATTTTTCTCCGCAGCCTCACGCGCCATCTTTACAACATCCTCCGGCAGTTCTACAGGTAACTTCTCATTTGGATGCGCCTCCGGATCGTATAACATTGCAGTACAAACACAATACTTACGACCGGTACGTTGCAGTATGTCGTAATTGATACAACATGGATGCTCGGGCGTTCCACAACCTTTCCAATAAGCCTCATCGTCTGTCAACTCAGCAAATGTCACCGGCACATACCCTAATGCCGTATTGATTTTCATCACCGCACTTTGACTGGTCAAACCGAACAACTTAGCATGAGGCCAACGCAAGCGCGACAAGGTGAAAGCCGTCTGCTTGATACGTGTTGCCAAATGATGATTCCTAAATTTCTCTACCACAATCAAACCGGAATTGGCGACGAAAGATTTATTGCCCCAACTCTCAATATAGCAAAATCCTGCAAATTCCTCATCTTCTCCCTCTCCAGCCAAAGCTATTACAGCCTTACGCTCTTTCATTTTGGTAGCCAAATACTCATGTGTTCGCGATGCAATACCCGAACCACGTTTCTTTGCAGAGTCGGTAATGGTTTCCAAAATGACATCCACATATTTTTCGTGGCTGGCATCTGCCACCACCACTCTTATATTATCGTTATATTCCACTTTTAAAAAACTATTTTTATTCTACTTCATCTCACATGGGATAACTTCCGCCAGTTTCTCCATCACTTGCTCGCGTGTCACTCCCTCGGCCATCACTAAAATAATGGTATCATCTCCTGCCAATGTTCCCAAAACCTCATCAAATCTCTTATTGTCTATGTCATAAGCGATGTGACTGGCATGCCCCGGCAACGTATGTACCACTGCCAAATTACCTGAGAATTTCACTGACAACACTCCCACCTGATGTGCCGCCGAAGCTGTCAGATACGAATCAGAAACCCTACGATATAGAGGTGAGGCCGGCAAGACATAAATATATTTACCTACGGCATTAGTGGCCTTTGCCACCTTCAGCTGTTTCAAATCACGTGACAAAGTGGCTTGCGTCATTTTAAAGCCATGTTTCTGTAGCTCATTCAACAACTCCTCTTGACTGGAAATATCCTGCCCTGAAACAATCATTTTTATCGCCTCCAGACGACTGTCCTTATTCTTCATAAATCAACGTTCATGTTTTTAGAATTGCAAAGGTATATATTTTGTGTTATGAAACATGAATATTATGCAACTTTTTTCTTATTTTTATTCATTTTCTACTCTTATATATTTTAATATAAGGTATACATGCGTAATTTATGGGTCTTATACTTGTATATTTATTCGTTTTTAAAGTTTTATTCATGATTTTGGTATAAATATAGCATCGCTATCAACTTTTTATAAGATATTATCCATATTTCCGAACTTTTTATCAGTTGTTTGTGTTTTTTTCTGTATGTTTGCACAAAACAAACACAAGTATAAGACAAAATATAAATCAATTCATATATGGAAAAACAAAAGAGATTCTTTCTTGCAGAAGAAGATATTCCCCGTCATTGGTACAACATACAGGCGGACATGGTCAACAAACCCCTGCCTCCGCTTAACCCCGCGACTAAAGAACCATTAAAACCGGAAGATTTGTTCCCGATTTTCTCTGAGGAGCTAAGTCGACAAGAGCTTAATCAGACCGATGCATGGATAGAAATTCCAGAACCTGTACGAGAGATGTACAAATACTATCGCAGTACACCGCTTGTCAGAGCATACGGATTGGAAAAGGCATTAGGCACACCGGCACATATATATTTTAAGAACGAAAGTGTCAGCCCCATCGGTTCGCACAAACTCAACTCCGCTTTGGCACAAGCCTACTATTGCAAGCAAGAGGGAGTGAGCAACATTACAACCGAAACGGGAGCAGGACAATGGGGAGCTGCTTTATCCTACGCTGCCAAGGTATTCGGACTTGAAGCCGCTGTCTACCAGGTAAAAATAAGCTACGAACAGAAGCCATATCGTCGTAGCATTATGCAGACTTTCGGAGCGCAGGTGACACCTTCACCTTCTATGTCTACGCGCGCCGGAAAGGACATCCTCACCAAGACCCCCAATCATCAAGGGTCATTGGGTACAGCCATTTCCGAAGCCATAGAATTAGCACGCACTACCCCAAATTGTAAATATACTTTAGGTTCTGTATTGAGCCACGTTACACTACATCAAACCATCATCGGTTTGGAGGCTGAGAAACAAATGGAAATGGCCGGCGAATACCCGGACATCATTATCGGTTGTTTTGGCGGTGGTTCCAATTTCGGTGGCATCTGCTTCCCCTTCATG
>JAEIGA010018211.1_pt1 | contig 10694 bp, 8 predicted proteins | sample 9270691 | NCBI WGS metagenome assembly JAEIGA01 (sample SAMN17057246, study PRJNA624740) | gut metagenome | biome: biome; isolation source: fecal sample | host: Bos grunniens | place: China: Xizang | collected 2019 | reverse complement strand
GGAGTGAACTCATCATCATTGCGGTAAGGATTGTTGTAGGTGTCAAAGTAATTCTCCACATTCCAGAACATTACCAGAAGCAACAGTATCTCTTTCATTGTTGTGCTATTTTTCCGCAATATTAGACAAAATACCCTTTTCTCCTTGCAGCAGCGTAAAATTTACCCTATTTTTGCGCGTTAAATATTTAAATATCAGGAGATGGCATTAAGATGCGGTATAGTAGGCCTGCCAAATGTGGGCAAATCAACACTTTTTAATTGTATTAGCAGCGGAAAAGCACAGTCTGCAAACTTCCCGTTCTGCACCATTGAACCGAATATTGGTTCTACCATTGTTCCCGACGAGAGACTTGAGGTTCTTGAGAAGATTGTAAAACCTCAGAGAGTTGTTCCTGCAACAGTGGAGATTGTAGATATTGCCGGCCTTGTAAAGGGCGCAAGCAAAGGAGAGGGACTAGGAAACCAGTTCCTTGCAAATATCAGGGAGACTGATGCAATCCTTCACGTGCTAAGATGTTTTGATGATCCTAACATTGTTCACGTAGACGGTTCTGTAGATCCTGTAAGAGATAAGGAGATCATTGATACAGAGCTTCAGCTTAAAGACCTTGAGACCGTGGAAAACCGCATCAGCAAAGTTCAGAAACAGGCTCAGACAGGTGGAGACAAGAATGCCAAGAAACTGTATGATATCCTTGTAAAATATAAAGAGGTACTTGAACAGGGCAAATCAGCCCGTGTTGTAACTTTTGACAACGCAGAGGACGAAAAGATTGCCAAAGAGCTTTACTTGCTTACAAACAAACCTGTAATGTACGTTTGCAACGTTGACGAGAACAGCGCAAAAGACGGCAACAAATTTGTTGAGCAGGTAAAAGAGGCTGTTAAGGATGAGAATGCACAGATTCTTGTAATTGCAGCCAAGATTGAGTCTGAGATTGCAGAGCTTGAGAGCTATGAGGAGCGCCAGATGTTCCTTGATGAGATTGGCCTTGAGAAATCGGGAGTTGTAAGACTTATCAGAAGCGCATACGCTTTGCTTAACCTTGAGACATATTTCACTGCAGGTGTACAGGAGGTAAGGGCTTGGACCTACAACAAAGGTGACAAGGCTCCAGCTGCTGCCGGTGTTATCCACTCAGACTTTGAGAGAGGATTTATCCGTGCTGAGGTAATCAAATACAATGACTTTGTACACTACGGTTCAGAGGCAGCTTGCCGCGCTGCAGGTAAACTTGGTGTTGAGGGTAAAGAGTATGTTGTTCAGGATGGAGATGTAATGCACTTCCTGTTTAACGTGTAATCATAACATACTGATATTATATAGCAGGCTGGCCCAAAAGGTCAGCCTTTTTTTGATGTCACCAATATATGCAAACAGAACAGGCTGGTTTTATACCAGCCTGTTCTGTTTTTATTTGAATCTTCTGATTAGAAGAATCTGTATCTTGCATCGGTAATCTCTGCACCCTCTGAAATAATTGCAGGAATTACTCTTGAAATACTGCTGAACAACTGTGTATTTCTTGCTTTTGCATCATCCTCAGTGTAGAATGCACCTACCTCTTTACCTTTAACTACAAAGTAGTAAACACCAATCTCACCAACTACCGGACCTACCAAAGTATTCTCTGCGGCACCTGCAACAGCACCAATGAATTTAGGATCCAACTGCTGTGAAGTAAGAGAAGCAAATGCAACACCGCTCTGGTTGCTTACAGTTGTGTTAAGTTTCTCTGCAACCTCCTCAATAGTGTTTGCACCGGCAATAGCTGCTTTAGTCTCCTCTGCTACTTTCTCGCCTTTTTTACCAACTAGAAGATAGTTCTCTATATCACTGTAAACCTCATTTAAAGATGCATAACCCTCTGGATGGATACCTGTAAGAGCAACTACAAAGAAGTATTTGTTGTCTACTGTAATGATAGGGGAAACATCACCAACTTTGCTCTCATTAGCCCATCTTGAGATCTCTCTTGTATGCTGGTAGTTAGCCAAAGTCTTGGCACCTGGAAGAACTCTGATTGCAGGATATACCGGAGCGTTCAACTCTTTTGCCGCTGCATTGAATTTCTCAATGTTACCCTCACTCTTGCTTGCAATCTCATTAGCTTTAGCGTAGTAATCAGAGTAAGTTGCCTTGCTTGCAACAGCCTCTTTAACCATAATTGCAACCTGCATTTTCTTCATTGCTTTGGTAACGTCAGTAACCTTTACAATGTGAGTACCGTATTGGGTCTTCATTTTAAGGATATCACCTTTCTTAGCCTCAAGAACAGACTCCATACCAGGAATCATATACTGCTGTGTCATCCAACCCAAGTCACCGGCCTCAGCAACGTTAGGGTTTTTGTCAGCTGAATAAGCAGCTGCAAGCTCTGCAAAGTTTGCTTTTTTAGCCACATCCATCAAACTGTCAGCTTTTGCCTCATTCTCACCCTGAAGAAGTATATGCTTAACAAAAACTGAATCAGGCAACTGCTTGATGTCAATAACTTTTGCAGCAATGAAAGCATTCTCCTGCTGGAAAGGAGCCAAAGTCTCACCAACTTTTGCATCAGTGGCAAAATCCTCCAACTCTACAGCAATTGATTTAAGGTCACCCTCTTTGTAGAAATATGGATTGAAAGGAGCGTCTGAGTTTCTTGCAAGGAAGTTTTTAACGTTCTCTGCAGCTACAAACTCAGTGTAAGCTTTCTCAAAGTCATTTCTAGCAGCATCAATGTCAGCCTCTGAAGGAACAACCTCAAACACTACATACTCCAAATCACGGCTCTCTACCTGTTTGAAAGACTCCTTGTTTTTCTCATAGTAAGCAGAAACCTCCTGATTTGAAACTGAAATTGTTGAATCTATAGCATAACCGAAAGGTGTAACCACAAAATCAACATTGTAAGTAGTATTATTGTTTGCAATTGCTCTGTTAAGCTCAACAGGGCTCATATACATACTCTTCTCCAACATTGACATATATTTTGTGAAAAGCTGGTCCTTAACAATATTGTCCTCAAGGAAATTCCAATACATAGCCAACTGACCTGAAGCATCCTGACCTATTGCCTGCACAAAATCAACAACTCTCTGTTTACTGAACTGACCGTCCTCACCAATGAAAGAAGCCTCGGACATAAGGACAGGTGAAATGTTTGCACCCTGAGTAAGATCATATAGCTCATCCTCACCCAAAGTTACACCTGCATTTTTAATTGCAGGTACAAGTACTCTGTTAGTAATCTCATTCTGCCAAGCAGAGTTGTTGATTGCCTCCTGAGTCTGCTCATCAGAAGAAGTGGTACCTGATGAAATCTGATAAATTTTTGTAAAGTAATCAACTTTCTGCTGATACTCCTGATAGGTGATACCCTCACCGTTAATCTCTCCTACATCATACTTTGAAGAGAACATTGACATTGCACTCTGAAGAGTGGACGGGTCAATAACAAAAGATAACAACGCTATTGCAATAAGAGCGGTAATGAACGCTCCCATTTTTACGCGTATTTTTTCTAGTACTGCCATTTTATGTAATTATTTTTAAAACTTTTTTCAGTAAAGCGCGAATATAGTAATTTTCTGAAGAATAAAACAAAAAAACTACTTTTGTAATACTCTCACGTTAACAGTTTCTATTCTGTTACGGGTGGTTTTGAGAATGGTATAAGAATATTTTCCAAACTGCAGGATCTCCTTCTCCTTAGGGATATTCTCATTATAATGCATAATAAGTCCGGCCAATGTTTCATAATCATCAGACTCAGGCAAATCAAGCTCATATTTCCTGTTTATCTCCTCTACCTCAAGTCTTGCCGAAAACAGATACTCCTCATCAGATATCTTTTTCTCCAAAAATTCATCCTTATCCAACTCATCATTGATATCACCAAAAATCTCCTCTATCAGATCCTCAAGCGTAACAATACCGCTTGTTCCTCCATACTCATCCCTCACTACTGCTATTGACTGCCTGTTTTTTGTAAAATAAGCCATAAGGGTCTGAGCACTCATCTCCTCTGAAACATATGTTACCGTCCGCAACATCTCTGCAATACTCCTTTTTGTCCCATCCTTCAAAAAGTCCTTGGAATGCACATAACCAATAATATCATCTATATTTTCCCTGTACACAAGAATCCTGGAATACCCCTGTTCAACAAAAAGGGCTGCCAGCTCTTCCACTGTATCCTGAATGTCCAGTGCTGTAATTTCTGTCCTTGGAATCATACACTCCCTGATCTTCACAGAAGAAAAATTGAGTGCATTCTGGAAAATTACCATATCATTGGAAAGCTCATTATCCTCATCAGCATCATCTGATGAAACTTCAGAAGATAGATACATAAGGTCACTCTTGTCAAACATAACCTTACCTTGCCCATCTGTCTCCTTAACTCCAAACATTTTCATTATTACTCCCGACAGTTTACTGGTAATGAATGTAATTGGATAGAACAACCAGTAAAAGAAAATGAAAAGCCAGTACAATGACGAGAAAATACCGTTTGGATTCAGCCTGCACATTGCCTTGGGAAGAAATTCTGCAGTTATAAGCACAATAAGGGTAGCAACTATCGTATCTATTGCAAGAATACCTCCCACAGAAGAGGTAATATAACGCTCAATGAGCGGATCCAGAATCTTGGCAATGGCAATACCGTATATTACTATTGCCACATTGTTTCCTACAAGCAAGGATGAAATCAGCTTTTCAGGATTCTTTATGAACTTCTGCATAACAACTGCATACTTCTTTCCCTGTTTGCGGTCAAGCTCTACCTTCAGTTTGTTTCCCTGAAGAAAAGCAATCTCATAACCTGAAAAAAACGCTGAAAAAACCAATGCCAGAAGTGTAATTGCAATATTGCTTCCCATCTCTCTATCTTTTCTTTACAGCAGGTCCCACAAAATTCACAGTATCAACATAAACGGCTGAGGAATCCCTGCTTACAATTCCATAGCTGTCAAATGGCCGCTTGATGCTTGCATTTCTGGCCATCTCATCACTCTCCATACCAAAACCCTGCATATATCCGCTGGGAGAATACATCTTTACCAGGCAATGGGTATAGATCTTCCCCTTTTCACGATCCCAATAAAGGGTATCGGTCTCCATCCTTTCACCCTTCAGGAAATTTGTTATGACAACATTGCCATAAGCCTCCCACTTTTCCTCTTTCTTTTGAGTAGTTGTATGCTTGGCAACATCTGATGTAATTTGTGTTTCAAGCTCTCCCGCCTCATTATAGGCATAAACATCAAAACCCTCTGGAAACAGTTCATAAGAAAGTGAATCATTGTTATAGCGTTCCAGCAATTTTGATTCCATCCTCATCTGCAACACTCCATTTGATGTCTGGACAGCTTTCATTCCCCGCACAGTCTGTACGGGCAAAGCTGAAAGATCCAGTGTTTCAATCTCCACTTCACTTTTACAAGATACAACAAAGGTAGTAACCGCAAGCGCGATTACTACCATCTGTATATACTTTAATATATAGGGAAATCCCCTTGACATCATTTAGAAATTATTTTGTAGTTCTTACAGTAGTGGTTGCACTCATACCTCCACAAGAGATAGTGTAAGGCTTGCCATCTGTAAGGTCATACATAAATGCATCCTCAGTTTTAGGGAAATACTGACGGTAAGTTACAGACAATTTGTTTACCTCTTCTGCCAATGTCTCGTCAGCAGCTTTAGCTTTGTTAAGGTAATCAACAGCAACCCAGTATTTTGCTCTGTTGTCCATATCCTGAGCAGTACATTTCTGTCCAGCCCAAATGTTAGCCATCAACAGATTAGCTTTACCAGCCTGTGCAGCATCTTTCTCAATAGCCTGTTTTGCAGCTGCAACTGCTTTTGCGTGACGTCCAACTTTAAAGTTGTAAACAGCAAGCTCCATAGTAAGCTCTCCGTCCTTAACTGAATCAGACTCCTCGCTTGCAATTGCCTCCTCAAGGAATTTCACAGCCTCATCAGCATTGTCTTTGCTTGCGTGCAATTTATATAGGAAATATGAAGAAGTGTAAGATGGCTCAATCTGGTGAAGGGCAGTAACAGCTTTAAGGAACAAGTCAGATTTAACACAAACACTATCTGCACCCAAAAGGCTTACGATAGGTTTTACTACCTCCACATTTGTAGGCTCAGCCTCAAATCTTGGAGTGAACACTGCTACAAGGTTATCACAAGTTGCAACACCACTTGTTACAAAAGCATTCTCAAACGCACCTCTTTTTGTTTTGTTTGCCTCTGAAGGATTTGCAGCAACCTGTGCATCAATGATAGCTGAGAAATCAGTGTAAGCTTTAAGGATGCTCTCACCTGACATTTTACCAGCCTGATACAACTCAGATGCTTTCTGCATATAAGCTACCAAAAGGTCTGCTTTAACTTTGTTGCCTGAAACTGCTATTGTATTGTTGATTGCCTCAACTACTTTCTCCGGATTGGTGTTACCATAGTATGAAAGCATATCAAAAGCCATATTCTCAGCTACAGCAGCTTTACTCTTAGGGAAGTTATCCTGTCTTGTTTTGTGGATAAGCATAATTGTATCAACCATACCCTGCACTTTAGCAGCATCCTTCTCACCTCTGATAAGGTTCTGGTAAATTGTTCTACCATCAACAAACATATTCTGGCTTGCTTTTGGAGGACATGTTGTGAATGCACCTCTCCACTGAAAAGCGGCATCTTTAAGGTTTCCAGCAGATTTTGTTGCTCTGAACTGTTTTAGTGACTCTCTGTAGAAATTCAGGTAATTTACGCATGCTGCGCTGTCTTTACCGTATTTACCTTGCGCATTTGCAGAAACAGAACCTACAAGGAACAAAGCAACGGCCATTGCTAAGATAACTTTGATCTTTTTCATAAAATTGTTGTTAGTTTATTATTAATTGTATCGTTTCTTTATGAACCACATATCGTGCAAGTTGAAGTTCAGATTGAACTGGGCATATCTCTCTCTCACCATATTGTTCTCCAGTGAACCTCTCTGACCCAAATCCACAGACCAGGTAATTGCATTATACCATCTGAAAATAGGCATTGACATACCAAATGTGATACCTGCAGCATTTACCTGATTTCCATTGATATTTATGTAAGTCTCATCATAATATGCACCAAACCTGTAAGTTACCCTTTTCATATAATATCTGATATCATATCTGTTAGGTATATACTCAAATCCAACTTTAAAGGAACTTGATGCAGAAGGGGTAAATTCCTTTCCTGATTCCTCCCCAAAGGTTGAACTTGACCAATTCTGTCTTACATAATCTGCTCCAAACATCCATTTGTCCCTTTTCTTTACAGAAAATCCGAAAGCCATCTCTACAGGTATTTCAACTTTATAATCTGAAATACTTACAATAGACACAGTATCTATCTGTGATGAAGATGTTGTACACGCATATCTTGTATAGTCACCTCCCATCCTGGTATCAAATCTGTATGTTGCACCAAGTGTAAGAGTTGTATTTTTTGCAATGTTTCCAAAATATTGCAAACCGGCACGTCCGGATATAGCTTTTACCTTATAATCCCAACCTGTATTGATATCCCTGACAGAAGGATCTGTTGAAAAAAGCACATTACTGTATCTGTCAAGGTTTCCAAAATAATAAATGAACTCACCACCAATTGAAAAATGCTTGAACAAATCCATTGCACCACCAATAAACAGCTGATTTATGCTTCCTGTACCATATTTCTGGTATTCAATATTTCCATACTTTGAAATGAGTTTATTGTCAGTTTCAACAGTACTGAATTTGTAGCCTATATTACTATATGGGGCAATACCTACAATAAGTGCAGATTTTTTGTAGATAGGGGCAGTAAACACAATATTGTGCATATTTGCTGTGTTATATGCCGACTTTACTTCTGAATCTGAACTATAGAAGTTTTTTTGGTTCATACCAAAGTCAAGCATAAAGGACAGGGTATCCCTCTCTGTAATTGAAGCCGGGTTGTTGTAGTTTATATATCTGTTATCCCTTACACCAACACCAATGCCTCCCATACCTTTGTTGAAGGCTGTTCCCTGTTTCTCCAATTCACCTACCCCAAACAATGAATAAGGTGTATATGTGCCAAGAGCATCCGTTGTTTGAGCTTTAGCTGAAAAAACAGATGAAAGTGACAATAAAGCAATAATAATAAACTTAGTTACAATTTTTTTGTTGTGCATAGTAATCTGCTATTAGGGCCAATCCCACCAATACCAAATTTGGAATTACAAAGATGGAATTTTTGAATTTTTCTGCAAAATAAAAAGAATCCCCTCCAGTAAAAACCACAGTATAGCCAGGATATTTGTTCAAATAACCCTCTACTTCAAATATCATTCCTAAAACTACTCCTGATGTCATTGCCGTTACAGTATCAGTACCATAATCCTGCAATTCACCATCAGGCTTTACAAGCGGTAACCTCTTTGTAAAGGTATTCAATGCCCTGAATCTGCTTTGCATACCCAAAGAGATGTTACCACCGGCAAATACATTATCTTTTGTAATGAAATCCGCCGTAAGTGCTGTTCCAAAATCAAATTTTATACAATCCTTTCCTGGAAACAGCATTGCAACTGCAAGTGCTGCAGCCAGTCTGTCTGCACCCAATCCTTTTGCAGGAAATCCATACCTCAACTGTATGGGTAATTCCATATCTGATTTTACAATAACCAGTTTTGAGCACCTTTTACCCAACACCTCCTGCATTACAACATCATCCTCCCTTACTGTTGAAAGTACAATTACATTATAATTACACTCTCCCATTAAAGAGAGTATAAAAGAGAGTATATCTTCATCTGCACTTCTATAAATTTCACCCAACTCTCCACCCTCTTCAAATGCTGCCTTACAGTTTGAATTGCCTATGTCTATAAGTAAATTTGCCACTGGTATAACACTTTACAAGTCTGCAAAGATAGACATTTTCATATTAAACACAACATTATAACCCTTTTCTATTGTGTCAATACCCTTGATTTTCAGTAATAATTTTCTATTCTGCTCGGTCACCTGCATATTTTTGGGTGATGAATTGATATAATTAAGAATATTGGCAAATGTAACAGTACTGTAATATGGAGATTGCTGGTTTCCCACAAAATACACTAACATTACATTATTTTTCATAACTATCCTTTCAAATCCCAACAAAATTGCCTCCCTTCTTAGCCGTACCACATACATCAGCTGTACAAGTTGTGGAGGAAGTTCTCCAAATCTGTCTCTCAAATCATCGGAAAATTTTACCAGCCCCTCTTCTGTTGTTATGGCATCCAACTCCTTATACAGCCTTATCTTTTCTGAAGTTAAAGATATATAACTGTCGGGAATAAGAAGTTCCATATCTGTATCAATGGTACAATCTGTAATATATGTCTCAGGCTCCTTGTTCCCCTGAAGAGCATCTTTGTAGGCTTCTTCATTTCTTGCACCTTTTTTTGCCTCCCTTATTATTGCCTTCTTCTCATCAATACCCTCCTTTACTACAATTCCCTCTTCTTGCTTTATCTCCATAAACGCCTCTGCAAGAATTCTCTGGTATGTTTCAAATCCCATATCAGCTATAAATCCGCTCTGCTCACCTCCAAGCAAGTTTCCAGCACCACGGATATCCAAATCTTGCATTGCAATGTTGAATCCACTGCCCAAATCTGAGAATGCTTCAATTGCCCTCAATCTGCGGCGGGCATCATCTGTTATTGAGGCCATGGATGGTACTATAAGATAACAGAATGCCTTCTGGTTGGAGCGTCCTACCCTACCTCTCAACTGGTGCAGGTCACTCAAACCAAAGTTCTGTGCCTGATTTATTATTATGGTATTAGCATTACCCACATCAATTCCGTTTTCTACAATTGTTGTGGCTATGAGTATATCATAATCTCCGGCCATAAAATCAAGTATCTTCCCTTCAAGCTCCTTTGGATCCATCTGACCGTGCCCTACACAAGTTTTTATACCAGGACATATTCTCCTTATGATATCCTCTACTGCAAGTATATCCTCTACCCTGTTGTGTACAAAGTAAACCTGACCTCCACGTTCAAGTTCATAATTAATGGCATCCCTTATTATATCTTCATTGAAGTCTATAATCTCTGTCTGCACAGGGAGTCTGTTCGGTGGCGGTGTATTTATTATTGAAAGGTCCCTTGCACCCAACAATGAAAATTGGAGAGTTCTTGGAATAGGGGTAGCAGTAAGGGTTAGTGTATCTACTGAAAGTTTAAGCTGCCTCAATCTTTCTTTTGCAGCTACACCAAATTTCTGCTCCTCATCAATTATAAGCAATCCAAGATCCTTGAACTGTATCTCCTTGTTCAACAACCTGTGGGTACCAATAACTATATCCGTTTTTCCACTCTTCAAGTTTTCAACCGTCTGCTTTATCTCCTTGGCAGTTTTCAACCTGCTTATATATTCTATATTGCAAGGGAAATTCTTCAACCTTTTCTTGAATGTCTTGTAATGCTGCAATGCCAGAATTGTAGTAGGTACCAGCAATGCAACCTGCTTGCTGTCTGTTGCAGCCTTGAATGCAGCCCTTACAGCAATCTCTGTTTTTCCAAAGCCCACATCTCAACATACCAGGCGGTCCATAGGATAATCCCTCTCCATATCCTCCTTAACTGCCTGGGTTGTCTTAAGCTGGTCAGGGGTATCCTCATAAAT
>JAEIGA010018210.1_pt1 | contig 10694 bp, 8 predicted proteins | sample 9270691 | NCBI WGS metagenome assembly JAEIGA01 (sample SAMN17057246, study PRJNA624740) | gut metagenome | biome: biome; isolation source: fecal sample | host: Bos grunniens | place: China: Xizang | collected 2019 | reverse complement strand
AGGTCAAAGGGCATAGGATCCACGTCGGTGATCCCAAGGCAAAAGGCCACAAGACTTCCCGCGCCCGAGCCACGTCCCGGTCCCACGGGGATCTCCCGGGAGCGGGCAAAATTAACGTAGTCCTGCACGATGAGGAAGTAATCGGCGTACCCCATCTGCTCAATGACCGAAAGCTCGTATTCCATGCGGGCGCGATAATCCTCCCGGGAATGGGAAGCATAGACGATGCGCCCCTTCTCTTCCCGCTTTTCCAGCCCTTCCCACGCCAGACGGCGCAGGTATCCCACGGCACTCTCGGCTCCGGGACAGGGGAATTTGGGAAGATAGGTGGTGGAAAAATCAAACTCCACCGAGCAACGCTCGGCAATGCGGCAGGTGTTGGCAAGGGCCTCGGGATAGCGACGGAACAGCATTTCCATCTCATTGGTGTCCTTGAGATAGAGCTCGTCGGTGGCAAAGGCCGCGGGGCGTCCCGCGTCGACGGTAGTGTTGGTTTGAATACACATGAGCACCGCCTGAGTCTGGGCATCCTTCCGCCGCAGATAATGGCAATCGTTGGTAGCCACCAGAGGAAGGCTCAGCTCCTCGGCCAGGTTGACCAGCAGCGGAAGCACGGCCCGTTGCTCGGCCATGCCGTGATCCTGAAGCTCAATATAGAAATGCTCGGCGCCAAAAATCTCCTCGTAGCGGCGAGCCACCTCCCGCGCCCCTTCCACATCTCCCTTGCTGAGCAGCTTGGGGATACGTCCGCCAAGGCAGGCAGACAGAGCGATCAGCCCCTCGGAATGGCGACGAAGAAGCTCCTCGTCCACCCGAGGCTTGTTGTAAAAGCCCTCGGTAAAGGAAAGGGACACCATCTCCATCAGGTTGCGGTAGCCGGTTATATTCTCGCAAAGAAGCACCAGATGATCGGCGTAGCCGTCGGCGCTGGGAGTGCGGTCAAAGCGAGAGGAGGGAGCCACGTAGACCTCGCACCCGATGATGGGCTTGACCCCTTCCTTTTTGCAGGCCTCCCAGAAGGCCACCACGCCGTACATCACGCCATGATCGGTAATGGCCACAGCATCCTGCCCGCACTCCTTGACGCGCGCGGGGATCTCGGCAATGCGGCAGGCGCCGTCCAAAAGGCTGTATTCACTATGCAGATGCAAATGAACGAATCGGTTCATGACGGCTCCTTCCTTTCCAGCTCCTCGGCCTCCTGCAGAATTTTCTGCAACCGATGATTCAGCCCCGACTTGGAAATGACCGGCTCATGCAGACGGGTCAGCTCGTCCAGAGTGGCATCGGGATTTCGGTAGCGGATCATGGCCGTGGTGCGCACGGCCTCGGGAAGCTTTTCCAGCTTTCCGTGCTCCATCAAAAGATTGATGGCCTCCATGTGCCGCGTGGAAGCGGAAATCGTCTTTTCAATATTTTTCGTCACGCAGTTGGTTGCGCGATTCTCATTGTTGCGGATCTCCCGCTCGATGCGGCTGTTGATGATCTCAAAGATCACGGTTTGCGCCCCCATCAGGGTGAGCAGCTCCTCCACGGCGGCACTATCCTTATAGTACAGCCCGATCCCCTTGGGACGGCGGATCCGGCGAGGAGGATAGCCGCAGGCGGAAAGGCACTCCTCCAGCAGGGGCACGGCGTGCTCCTTGGCGATTAGCTCCAGGTGAAAGGCCTTGTGGGGATCGTTGACCGTCCCCAGTGCCAGAAAGCACCCCCGCAGGAAGGCCGAGCGGCACCCCTCGCAATCAGAGTGAATCAGCGAGGAAAGGGAGAGAGTTTCCCCCTCCAGCTGACGGCAAAGCTTATAAAAGGAAGGGGCGGAAAAGGACAGATCCCAATAACGATGGCCACAAGCACCCGAGCGTTGCTCCAAGGGCTCCTTTCCGTAAACGGTATGGATCATTTGGGATGCCAGAGAGGCCCCTGCCTCGTTGCCAAAGCGCACGCAGATCTGCTTTTGCTCGTCCACCGTGGCCCCCAGCAAAAGGCCGTGGGTCAGGGCCTTGCGACAGCAAGGCCGCTTGGGCACCAACTGCACCAATTCCTCCCGTACTTCGTCTGCAAAGGACATTCTTCCGCCTCCTTTCTCTAACATTTCTTCGTTTCTTCTACAAATTGAATTTCACATTCCAGGTTCACACCGGTCTGTTCCCTCACGCGCTCCCGGATCAACTCCACCAGGGCGCGCACGTTGGCGCATGTGGCGTTGCCCGTATTGATAATAAAGCCCGCGTGCTTGTGGGACACCATGGCTCCGCCAACGCTCGTTCCCTTGAGGCTGCACTCGTCGATGAGCCGCCCTGCCGCATCCCCCAAGGGACGCTTGAACACGCTCCCCGCGCTGGGATATTCCAGGGGCTGAGTGGCGCGGCGGCGCCCCCTATACTCCTCCATCTGCGCGGCGATGGCGGCGGGATCTCCGGAAGAAAGGCTCAATTCGGCCTCCAACAGAATCCATGCGGGATGCCTTTGATACACGCTTGCACGGTAGGCAAAGGCGTGCTCAGATCCCAAAAGGCCGTGGACGGTCATGGTGGAAAAATCCAGATAGGTGCTTCTTACGCACACGTTGGACATCTCCCCTCCAAAGGCCCCGGCATTCATGAACACGGCGCCGCCCAGGGTTCCGGGAATTCCGTGGGCAAACTCCAAGCCGGTCAGGGCGCGCTCCCGCGCACCCACCGCCAGAGAAGCCAGAGAAACACCGGCGTCGGCGCGTACGGATGTGGCATCCCAGGTGACCCGGTGCATCCGGGTGGTAAAGATCACCGCTCCCGCAAGACCTTCGTCGGGAAACACCAGATTGCTTCCCCTGCCAAAGACCGAGAAAGGAATCCCGTTCCGGGCCAGGATCTCCAACGCGGTTACCAGTTCCTCTTTGGTGGACGGAAATACCAGGCACCGCCCGGGGCCTCCGATGCGGAAGCTGCTGTAGTGGGAAAGGGGGACGTTTTCTTCCACACAGATCCCACAATACTTTAATTCCTGCAGTACACGCTCCACGGCACGACCTCCCTTTCTCTTTTTCTTACTACTATTATACTCTTTTTCCATGGAAAATGCAATACGAATCTTTCAAAAAATAGCGCTTCCCCCTTGCAAAAAAGAAAAAAATGGGTTATAATATAATGAAGGCGTCTTTTTTGACGCCAAACCACCATCAGAAAACGAGGTGCCGGCATGGATAGCAAACAATCAAAGGAAATACGGATCGGTCTGCTTGGCTTTGGCTCCATGGGTCGGACCCACACCTGGGCGGTGCAAAACCTCCCCTTCTTTTACGGGGACCTTCCCTTTCGGGCACTCACCGCGGGCGTGTGCACCACGTCGGAGGAACGAGCTGCAAAGATTGCCGCTACTTTTGGGATCCCCTGTTCCACCGCCAATGAGGATGCTCTGATCTACGATCCTTCCATTGACGTCATCGACATCTGCACCCCCAATGTCTTTCATTTTGAAACCCTGAAAAAAGCCCTGGCCGCGGGCAAGCACGTGCTTTGCGAAAAGCCCTTGTGCATCTCGGCCGAGCAGGCCAAGGAGCTCTCTGCCCTGCCCTTAAAGAATGGACAGATCTGCGGCATGGTCTTTAACAACCGCTGGCTGACCCCCACCATGCGCGCCAAGCAGCTCATTGAGGAGGGACGTCTGGGACGGATCCTGAGCTTCCGCGGCTCTTATCTGCACAACAGCGCCACCGATCCCGCCAAGCCCGCGGGCTGGAAGCAGGATCGCGACGTGTGCGGTGGCGGCGTGCTCTTTGATCTGGGCTCTCACGTCATTGATCTCCTCAGCTGGCTCTGCGGACGCATCACGAAAGTCAACGGCATGGCACAGATCGCCTATCCTCATCGACTTGGACGGGACGGAACCCCTTGGGACACCAACGCCGACGAGGCCTTTTATATGATGTGCACCACCGAGGACGGTGCCAAGGGCACCCTGGAGGTAGGCAAGCTTCAGGTGGGAACCAACGACGAGCTCTCCTTTGAGATCTACGGAGAGAAGGGGGCGGTGCGCTTCTCCTTGATGGAACCCAACTGGCTTTATTTTTACGATGCCACCCGGCCCGCCGACCCCATGGGCGGTGAGCGCGGCTTTGTGCGCCTGGAGTGCGTGGGACGTTACCCCACAATGACCTTCCCCTCCCCCAAAGCCCCCGCCGGCTGGCTCTACGGCCACCTTTGCAGCATGCACGCCTTCCTTTCGGCAGTGCATCGGCAAACCGCATTCCATCCTTCCCTCTCCGACGGAGCCTACGTGCAGGCGGTAATGGAAGCCGCTTACGCCTCGGCAGAGCATGGAGGCGTACAAACCGAGGTGCCCCTATGCTGGTAATTGGCTTGACCGGCCCCAGCGGTGCCGGAAAAGGAGTAGTGGCCGAGCTGCTTCGGGAGCACGGCCTTGAGGTGATCGACGCCGATCGGGTCTATCATTCTCTTCTCATTCCTCCCTCCTCCTGCCTGAACGCTCTCTGCGAGCGCTTTGGCAACGCGATCCTGGCCACCGATGGAACCCTGGATCGAAAGGTACTGGGATCCATCGTCTTTTCGGATCCCGCCGCACTCAAGGATCTGAATACCATTGCCCATCGCTTTGTGATGGATGCCATTCGCAACCGTCTGCAGTCCCTGCGGCAGGCCGGAACGGTCGCCGCTGTCATCGATGCCCCCCAGCTCTTTGAGGCAGGAGCGGAAGCCGATTGCGACGTCGTGCTCTCGGTGCTGGCCGAGAAAGAGGTGCGGATACAACGGATCGTCCGCCGGGACAGCATCCCCCCGGAGGCCGCTCTGCAACGTATCCGCGCCCAGAAGAGCGATGAATTCTTCCGCACAAATTCCGATTACATCATCGAAAACCACGGAACGGTGGAGCAGCTGCGCCCGCAGGTCCGCCGGATCCTTTTGGAAACGGGGGTGCTCCCAAGGTGAAGCTGACAATGCAACGATTGCTGATCCTCTTGGGGCTTCTCGCCCTTTCCATTGGCTTCGGTCTTGGATTTGACGCCCTTGCCACCGCCGTGGAAAAAAGCGCACATCCCCGTCCCGAGGCCCTTGCCCCCGCCATTTCTGCCAACGCCAAGGAGTTTGGCGTTCCCGAGCCCATTCTTTGGGCAACGGTCAAGGAACAGAGCAACTTTGCCAGCAACGCCACCGACGCGCAGGGCCGCATCGGTTTGATGCAGCTGACCCCCACTCAGTACACCACCATTTGCAACGAGCTTTTGGGCGAGCCTCCCCTGGATGCGGGAATGCTCTATGATCCCGCCACCAATCTGCGGTGCGGCACGGCCTATCTTTCCTGGCTCTACCAACGCTACGGCGTGTGGAGCACTGTCTTTGCCGCCTATGCGGCAGGGCATGAGCAGGTGGACGCCTGGCTGGCAAATCCCTCCCATGTGGACGAGCTTGGAAGGCTGATTAACATTCCCCATGCCACCGCTGACTACGTTGACCGTATGAGCAAGACCGTCGCACTTTACAGCAAATTATATTATGAATCATAAAGGAGACCAACATCATGTCCGAAAAGAACCTCTTAACCTATGAAAAAAAGACCGTTTACGAAAAGGCCGGCAACGAGATCGTTGCAAAGGCCTACGAGTACGCCAAGGACTACGTCCGCTTCCTGGACGCCTCCAAGACCGAGCGGGAAGCCGTTCGCGAGGGCGTTCGTATGGCAGAAGCCGCCGGCTACCGCCCCTACACCTTCGGTGACCCCATGAAGGCAGGCGACAAATTCTACTACAACAACCGCGGCAAGGGTCTGTTCATGTTCAAGATCGGCTCCGAGTCGATCCAGAACGGTATCCGCATCACCGCGGCGCACATCGACTCCCCCCGTCTGGACCTGAAGCAGGTTCCCGTGTACGAGGACAACGGCATGTGCTTCCTCAAAACCCACTACTACGGCGGCATTCGCAAGTATCAGTGGCTGGCAACCCCTCTGGCACTCCACGGCGTGGTAGTAAAGCAGAGCGGCGAAGTGGTTGACGTGGTGATTGGTGAAAACGATACCGATCCCGTAATGTATATCACCGATCTGCTCCCTCACCTTGCCGCTGCCGAAAATGAAAAGACGGTAAGCAAGGCCTTTAACGCAGAAAAGCTGAATATTCTGGTAGGCAGCCGTCCCATGGACGGGGAAGATAAGGACAAGGTAAAGATGGGCGTTCTCAGTTATCTGTTTGAGAACTACGGCATTACCGAGGAGGATTTCCTCTCGGCCGAGCTTTCCATCGTTCCCGCCGCCAAGGCACGCGACGTTGGTCTGGACCGTTCTATGATCGGCGGCTATGGTCACGATGACCGCTGCTGCGCGTACCCCTCCATCACCGCAATGATCGACGCGGATGAAGAAAAGCACACCACCATGTGCATCCTGGTGGACAAGGAAGAAACCGGAAGCGACGGCGTGAGCGGTATGCAGAGCCGTTTGATCCTGGATCTCATTGGCGAGATCTCCAAGGCGCTCGGCGGCAACGAAGCCACCGTGCGTGCCAACTCCAAGTGCCTCTCCAGCGACGTGACTGCCATCTTTGATCCCGCCTTTGCCGAGGTTTTTGAGCATCGGAATGCGGCTCTGCTGGGTTGTGGCGTTGGTATGTGCAAGTTCACCGGATCCCGCGGTAAGGGCGGCACCTCGGATGCCTCTGCCGAGCTGGTTGGTTGGGTACGCAGATGTCTCAACGAGGCCGGTGTGGTATGGCAGACCTGCGAGCTGGGTCGCGTAGACGTTGGCGGCGGCGGAACCGTTGCCAAGTTCTTGGCCAACCATAACATTGACACCATCGATCTGGGCGTTGGCGTGCTCTCCATGCATGCTCCCTATGAGCTGATCTCCAAGGTGGACCTCTACGAGGCGTATCGTGCCTTCGAGGCCTTCTATCATTTCGAGTAATTCCCCATTTCATCTGATCCTTTACAGAAAGGAGCCTCCATGCTTCAAAAGCTGCAACAGGCAGAGGAAAAATACCTCCACTTGGAGGCTTCTCTCTCTGATCCTATCATTGCCGGCGATCCCGCGCGTTGCGCGGAGATCGCCAAGGAATACAAAAATCTTACTCCCGTGATCGAAGCCTATCGGGAATACCAACGCGCCGAGGCAACCGTGAAGGAAGCCCTGGAGCTGTTGGAGGAAAGCACCGACGCCGAGCTACGGGCGCTGGCCAACGAGGAGCTTCGCGAGGCCAAGACCGCCTGCGAAAATCTTCTGCAGGAATTGACCTTGCTCCTGCTTCCCAAGGATCCCAACGATGAAAAGAACGTGATCGTGGAGATCCGGGCGGGAGCCGGTGGCGAGGAGGCTGCGCTCTTCGCGGCGGTACTCTACCGCATGTACACCATGTACGCCGATAGTGTTGGCTTCCGCACCTCCATGATGAGCTCCACTCCCACCGAGCTGGGGGGCTACCGTCAGCTGGCCTTTCTAATCGAGGGCGAAGGGGCGTATTCCCGCTTCAAATTTGAAAGCGGTGTTCACCGCGTTCAACGAGTTCCCACCACCGAGTCCCAGGGTAGGATCCAAACCTCCACGGCCACCGTAGCGGTGCTCCCCGAGGTGGAGGAGGTATCCATCGACATCAACCCCGCCGACCTTCTGTTTGAATCCTGCAAGTCCAGCGGTGCGGGTGGTCAGCACATCAACAAGACCGAATCGGCGGTGCGCCTGACCCACAAGCCCACGGGCATTGTGGTGGAATGTCAAGAGGAACGAAGCCAATTCAAGAACAAGGACAAGGCTCTGAAAATGCTGCGAGCCATTCTCTACGATCAAAAACAGAGAGAACAGGACGCGCAGATTGCTTCGGACCGCCGTGCCCAGGTGGGAACGGGAGACCGAAGCGAGCGCATCCGCACTTATAACTATCCTCAGGGGCGTCTGACCGATCATCGCATTGGCCTGACGCTGTACTCCCTGGAAAGCATTCTTAACGGCAACATCGGAGGGCTGATCGACGCCCTCGCCACCGCCGAAACGGCGGAAAAGCTGAAAAATAACGTTTAAAACGATGTCTTCCCCCTTCAAACAAAGTAGGGGCGACCATTGGTCGCCCGTTGTTCGGGGTGGTTGCTTTTTAACGGCGGGCGACCAATGGTCGCCCCTACATTAAAAAACGATATTAGTCAAGCACTTACGTATTTTTTTAAAAGACTCATCGAGGTGACCGCATTGCAAACCCAACACATCAAAATTGAAGATCTTCAAGGGCAAGAGTCCGATCTGCGCCGCGCCGCCTCGATTCTGAATGCGGGAGGCCTGGTGGTCTTCCCCACCGAGACCGTGTACGGCCTGGGGGGCGACGGAACCAACGCCCAAGCGGCGCAAAAGATCTACGCCGCCAAAGGACGTCCCTCGGACAATCCCCTCATCATTCATATCGCGCAGCCCTCGGACGCCGAGGCCTACGCCGTAACCAATTCCACCTATTATCGCCTGGCCAAGGCCTTTATGCCCGGCCCTTTAACGGTGATCCTTCCCAAAAAGGATACCATCCCCCTCTCCACCACGGGAGGTCTGGAAACCGTGGCGGTGCGCTGTCCCTCGCATCCTGTGGCAAGAAGATTGATCGAAATTGCGGACATCCCCATCGCTGCGCCCTCTGCCAACCTTTCGGGCAAGCCCTCCCCCACCTGCGCCTCCCACGTGGCACAGGATATGGACGGACGGGTAGATATGATCCTGGACGGCGGCGACTGCGAGATCGGTCTGGAATCCACCATCGTCAAGATCGATGGAGAACGCCTGACCCTACTTCGTCCCGGAGGCATCACCTACGATGCCCTTTGCATGGTCTGCGAGGATGTGACCGTAGCGTCTGCCGTGACGCATCAGCTGGCCGACGGCGAAAAAGTGCTTTCCCCCGGTATGAAATACCGTCATTACGCCCCCAACGCCCCCTTGATCCTGCTGGCAGGTGAGGACGAAAAGGTGCTCGCGTTCCTGCAAAAGGAGCAGAAGAGTAGAAACTGCGCCATTCTTTGTTTCGATGAAGAGCAAGAGCATCTTCTCCAAAGAAACCTGCTCCCCATTGGCAGCAAGGAGGATCTGGAAGCCCAAGCCAAACGGCTCTTCCACGCTCTGCGGGACGCCGACGGAACCAACGCCGAGATCATCTACGCCCATCTTCCTCCCATGGAAGGCCTGGGGTTGGCCCTTTACAACCGTATGATCCGCGCGGCGGCGCATACGATTCTAACTATTGAATAATCTTTCCTAAATGATAGAAACAACAGAAAGGCATCCATAAGCATGGCAAAGAAAAAGAAAACAGAGAAAAAAGAAATCGTTTACGCGCCGATCGTTTACCAGCCCATTACGGAAACCATCGAGAAAAACTACATGCCTTATGTTATGAGCGTCATTGTCTCCCGCGCCATTCCTGAGATCGACGGCCTCAAGCCCTCTCACCGAAAGCTCCTGTATACCATGTACAAAATGGGCCTTTTGACGGGCGGACGCACCAAGAGCGCCAACATTGTGGGCGCTACCATGAAGCTCAACCCCCACGGTGATGCCTCGATCTACGAAACCATGGTCCGCTTGACTCGCGGCAACGCCACGCTTCTCCACCCCTTGGTGGACTCCAAGGGCTCCTTTGGTAAGCAATATTCCTCGGAAATGAAATACGCCGCATCCCGTTACACCGAGTGCAAGCTGGATCCCATCTGCGCCGAGCTCTTCTCGGGCATCGATAAGGATGCGGTGGATATGGTGGATAACTACGACGCCACCATGAAAGAGCCGGTGCTCCTTCCCACCACCTTCCCCAACATTCTGGTCATGCCCAACATGGGTATCGCCGTGGGTATGGCATCCAACATCTGCTCCTTCAACCTGGCCGAGATCTGTGACGGCACCATCGCCCTGCTCCGAAAGCCCAACCTTTCCGTGGAAAAGCTGATGGAACTGGTCAAGGCGCCCGATTTTTCGGGAGGCGGCACGGTGCTCTTCGACGAGGAGCAAATGAAGCAGGTCTACCTCACGGGACAGGGCTCGGTTCGTCTGCGCGCCCGTTACATGTTCGATAAAGAAAACAACTCCATTGATATCATTCAGATTCCCTACTCCACCACCATTGAGCTGATCAAGGCCAAGCTGACCACTCTTTACAAGGAAGGAAAGATCAAAGAGATCACCGATTTCAACGATCTGACCGACTTAGGCGGCTTGAAGCTGACCCTGGACATCCGCCGTGGCGTAGATCCCGACAAGCTGATGACCAAGCTTTTTAAGCTTACTCCCCTGGAGGATAGCTTCAAGTGCAACTTCAATGTCCTCATCGACGGTGCCCCCCGCACCATGGGACTGATCGAAATTCTCACTGAGTGGATCCGCTTCCGTTTGGGTTGCCTCAAGCGGGAGATCGCCTTTGACCTGGGTAAAAAACGGGATAAGCTGCATCTGCTCTTGGCCCTGGGCAAAATTCTTTTGGACATTGACAAGGCCATTCGTATCATCCGCCACACCGAAAAAGAAGCCGACGTGGTTCCCAACCTGATGAAGGGCTTCGATATTGACGAGATCCAGGCCAATTACATTGCGGAGATCAAGCTGAGAAACCTCAACCGGGAGTACATCCTCAACCGCATCTCCGAAATCGAGGGACTCCAGGCCGAGATTGCCGATATGGAGGAGACTCTAGCCGATGAGTTGAAGCAAAAGGCTGCACAGCTTCCCCTGTTGCCAGGTGTTTATCT
>JAEIGA010018209.1_pt1 | contig 10694 bp, 3 predicted proteins | sample 9270691 | NCBI WGS metagenome assembly JAEIGA01 (sample SAMN17057246, study PRJNA624740) | gut metagenome | biome: biome; isolation source: fecal sample | host: Bos grunniens | place: China: Xizang | collected 2019 | reverse complement strand
TTCCGCCCGGCAGAGCTATGCTTCGGAGCACGCGGCAATTTCTTTGCACGCTGCGTTGCGACAGACATGCCTGCAGCTGTAGGATGCCTGAAAGCGGCAGCACAGCACAAAGGCGCTTCGGTTGTCGAAGTGTTGCAGAATTGTGTAATCTTCAACAATGGAACACACGAAAGCGTCTACACAAAAGAGGGACGCGCAAAGAATGCCATATACCTTGAGCACGGCAAACCTATGCTCTTTGGCGAAAACAAGGAATTCGGTCTTGCACAGGAGGGTTTCGGGCTTAAAGTTGTAAAGATTGGAGAAAATGGCATTACAGAGCAAGACATACTTGTACACGATGCGCACTGCAAGGACACCACCCTGCATTTGAAGCTGGCGCTAATGGAAGGTCCGGACTTTCCTGTCGCGCTAGGTGTCATACGAGATGTAGATGCCATGACCTACAATGATGCGGTACACGCACAGATTGATGAGGTCAAAGCAGCAAAGCCATACCACACATTCGAAGAGTTGCTTGCGACAAACGAAACATGGGAGATAAAATGACAACAGAAACAATATCTGAACAACCCGGTGCTTCATTCGGCACCGGGTTGTTTTTTCATCTTTGAAGGAGAGTTTCTGCTGTTTTTTGTCACATCAAAAAATTCACTTTTATTTACACAAATTTCCGTCAAATGTTTTACAACATAAAATATTTATATATTTTTGAGTCTGGTAAACAATTTTTTGTCGCCTTTTTTGTGACAAAATGTAACCCCAATTTACGAAATAGAATAATTTTATAAATTCGGAGAAGCAAAAGCACTACGTGCAGAGCATAAATTCTCCAAAAAACAAATAATATGAAACTACTGAAATTTGTTGGAAAGTCGCTTTTTGCAGCAACATTCCTTGGAATGACGCTCGCTTTCGTTCCTACTGAAGGTCGGGCATCGGTTGCAACAATGCAACAGGAAAAGGGAACCGTAAAGGGAACCGTAGTCGATAAATCCGGCGAGCCAATGTTCGGTGCCATTGCATTTGTTGTCGGCACACAGAACTCATGCCCCATTGATTTCGATGGTAACTTCGAGTTGCGCAACGTCGAGAAGGGTGCCACAATCCGTGTAACACTGATGGGTTACACTTGCCCCGACCAGAAGTGGAACGGCGGTACCATGAAGTTCGTCATGAAAGAAGAGGCTACAGAGCTCGATGAGGTTGTGGTTACAGCGATGGGTATCATGCGTAAGGAGAAATCACTTACATATGCAACACAGCTCATCAAGGCCGATGAACTTTTGAAGGCACCGGATGCCAATGTTGTAAACTCGCTCGAAGGTAAGATTTCGGGTATCACCATTACTCCAAGTGCCGGTGGTGCCGGTGGTGCATCAAAAATCACCTTGCGCGGTAACAAATCAATCAGCGGAGAGAACTCACCGCTTATTGTCGTTGACGGTGTACCTATGACCAACAGCGTCCGTAATCAGGCAAGCGACCCGACTGCCTTTACCAGTGGAAGTGTCACAGAGGGCTCCGACTATATGTCAATGATTAACCCGGACGATATTGAGTCAATGAACGTACTCAAGGGCGCAAATGCCGCTGCACTCTACGGTTCACGCGCAGCCAACGGTGTCATTATGATTACCACAAAGAAGGGTAAAGAGGGCAAGATGGAGGTTACATTCACATCAAGCACTACATTCGACACTCCCCTTTTGACTCCACGTCTGCAAAACGATTACGGTGCATACAAGCAAGGTTCTCACAGCCTTGAATATAACAGCTGGGGTGACCGTCTTACCGGTGAGGGTACACGCCAGATGAATATTGCCGGCGACAAGAGGTTCTTCTACGACAACGAGACAGGTAACCAGACATTTGTCAACAATGTACAGTTGCGCAACTATGCTGCCGATGATATTGCAGAGTTCTACGATACCGGCGTAATGACAACAAACTCTATCGGTGTATCAGGAGGTACCGAAAAGATACAGACATACGCATCATACTCAAACACATATTCACAAGGTATGATTTCAGCGAACCAGTATAGCCGTAACACTTTTGCATTCCGTCAAAGCTATAAACTTTGGGATCGTTTGACACTTGGTGCGAACATCAACTATGTACAAACCGAGACACGTAACCGAGTAGGTGGTGGTACCGTTGGCAACCCAATCTATCACCTTTACACAACTCCTCGTGATACAGACATGGATTACTACAAGAACAACTACGAAACATCCAATGGACAGTGGTACTCTTCGGGTGATCCAACAGGTAAAGGCGAACAGGTATATTATGTCAAGGATGGCAGCAGTTTCAAGAAACAGACAGGACACGCGTTGCTTACCGGTCCAATGCAGAGCTATTCATACATGTCACCGGGACGCAACAACCCATATTGGCTGACAAACAAGAACTTTGACGAGAGCATTGAGGACCGTTTCTCGGTATCATTCAATGGTACACTCAAAATCATTGATGGTCTGAACTTGACAGGACGAGTTTCTATGGACCATTCAAAATTCAACAATGAGGGTGGCAGGTACGCAACAACATGGTACGATGTCGGCATGTACCGCTATGGTAGTTACTGGTTAAGCAACAGCCGTACCAACGATTTCTATGCCGACGGTATGCTTTCATACAACAAAGAGATTACAAAGGATTGGTCTGTTTCTGCAACAGCAGGTTTCGTTGCCCACACAATAAGCGGCAACAACAGCGGTACATATGTGGCAGACGCAACTATTGACATGACCAAAGACAACATAGTTACAGACATCTCTTCTGTTGTCAACCGCTTTGAACCATCATCGGGCAGTGCCGGTGTAACATCAAAGGGTAAAAGCAACAATTGGGACAAAGCTGCACTTGCAACTGCACAAGTCGGTTGGAGAGACGTTGTATTTGTTGATGCATCGTACCGTCATGACTGGTACCGTCCATTCAAGCAGTTCGCTCATCTTGGAACCAAGGAGAGTTATGGTTATTTTGGAATTGGAGCAAACGCCGTTCTTAGCGACATAATCCAATTGCCAACTTGGTTTAACTATGCAAAATACCGATTGAGCTATTCAGAAGTTGGTAACTCTATTCCAAATATTGTTTATGATAAAGTAAACATGAACGAAAGGGACGAAGCAGTCGGTGTGTCATCACGCAACCCTTTCACACCCGAGCCTGAAAAGACAAAATCTTTTGAAACCGGATTGGAAATGCAGTTCTTGGATGACCGTCTGAATGTTGACCTTACATACTACAACTCGGCAATGCACAAACAATACATTGAGGTTGGTTGGTCAAATGGCAAGATACAGCCTATCAACAGTGGTATAATCCGCAACCAGGGTATTGAGTTGACTGTCGGATACGACTGGAAAATCACCAACGACCTGCGTTGGAAGACTAGTGCGAACTTCTCATACAACCACAACCGCATTGTAGCGACTGCAAAAAATGAGAAGGGAGAAGATATAGACCTTGTTACTTCATTTGCAAAAGGCAAGGTACAGATTGCTTACAAGGTCGGAGGTTCATACGGCGATATCTATGTCAACGATTTTACACGTTACGCCGATGACATATATCAGACAGCAGACGGCAAGTACAACACAGAAGGCAATGGTCAATTGGTACACCAAAAGGGTGATTTGTACCTGACAAGCCATTTGAACCCGAACACCACAAATGTAAGATTGGAGCAAGGCCGTTCTGTAAATGTAGACGTTTGGGGAAATCTCGATTTTGAAGATAAAGGACAATTTGCAACAAAAATTGGAAACGCAAATAGCCCTTGCCAACTTTCTTGGTCCAACACATTTACATATAAGGACTTTACACTCTATTTCCTTATCAACGGACGCATGGGAGGCAAGGTTATCTCTTTGACCGAACGCGAGCTCGATCGTCTGGGTGCATCTGAGCGTTCAGGTGAAGCGCGCTTGTATGCCGAAGAGAACAACATCAGAACTAAAGATGGTCGCCTTGGTATGTATCTGAACGACAACGAAAACGATGTGATTGCAATTCAGGACTACTACGAGTTTATCGGTACAGAAGATGTTACAAATTACATCTACAGTGCAACAAACTTCCGTTTGCGCGAGTTGTCACTCGGCTACACATTCCGCGACCTGTTCGGCAGTTACAAGGATCTGAACATTTCACTCGTATGCCGCAACCTCTTCTTCTTCTACAAGGATACACCGGTTGACCCGGACGTGTCTTTGTCAACAGCGAACGGTTTGGGTGGTATCGATATGTTCAACTACCCATCTTCACGTTCATTCGGTCTCAACATTAAATTGAATTTGTAAGAAATAGACTTATTTGTTAATTATTAATATTTTGAATATGAAAAAGTATCTTGTATTTGCAAGTGCATTGTTGGCGGCTTCGTTTTCAATGCAATCTTGTGAGGATTTTACAGACCCGGGTGATGAGCTCGGTGCAGGACAGGTCACTCCAGGCAATAACAGCAACATCCAGAGTGGCAGGGTTGACTCGATAGATTATCGATTTGAGCCGACCGCAGAGGGTTTTAGTGCAGCCAAAGCGTCTTTGGACAGCAGCTATGTTCTACAGACAATACCTTCGGGTACATACTGTTTGCGCGGTGGTAAGATTCAGGACGGAACTGTATACAAACCGGCATCTCACGCATACCAGCGTCAATACAGTCTTGGACCGGACCTTTATGCCCAGTACTTCACAGTACCTCACAAGGATTTCATGTATGGTTCATTGACTTCGACATATGATTTGTCGGCCGATTTCAATGGTGGTCCTCTTGGTGCCTACACAATGGCAAAGAACGCATTCATGCCTGTATTGCACCACCCGATGATTGACAAAATTCCTGAAATCAAGGCTATTGTCCTATTGTTCTACAGCCTTTCTGCACAGGAAAATGCTGACCTTGCTGGACCTTTCACCTATTTCGAGGACAAGCAGAACTCTCCAAATCCGACAACATACAACAAGGTAGAAGATATTTACAAAGGCATCAAGGCTAACCTTGATACAATTGTAAACTGTTTGAAATACTACGAGGCAAACCGCCCCGACTGGTACAAGACTGAAATCCAGAGCATTCTTTCTAAGTTTGACCTTACAAGAAGCTGGGAAACAGGCGACTACAGCATGGCCCCATATATCAAGCTCGCAAACTCTTTGAAGTTGCGTATGGCAATGCACATGGCAAAGATTGACAATGCAACTGCAAAGGCATGGGCCGAGGAGGCTATTGCAAGCGGTGTAGTGGAGTCAAAAGACGACCAGATGGGATTCTTCCAGTCATACGATGCTATCGGTCACCCATTGGTGCAGATACAGAGCTGGGGCGACATCCGTTTGTCAGCTTCATTCGAAAGCTTGCTCATGAGCCTCAACCACCCATATACTAAAACTATTTTCAAGGCAAACAACAATAAGATTGTCAACAGAAAGGACAATTCCGTTCTTGAAGCAGAGACAAGAATCTGCGGTATCCGTTCAGGTGTATATGTAGGTACAGGTCAGGATTACTCAGAGAACCAGTATCAGGCATACTCTACATTTGATACCGATGTGATGACTGAAGCTCCTCTTTACTTCATCAAATGGGCCGAGGTTGACTTCTTGCGCGCCGAGGGTGCTTTGCGCGGTTGGAACATGGGCGACGGAACAGCACAGTTCTTCTATGAGCGCGGTATCAGAAATGCAGACCTCGTTGAACCTTGGGTTGCAGACTTCTTCCCCGAGCAGTATGCGAACTACGTAGAAGAATATATGGCACAGACAACTCCAGTCAAGTATACAAACATTGACCCAATTGGCGATGGTGAGCCTTGGGAGAGCGTTACAAAGATTGGTGTTGCATGGAACGAGGGCGATGACAACGAGACAAAGCTCGAGAAGATTATCACACAGAAGTACATCGCATTGTTCCCACTTTCTACAGAGGCTTGGGCCGAGATGCGCCGTACAGGATATCCAAAGATGTTCCCTGTTCTCAATACTGAGGATGGTGACGGTTCAATCAGAGAGGGTGAGATTATTCGCCGTATTCCTTGGGCTCCAACAGACCCTGCAGGCAAGGAAATGGTTGCCAACAGTGGTATCCCTGCACTTAATGGACCAGACAAGCAGGCAACACGCTTGTGGTGGGATGCTGCAAAACCGAACTTCTAAAAAAGTATATTCTATAACAAAAGACTCCCGAGTTGTCAGGCTCGGGAGTCTTTTGTGTCTATGCGAATATACTGAGTAAAACAACACAAAAGCAGTGTACCTGCATTATCATAAAAAAACAAACTTTATCGGAATAAATGTTTGTAAATTTCAAAAATTTAACGATATTTGTTTAGTTGGAAGCAATATATACAAGAACTTTATTAACACTATGTAAAGCTGTCTTAACATATATGGGCTTTCGGTAAAGAAGAATAGATAATTTTGAAACTTTTTTTTATTAACTAACCAAAATCAATTATTTTATGAAAAGGGTTACTTTAATGTTCTTATCGCTGTTCATAGCATTTTGTGCGATGGCACAAATTGATGTCAGTAAAGAATATCGAATCAAGGAGGCTGGCACTAACAGATACCTCAATGCGGCAAACTATGACGCACACCCAAGCGGTGCAACCGGCGGTGTGAATGTTGCAGCAAAGTCTGGAAGCGATGCTCAGATTTTCATTTTCGAGCAGAGCGGCAACGGCTATTATCTGAAGACAAAGAGTGGCTATTACATCTACTGCCAAAGTTGGAATGTTGACGCATTGGCAAATGGCAGTATTTTGAATTTTGCCGATGCAGGCAACGGCTATTATTACATTATGAATGGTAGCAAGTATTTCAAGGTCGAGAATGTATCCGGTACATACTATCCGTTCTGTGACGCAGCCTTGGCTGCTGCTGCAAAATGGCAGCTTGTGGATGCAAGCGAAGACGGAGGTGAAGAGGGTGGCGACAACAGCGGTGCAACTGTTGAGGTTGACAACAGCATCTATGACTTCAGTGGTTTTGATATCCAAAAGATGCTCGACTTGTTCTATTCAGCACAGCAGAAGGGTCGCAAATACCCCACAATGGATGAATTTGCTTCAATCGGAATCCAGGCATCAGATATCGCATTCGTACGTTCACACGTGCGCCGTCGCGATATTCTTGACCGTGCAGACCGTCTCCGTCCCCAGACATACGAAAAACGCAACCTTTTCTTGAACCTTCCTATGGACGTGGGTTCAGGTGGTGCAGCCGGCTATCCTAATGACAAGTTTGCAGCCGACGTGTTCTCAATGTGGCAGTACACAAACCTTTTCGGTTCTTGGAATCACGGTTTCTTCCAGGCTCCCGGTGCATGGGTGGATGCTGCTCACCGCAATGGTACAAAGATAATGAGCGGTATCGCATTCTTCGAGAGTTGGACTGGTGATGGCGACGCAGGCTACAGCTCAATGATTACCCAAAAGGTTAATGGCGAGTTCAAGTATGTGAAGCCGGTTATCAACTGTCTGATGTACTTCGGTGCAGATGGTATCAACTACAACTGGGAAGATGACAGCTATAGCAACAGCAACATCGTTGCTTTCCACAAGGCTCTTTACAAGTATGCAATAGAGTGTGGTTTCTACGACTATGACAGTGCCATTTACACAGCACAGCAGGGTATCACAACCTCTAATACAAGTTTGACCAATGCACTGCTTGGTAATGCCGAGGGACAGACACACGCACTGATGCTCAACTACAACGGTGGTGACTTTACTACAGCCATCAAGATGCAGCAGTCTGTTCAGGCCGCCGAAGCAGCAGTAGGTAGCACAGAAGACCTTTATACAGGTGTTTGGATTGCCGGTATGGACCGCAACTGGAAGGCTCTTGACCAAACAGACTACAACCACAGAATAGGTATCTGCCTTTGGGGCGAGCACGGCCAGAGCCGTTTCATGAGCTACAATGTCGGTGACGGTGCGTTCGATACACAGGGTAACTATCAGAGATTGCTCGAGCGCGCAATGTCAGGTGGTTACCGCAACCCACTTAACCGTCCGGCTGTGACAAGCACTGGTAGTGGCAAAATCAACTGGGAGCCAACAGCTGCATACCCTTATCCGTTGATGAATTTTGCGGGTATCGCTGAGTGGATTCCTGAACGTTCTACAATCCAGGGCGACATGCACTTCCTTACTCACTTTACACTTGGTAACGGCGACCGTTACTTCTACAAGGGTAAGAAGTCATACGCCGGCAGCTGGTATAACATGAGTTCTCAGGACCTTGTTCCAACATACCGTTGGTTGCGTTTGAAATCTAACACAAACGACAATGTAAGCACCGACATCGAAGTGAACTACACACACCTTGATGCTTACACAGGTGGCTCATGTATCGAGCTCACAGGTGCTTCTACAGCAACCGGTACAGACATCGTACTTTACAAGACATCTCTCAAGGCCGGCAACGGCGCATATGCTAAGCTTGCTGTAAAGACATTGAAAAATGTAAAGGCAACAGACCTCTACCTTATTTTAAAGAAGAGAGGAAGCAACGAGTGGATTGAGTATCCATATGGTAATGTCGCAGGTAACACTTGGGAAGAGAAGAAGTTTGACCTCACAGGCATTGGAGCAAATGATATTATCGAGCGTGTTGGTTTGCGTGTAAAGGGCAACAACAACGACTATCAGTTGTATGTTGGTAAGCTCGAACTCAACAACGAAGCAACAATCACTCCGGCCAATGTAAAGGATGTTGTTGCCGAGGTAAAGAAAGAGACAAAGACTTCAATGACAGTGAAACTGCACTGGAATGTTGATGCAACAGCCAAGGATCGTGCAGCTTGGGGTCTTGTTTACAACGACGAGGCAAACATCGACCACTTCGAGGTTTTGATGAAGATTGGCGAGAATGGCAAGGTAATGAAGGTTGGTACAACATCACAGTGGGCAACACTTGTTCCAAACATTGATTTTGAAAGCGTAAACGACATCCCGGTTATCGGTATCCGCTCTGTATCTCCAGACCTCAAGACAACATCTCCAATTGTTTGGGTTGAGGTTCCACGCGCACCACAAAGCGCACTTCCTGAAAAGGAGGAGGAGTATGGCAACTACGGTATCAGCCAGATGGACGAGCAGTGCGAGGGTGCTGACATCGCACGCGAGCAGCGCTATGTGACATCCGTTACAACAACAGGCGCAACAAAGAACCTCAACTACCAGGCTAACGGCCCTGTAGCAGATGGTACACAGTATGCAAAGGCTCTTGACCACACTCTTATCGTTAACCAAGGACAGACAATCAGTATGACCATCAAGTGTGCTGACTTCAGCGACGGTTTGAAGTGGTGCTTTGCAGGTGGTTGGATGGACCTGAATGGTAGCGGTGACTTTGACAAGCCATTGCCAACAGTGCGTACAGATGCTGAGATTGCAGACGGTAAGACAACAACGGATCCCGAAGGCGAGCGCTTGTTCTTTGCCGGCACAATCCGCAAGGAGACTCCTTCATTCCAGCAGGAAGGTCTGAGTTTCAGTTTCAAGGTACCAGAGAATGCAACTCCAGGCCAGAGCCGCTTGCGCATCGTCTTCTCTGACGCTTGGTTCGCAGGTATGTTCAACCCTGTAGGCTACCACGCTAAGGGCTTCACAATCGACTTCAATGTTGAAATCCAGGGCACAAACCCAGGCCGCGTAGTTGTTGACAACCGCGACAAGGGTGAGGCTGAAGAGCCGGAAGGTGTTCACGAGGGTGGAACAAACGTTGAGGACGTAGCAGGTGAAATCTCTGCAGCAGAAGGCGTTGACGGTGCAATCGAGTTTGCAAATGCCGAGAAGGTTTGGATATACACTGTTGACGGCAAGTTTGTCAAGTATGCAGACTGCAACCCTGCAACAGTTGCTGTTGAGGCAGGTGTTTACATCGTCAAGATGCAACTTGGCAACGTAATCCGCAGTGCAAAGGTACTGGTTAAGTAATAAACAATAGACCTGAAGCAACATAACGGTAGTGCGCCTTTTGGGGCGCACTACTTTTTTTATATCTTTGCGGTGTAAAACATATACACAATGCAAAAGACAAACACACGACGTGGGCTGCTTGCCCTTTCACCAATCATAGTACTGCTGACCATCTACCTCGTGGGCTCCATCATTGCAGGAGATTTCTACAAGATACCCATAACCACTGCATTCATTGTGGCATCGGTATACGCTGTTGCCATAACACGAGGAGCGTCGCTTGATGAACGCATTGAGCAGTTCTCAAAAGGCTCTGCCAACTCGCGCATAATGTACATGATTTGGATTTTCGTGCTTGCAGGAGCTTTTGCAGCACTTGCCAAAGCTATGGGTGCAGTAGATGCCACAGTACAACTGACGCTGAACCTGATCCCGAGCAACTACCTGCCAGCCGGTATTTTCATTGCAGCATGCTTCATTTCAATTTCGATAGGGACATCCGTGGGCACCATCGTTGCATTGACCCCGGTTGTAACAGCTCTTGCCACACAGATGAACTGCGACACGGCATGGCTTGTAGCCATCGTGGTAGGAGGTTCGTTCTTTGGAGACAACCTGTCGTTCATTTCGGACACGACCATTGCCGCCACACAGACACAAGGCTGTTCAATGCGCAGCAAATTCCATACAAACATAAGACTTGTCATACCTGCAGCAGTGGCAACACTGTTGCTGTATGCATTCAGCGGC
>JAEIGA010018208.1_pt1 | contig 10695 bp, 8 predicted proteins | sample 9270691 | NCBI WGS metagenome assembly JAEIGA01 (sample SAMN17057246, study PRJNA624740) | gut metagenome | biome: biome; isolation source: fecal sample | host: Bos grunniens | place: China: Xizang | collected 2019 | reverse complement strand
CAAAACGTTTCGTAGTATGGAACGCTACTTATTCTGCAGACGGAACAGCTGGCGATGACACCCCAGATGATGGCGGTACAACTACTCCAGATACCCCTGTAACAGGCACTGCAATCACAGGTTTGCAATATGCGGATGCATACTATTATGAGTATGAGGGAGTAAGCTATTATGATATTGACATGTACAAAGATGTTGATATGGACACTTACGAATATATCTATCCTGAGGTATATATCTCCTTTGAAGCAAAGAGCAAAACTGCATTGAATGGTACATACGATGTATTGTATGCGGGCTATTGGTCAAGCGCGAATGATTCTGTAGAAATAGATGAAGAGACTTACGGTACTATAACCCTCAAGAATACAGATAACGAGGGTAATTACTCTGTCCAAGGTTCCTTTGTAGGTACAGATGGAAAAACATATACATTCAATGAAGTGGTGAATGTGTATGCTTATGACATAGATGCTGATTATGAAGACATTGTTCTCAATGAAACAGGCGGCACTGATACCCCTGATACTCCAGGTACTGACAATCCAGTCGCAGGTACTGTGACATTCGATGCGGATGTTGATAAGGGTAATGCAGGTACTGATTCAAACAATGCAACTGCATATCAAGTAAGCAAAGAAGGTGTGACAATGGAAGTAAGTTCTGGTATCCTCGGTACATACAACAACGAAATGCACTATCGTATTTATAAGGGACAAACCCTTACCATCACTTCTACCGTAGGTAATATCGTATCTGTAGAGTTTACTTGCACAGCCAACGATGATGAGAAATATGGTCCTGGTTGTTGGACTGTAGATGGTGGTGATTACGACTACTCTGGTGCAGTAGGTACATGGACAGGCAATGCATCGTCTGTGGTATTTACCGCTACTACCAACCAAGTTCGTGCTACTCAAATCGTAGTGAAATTGGGCGGTACTGCAGTAGAAGATGTACTTGTAGGCGAAACTCCTGTCAAGATGATCAAGAATGGTCAATTGATGATTATCCGTGGTGAAAATACATACAATGTACTCGGTGCACAAATGAAGTAAATTCGTCTTTTGACATACAAAAATAGGCTACCTGCTTAAGGGTAGCCTATTTTTTTGTTTAGTGAACGCTCGCAAAGCGAACTACTGTTTAGAGTTTAGAGAGCGTTAACTTCGCGGAAACGCACTTGCTCGCGGCAAAAACGAAATTCTACTGGGCAGTAACGCACCCCACGTTCGTTGGTCACAGGAGAACCCCAAAAGAGATACGCATGCTCTCCCTTGCGGACGTAAGCACCTTCTTCTTTCCATTGCTCGTAGGTCTTTAGCTCTGCGTCGATGAGATCATAACACTCACGCAGCAGTTGATTACATGTGAACTTGCTGCGACCTGCAGTTTTGGCCATTTCTACCAAACCATCGCTGATGGCACGAAGATGATTACGATAATCTTGCATTTTTGACGAGTGATGACGGGTGAATGTATTCACCTTGTTGCTAGTAGTTGTCATAGTGATTGTAATTTAGTAAAGTGAATATTAATAAGGGGTTGATATAATTTGCATACAAATAAGGATGCTGTGAAGATTGTTGAAAAAATCCTTTGCAGTGTCTTGAAGCGTGGGCTGATTGAAGTTGAATTCTAGTTGCATTGTCGTACATGTTTAGCGGGTTAATACTGTTTTTATCGTTTGACGGTGCAAAGGTACTATAGCAGACTGCTAAAACTTGTCAGTATCTCAAAAAAAAACAAAAAAAGTGCATTTTTTTGCACTTTTTTGTTTTTTGTGGTGTCGCTTCGCGAGGTTGTGTGCGCTTCGCGCAGGTTATGCGCCGTTGGTGGGTAACCGCTACGCAGTAGCCTTTACCGCTCGAAGAGCCGCTACTCACGCACAGCGTGCATTACCTCGGCAGAGCCGACATCACCGCACCAGAGGTGCCACTACTCACGCACAGCGTGTATCACTTGCAATACATCTCGTAGGCCTTTTGGGCTTCGTCGCGGAAATGCTTTACCAGTTCCTCGGGTTCGCGTACGCGGATATCCGTACCATGGGTGCGAAGTTCCTGGATGAAATCCAATGTAGGAGCAATATAATACTCAAAAAAGGTGTTCCCATGAAATTGGCGCAATTCCTTCTGCGACTCGTGCAGAGGCAAGAGGCGGAGAAACTGTGTTGATTGGGGATTTGCCTCAATAATCACCTTGGTAGGTGTAGCATTGCGGAATACACCATAATACGGTGCGAAAAAGGCACGGGCATCAAACGTCTTAGGATAAACAAACGTCTGATCCGTAGGACGCATCATCTGCACACGATCCAACGCATAGATACGCGTTTCTTTGGGGTGCGTAGATGGACTACCTGCCACATACCAACGCTGCTTGAACACTTTGAGACAGTAGGGAGCAAGAGTCAAATCATACTGCTCCTGACGGTTGAAACTGTGGTAAGTGAGTTGCAATTGGGTGCGATGACGAATGGCATCCACAATCAAACTGAGATACTGAGTTCCCGCAGGAATATCCTCATATAGCACGCAGTCGGTGATGTCTTGTGCTTGGTCTAGCATCGAGTGGACTGCCATTGCATTGAGCAACCACTGGCGTGTACCACCAGATATATCATCCTTGTTTTCAATGTAATAGGTGTTGCCACGTGCCTTACTACAGCGGATATTCACATCGAAGATCTCTTGGATCTCGTCCTTGTAGCGATGGAACTTACGCTCAGGAAACTCGGTCTCGTGGTTGTCGTTGTAGCGACAATGAGCCCAACGACGGTTGATGTCCTCGCGGGTGAGATTGCCTGAAGCGATGGTGTCGATGAGCCAAAAATAAACGTTTACTTGATGGGCTGCCATGTATCTGTTTAGTGTTTAGAGTTTAGTGTTTAGAGATGTGCATTTCGCAGTTTTTGCAGTCGAACTCCAGGGAGAGGATCGTGCCATTCTGCAAACGGAGATAGCGAGGTCCATTCGCCATAGGATTGATCTTACGGCAATGCCCCAACTCGTAGAGTATGCAGTATTTGCAGGTCATGAGAGGATGATGGGACGCTTCGCTGTAGATCGGCTTCGCTTGTAGATCGCTTCGCTGTAGATCATTTCGCTGTAGAGCACTTTCTCTATTGGATACCTCTCTGCGCCATTGGTTGAGTAGGCTGGTAGGTATGAAATATGGGAACGCATTGGAGCACGGTGCCTCGAAATCAAAAATAGAGATGTCCTTGGCGATGAAATCGGTGTCTCCAAGTTTGCTCAGTTGCTGAATAATTGTCTGTAGTGCTCGTTCGGAGTTGTTGGCAGGTTGATGCTCGGCAGCAAAGACAGCTGTCTTTTCGCCAATGGTGAGGCGATATCCCTCAGCTACTGCAGCAAAATGGATATCCACCGGCATTCGGCGCTCGGCGCGAAGCGAACGAACAAACTCCATGTCCAGGTTTCGGTATAGTGTTGTTCCGATTAACCGATTCCCGATCCGCGACATCTGAATATTTGGATAAATCCAGTCGCCTTCTATGCGGTTGATAGCAAATCCTTTATCCTCATAGCAAATACCATCGCCATTGTGCAAGGTGATGCCCGGTAGGAGTTGTACGCATAGCGCATTGTGTCTAACAGCCACGACCTTACCTATCTTCTCACCTGTGGATTTGGGCGTTTGCCAATTTGCCATGTTTGGGGTACGACCGTGCAAGAAATAGTCGGTTTGGCCACGGTGGAAAGTCTTAGCGGGGTTGGGCATAAAGGTATATTGATACACTGAGCGCGTAGAGGCATGTTGCAATGTGGGATCACTATCTATCAGCTGATCAAGTAGTTGGCGGTAATATGCCACAATATTGGTAACATAGTCGCGGTCCTTCAGTCGCCCTTCAATCTTGAAGGTCGTTACACCCGCCTGGATCATCTCTGAGAGGTGCTGACTGCGGTCCATATCTTGCAGCGATAGCAAATAGCGCTGGTGGATTGGTTCGCCGTGAATATCCACAATCTCATTGCCATCTTTGTCGAGCAGGTCATAGCGTTGTCGACATAGTTGTGCACAGCAACCACGATTGGCGCTGCGGTTCATCAGCACCTCTGAGAGGTAGCAGCGTCCGCTATAGCTCACGCATAGGGCACCATGAACAAAGCCCTCTAGTTCGATTGCCCCCTCCGACTCCCCTTCAAGGGGAGAGTTGTGTAGGGTGGTGGAGGATTGTATAGTATGGTGGATTTCGTGGATTTGCTCAATGGATAGTTCGCGGGCGAGGACTACACGGCGAAAGCCCATCTGCTGCAGATGAAGCACTTGTTCGGGGGTACGATTGTCGCACTGAGTGGAAGCGTGCAGGCGAATGGGGGGTAGCTCGTAGTCTAAGAGATGAAGGTCCTGGATAATGAGTGCATCTACTCCCACCTTATATAATTCGTGCGCGAGCGCACACGCGCGAGGGTATTCGTCTTCGTGGAGTAGGGTGTTGAGCGTGACAAGCACCTGCGCCCCAAAGCGATGGGCATATTGCACCAACTCGGCAATATCCTCTAGCGAGTTGCCTGCTGCTTGGCGCGCACCAAACTCAGGTGCACCGATATACACCGCATCCGCTCCCGCTTGGATGGCGGCTTTGCCCACCTCTAGGTCACGAGCAGGAGCCAAGAGTGATATTAATTTTGAATTTTTAATTTTGAATTATGAATTATGAGTCAGGAACCAGGAGTCAGGAACCAAGACTGATTATTTTAATTATGAATTATCTTAACATATTGCTCAGTTGGTACATGACTATGCCCGCGGTGACACTGACGTTGAGCGAGTGCTTGGTACCATACTGCGGAATCTCGATGCAACCATCGGCAGCATCCACCACATTTTGTTGCACCCCAAAAACCTCATGTCCCATGATGATGGCAGTCTTTTGTCCCTGAGGCAACTTCAGGTCATTGAGCATCGTAGCGCCATGTGCTTGCTCAATGGCATAAACGGTATAGCCGTCAGCTTGCAGCGCCTCAACAGCATCTAACGTCTGCTCAAAATAGCGCCAATCTACTGTGAGTTCAGCGCCAAGGGCAGTCTTGTGGATCTCATTGTTGGGTGGGCAACAGCAGATGCCGCAAAGCCATACACCTTGCAGGCAAAATGCATCTGCAGTGCGGAAAACGGCGCCGATATTATGTTGGCTGCGAACATTGTCAAGTACCACGATAAGGGGTACTTTTTGTGCTTCTTGAAATGCCTCTGGGGTGAGGCGATTCATCTCTTGTATGGTCGTTTTTTGCATATGGTAATTCTACGGATGGTAGCGTTATTGTGCGTGAATAGTGCGTTTATTGTGCGTGAATAGTGCGTCTATTGTGCGTTAAATATAAAAGGCAGGCAGATAATTAGCTGTTTCTCTTCTGCTTTGATATCCATGATAAAATCTTCGTGCAGCGGGATGAGTTGGTCGTTATCGAGGGTTACAAGGGTATTGATTGTGGATTCATCCACGTGTATGATCGTTCCGAGTTCGCCTTGGTCGGTATCCAATACGCGATAGCCCACGAGACTCTGCCATGTAGGTAGAATCTCATCTTCTTCGTTGAGATTAGATACGAGCATATAAGCTTGGCAACCAATGAGAGGTAGCGCCGATTGTTCGTCGGTGATACGATCGAGTTGGAAGATGAGCGAGTCGCTTCCTTTTCCGCGCCAATCCAATACACGGAAGGGTACCAGTATGTTATTAATACTGAGGATGAGGAACGTGGCATCGGCATTGTCCCAATACTCGTTGGTTGTGAGGCACTGTATTTCACCTCGTTTGCCATGTGTACGGGTGATGCGGCCGATGGATATAACTTGCTCGTTTGTAATCATAGAAATAAGTAGTGAACTATGGGTGATGGGTTATACGTCTTTTTTAGGAAATAGTGTGGATTATTTGTAGTGCGTTGTAGATGATATGTCCCTCGGTGGTGTAGCCCATTTGCTGAAGCAATGTCATATAGTCGCGCACTTGTTCGAGATACGATAAACGTTGTTCCTCTCCGAACTTGTAGTCTATCACTATGGCATGTTGGTCGCGAATCATCACGCGGTCAGGGCGATACATATTGCCCGTAGGTGTTAGGATATCTTGTTCGGCAAGAATGGTAAATTGCTTGCTGAACCAATCGCTATGGCCCTCGCGCAGAATAAGCGTTTGCAAGTGCATGAGTTGCTGACGCAATTCGATCGCTTGCTGCTCAGTGACCTGCCCATTGCGGATTAGGCGTGTGAGTGCGGGTTCTGCATCATCCCATGTGTGGATATAGGATAACCAAAGATGCATCAGTATGCCTAGGTCCACTGCGGCAAGCGGTGTCTGCTCGGTGAAGTCGTCTTCCGCGCGGCTTCGTAGAGTAAGGCGATCATCGACAGGTACATAGGTGTACTGCGCAGGCAACGTTGCGGCAGACTCCTCCTTGATCGGAGGTAGTGGTGCAGGTTCGCCCTCTGTGGGTACGCGATAGGTGAGTTGGTCGTTGAGGAGGTGCTTGTAGAGCGCATATACCTCAGCCCCAACACTACCTGTGGTTTTGCGATTGAGCTGACCGTATAGATATAGGCGATACCGTGGGCGTGTGATAGCCACGTATGTGAGGTTGAGATTGTCAATGGCTTGTGCAATCTGCTCTTGGATAAACTCCTGGCGGAAATGCGATTGCAATAGACTCTTAGACGGATGTACGGCCACCAAAGGCAATTGATCGAATGGAGCAGTTTTCGGTTCGCACCAGATGATATCTGCAGGACGTGTTTTGGTAATCTCCCATGTGAAGAACGGGATGAAAACGATGTCGAACTCCAATCCTTTGCTACTATGGATAGTCATGATACGTATTGCATTGGCTGTCTGAGGGGCTGCAATGGTCTTGTTTTTGCCTTTTCTTTCCCAATACGTCAAAAATGCTTTTCGATCTGCTACCCGGCTTTTTGTGAACTGGTATATCGTATCCAAAAACGCAGTAAGATAGGAATCTACGCCTTCTTGCTGAGCGAGTTGCAATGTGTTGATAAGGTACTGCACTTGCTCGTAGAGGGGTAATTGTTTGGCATATCGAATATCAGCGTGTTGCTGCTCTGTGAATCTACCAAAGGTTTGTTGGATATACCTCTCGGATATAGGATCGAGGTCCTCACCATCTTGCTTGAGCAAGTTGATAAGAAGTTGTATGGTGGGATGTGAACCAATTTGTAAACCTTCGGATGATTGCACATTGTATCCCAAACCAATGAGGAATCGTGCCAATATGGCCGCTTGGTTGGAATAGCGAACAAGTAGTGTCACTCGCTTGAGGTCAATGCCCTCTTGCTCAAGTGCTTGCAATTGCTGATGAAGTGTGTTGAGGGTTTGGTCTTCTGCATCATTGCCCTCGAAAAACTGCATGTGGAAGTAGCCAGAGGACTTCTTGGCAGGCTCCTGGTGCATGTATTTCGGATCATAGATGTAGCAAATATCTGTCCCTAAATCGTGTTGGTTGTATTTCTCACAGATGTTTCCAGCAATGCGATTACTGAACAGCTGCATGAGTTTCTCGTTTTCCTCGATGATGATAGGTGCCGTTCGCCAATTGTAGGGCATGGTATGGTCACCATGATGTGGAAATTGATTAGGGATATTCTTGAGCAGACTCCAATCGGAGTTGCGGAATCGATAGATGCTTTGCTTGACGTCTCCAACAATCAAATTGTCCATCTGATAGCTCTCGCTCTCCTGAATCAATGGCGCGAAATTTTGCCACTGTAGTGCACTGGTGTCCTGAAACTCATCGATCATGTAGTGGCGGAAGTACTGTCCGTAGCGTTCGTAGATGAGTGGTACCTCTTGTTGGTCAATCAGTTGGTTGACCAGTTGGTTGGTCTCAGAGATTGGTAGGCGCCCTATATTACGATTGGTTGTCTCAATCTGTTTGGCCACATCTTGTAGTATGCCTAGGGTATATAGATTGGGCAGAACTTCCTTGGCGGTGATGTAGTCAGCTGCTGAAGTTCCTGTGCAAAGGTCGTTGAGCGATAGGAAAATAGGTGCGAGTTGTTGCTCATAGATACCGAGCAGCAACTGTTGCTCCGCTTTAGTTGTTTTGGATTTGGTAACGATTTTGCTAGTATCTGCAAGCACACTGAAGAATGTAGTTCCCATATGGTTCGTCAACCACTCTTCAGGTGTTTTATTGAAAGCAGACAAGATATTGCGATTCCACTTTTCCAACTCTTGTGTTTGGAATATACTGATGGCTTGCTGCAAGAGCGTAGCTACTTGTTGCTCCTTCTCTTGACAGATTTGTTGGAGCTGAGCGCGATAGTTACGTATGAAGTCCTTGTTGGAAAATACTTGTTGCAACTCGGGCATACGCACAATGAGTTGCTCTTTGAGGAGTTGGCTGGAAAACTGCTTAATACTTTGGTTGGGATTCCATTGGTGGTCCTCATCAATATTCTTTTGAATGAAATCCATCATCCATTCCACGAGTTCGTGGTCCGTGTTGTTCTCCGTCCGAATTCGCTTGAAAATTTCATCTACAGCCTCCTGCACGATTTCTTCGCCATCCATGGATAAGTCGTAAGTGGCCGATAATCCTAATTCCTTGGCAAAGGTACGGATAACTTGCTGAAAGAATCCGTCAATGGTGGACACCGAAAAGCGGGTATAATCCTGCAAGATTCCTACGAGCAATAACCTAGCGCGTTGTTGCATCTGTTTTGGATTGAGTCTTAACTCATGGTGCAATACCTGCCAATGATCCGATTGCTCTGGTGCGGTAGATAGAACGAATAATTCGTAGAGTATTCGTTCTTTCATTTCTGCTGTAGCTTTCTTGGTGAAGGTGACTGCTAGGATGCGGCTGTGTGGTAGGCGTTTGTCGTCGCTATGTTGCGTGTCGCTAAGCAACATACGTAGGTATTGGCGTGCAAGGGTGAAGGTTTTCCCACTTCCAGCAGAGGCATTGTAGATATGAAGCATGGTTGTAGGAATTTAGTTGATGATACGAAGTGTCTGCCCAGTGATGGTCGCACTAAGTGTGGTGCGATATTTGCGCAGGGGCTCTTTGGTGGTTCCTTTAGTAGGGAAGGCGAAACCGTAACTCAAGTCGAAGTGCTCGTCACAAATGGGACAAACGGCGTAGAAACCATCCACCTCAAGTGGTTGGTTGGGCTTGAGGCAATGTGGGCAGCAGAGATCTGCTGCGTGGTAATTGCCATCCATACCTACCCAAATGAGCAAACCAGCATAGCCTACGTATTCGCGTTCAAATTTCGATTGGGTAATAGTGATGGTCTGGAAACCATTGTCCACAATAAAATGTGGATATTCGCTTGTGATATTGAGTGTAAAATTGACAGGGACAGAGGGCACGGAACTATGGTAATAGGTGTTGTCGCAAGCCAACACCAGTACACTAAGTAATATGATTATGCCCAATTGTTTCATTAATTTACACCTTGCAACTCAACTCGGAAAATAAGGGTGGAGTATGGGGGGATATGGCTAGCGGTTCCTTCTGTGCCTTTGCCATTAGTACCGTATCCTAGATTATAGGGAATATAAAACTCGTAGATACCAAATTCACGCATCTTCTTTAGTCCCTCACGGAATCCAGGTACGAAATCACTCACATAACCTATGTAGGAATCAGAGGCATCAAATTGATACCCATTGATGAGTTTACCAGTATACTTGATGGTTACGAATTTTGTTTCATCTGGACGTGCCGACTTGTAGTAGCCCGGGTAGATGCATTTGTATTGCAATCCAGTAGGGGATGTTTGAACACTGTCACGCTGCGCATTCTGCACTAACCATAATTCGTTTTGCGTTTTCCAATCTAACCAATCATTTTGTTTGCAACTGCTTGCTACTAACACCACAAACAGCATACTAAGTATCTTCATTGTTTTCATATTCTTTAAATACTGAAGTTAAATACTAAACGTTGCAAAGTCCTATCATTGCGCTAGCCATAAACTAGGATTGAGGATAGAACGGTCTTTATATATTTGAAAATATAATTCGGTTTTATTATCTTGGCTTGCATCGGTATATATTGTGCCGATAGTTTGCTTGGCTTTTACCTTGTCGCCTTGTTTCACGTTGATAGATTTGAGTGGTGAATATACGCTGCGGTAGTTGCCGTGTTGGATAATCACTGCGTAGTTACCATTCATTTGTGCACACCATGTCACTTCTCCTTCATAGACGGCCCTCGCGCTTGCACCGCTGACAGTCTGTAGGTAGATACCCTTGTTGTCTATCGTCACATGCTCATGCACTGGATGCTTGTGCTTGCCGAAGTGGCCGCTGATATATCCTTTCTCTACAGGCCATGGCATACGCCCTTGATTGGCTTCGAATCCGCCTGCGATGAGTTGCTGTTCTTTAGTTAACGTGGTGGTTGTGCGCACCTGCTTAGCAATCAATTCTTCTATCTTCTTATTGAGTGCATCGGCTTGCTGTTGTTGTTTTTTTTGCTTGGCGAGCAAGTCTTTTTCTTTCTTTTTGAGCGTTTGTAGCATATTCTGCTGCTTGCGCTCATCACTAGCTAACTTGTCTTGCTCGCGCTTCTGATTCTTTAACGCTACTGATCGGTCACTGCGTCGTTGCTCAAGTAGGTTGTTTTGGATGTCAATCTCCGTTTGCAAGTTCTCAATCTTACGTACCTGTTCTTTACGGTAGGCTGCAAACTCTTGCAT
>JAEIGA010018207.1_pt1 | contig 10696 bp, 9 predicted proteins | sample 9270691 | NCBI WGS metagenome assembly JAEIGA01 (sample SAMN17057246, study PRJNA624740) | gut metagenome | biome: biome; isolation source: fecal sample | host: Bos grunniens | place: China: Xizang | collected 2019 | reverse complement strand
TGGAATTAGTAAAGATATTTCTGAGTTTAAAGAAGGATATCAAACAGTTGTTGGAGAACGTGGAGTAACTGTATCAGGTGGACAAAAACAACGTATTTCAATTGCGAGAGCGTTAATCAAAGATGCACCGATATTAATTCTAGATGATTCACTTAGTGCTGTTGATACACTAACTGAACGTCATATTTTATCTGAAATTAGAAGAATAAGAGAAAATAAAACAACTATTATTATTGCTCACCGTATTTCAACACTTGAGACTCTTGATAAAATTATTGTTGTTAATAATGGGTCAATAGATGCAATAGGAAATCATAACGAGTTATTGAAAACTTGTAAAATTTATCAACACGAAGTACACCTTCAAGAATTAGAAAAGGAATTGGAGGGGTAATATGAAAGATACAAGATTATTTAAACGCTTATTTGCTTATATGAAGCCATATTTACTAAGATATGTGGTTGCAATAGTATTTATGATTATAATTGTTGGAATTGATGTTATTAGTCCACTATTGATTAGTGCAAGTTTGGCTGAATTAGGTAAAGAAGTTATTGATTTTAATAAAATTGTAATGTATTTTATAGTTTGTTTAGGTTTAACATTATTAATGTATGTTATTCAGTTTTTACAAACAATGTTATTACATTATACAGGACAAAGAATTGTATATAAGATAAGAGAAGATGTTTTTGCCCATATCCAATCATTATCTCATCATCAATTTAATGAAATTCCTGTAGGGACTCTTGTTACAAGAGATACAAGTGATGTTAATGTATTATTCCAATTATATACAAATGTTATTATTAGTGTATTAAAAAATACAGCAACTATTGTAGGTGTATTTATTGCGATGGTATTGTTAAATGCGAAACTTGCAATTATAGTATTATGCATTTTACCAATTATATTAATATTAACGATTGTGTTCAGAAAATTCTTACGTAAAGTACATAGACAAGTTCGTACAGAAGTTTCTAATATGAATGCATTCTTATCTGAAAATATTTCAGGTATAAAAATTACTCAAATATTTAGTCAAGAAGAAAAGAAATACAATGAATTCAAAGAAGCTAATACGAGACTTCGTAAAAGTACTTTTAAAGAAATCTTCACATTTGGTATATTTAGACCATCTGTTTATTTAATTTATATTTTAACAGTAATAATAATAATTTATGTAGGAAGTAATGAAGCCATTGGATTTAGTTTATTTGGAGTTGCAATCGCAATTACATATGATCAATTATATGCATTCTATCAATACATTTCTAAATTCTTTAATCCAATTCAAATGTTAGCAGATCAATACAATACCCTTCAATCAGCGTTTGCTGCAGCAGAAAAAATATTTACAGTATTAGATATTGAACCTGAAATTAAAGATTCTGAAAATGCTATTGATATTGAATTAAAAGGTAACATTGAATTTAAGAATGTTTGGTTCTATTATGTAGAAGGTGAATGGATTCTAAAAGATGTTTCATTCAAAATCAATGTAAATCAATGTGCGGCATTTGTTGGGGCAACAGGTGCTGGTAAATCAACTATTTTAGGTTTAATAACTAGAAATTATGATATACAAAAAGGTGAAATATTAATTGATGGAATTAACATTAAAGATATTAAAATATCATCACTAAGAAGTCAAATTGGACAAATGTTACAAGATGTATTCTTGTTTAGTGGAACCCTTGCATCAAATATTAGATTAGATGAAGAATCTATTACTGATGAAGAAGTAATAAAAGCTTGTGAAGAAGTAAACGCAATGAGTTTTATTAATCAACTTGATGAGGGAATAAATGCACCAGTTGGTGAGCGTGGTAATAATTTATCTCTTGGACAACGACAATTAATATCTTTTGCTAGAACATTAGTTCATAAGCCAAAAATTATGATTTTAGATGAAGCTACTGCGAACATCGATACTGAAACAGAAAAGATGATTCAGGATTCACTTGAAAAAGTTATTAAGAATAATACAATGTTAATGGTAGCTCATAGACTTTCAACTATCCAACATGCGGATATTATATTTGTATTTGATCATGGACGTATAATAGAACAAGGATCTCATCAAGATTTACTTAAGTTAAAAGGACGTTATTATCAATTGTTTATGTTACAATTCCAAAAAAATGAATTAAAAAATATCACTCAAAAAGCTTTAAATTAGTAGGTAATTATGAAATATAGAAAACAATATCTTACAATTTTACAAGAAGAGTTAAAAAAGGCAATGGGATGTACAGAACCTATTGCGATTAGTTATTTATCATCTACGTTAAAAAAACTTCTTGATGAAGATGTTGTTAATGTAGATGTATATGTATCTGGTAATATCTTAAAAAATGTTAAATCAGTAGTTGTTCCTAATACTAATGGTTTAAGAGGAATCGGAGCTGCTGCTGCAATAGGTATTATAGCGGGTCGACCTGAATTAAAACTAGAATGTTTAAGTAAAGTTACTGCAAATGATATTATGAAAAGTATGGAATTACTGGATAAGAAGATTATAAAAGTTTATAATAATGAATCTAATTTTATCTTTGATATAAGTATTACTTTAACTGGAACAAATAATATCGTAAAAGGACGTATTGTAGATAATCATACTAATATTGTTTACTTAGAAAAAAATGGAGAAGTTGTTTTAGAGTTACCATTAAATGAAGAAAAAGTTAGTAATTTAACTGATCGTTCAGTTTTAAATGTCTCAGATATCTATGATTTTGCTTCTAAAATCGAGATAGGAGAGGTTGAAAAAATAATTAACGAACAAATTGCTTGTAATATGGCTATAGCTAAAGTAGGGCTAGAAAAAAATTATGGAGCTAATATTGGTAAAACATTACTAAAACATTTTCCTAATGATATTTCCATTAAAGCAAAAGCTTATGCGGCTGCAGCATCAGATGCTCGCATGAGTGGATGTGAACTTCCGGTAGTAATTAATAGTGGTAGTGGTAATCAAGGAATTACTTGTTCGATACCTGTTATTATTTATGCTGAAGAGTTGAAAGTATCAAATGAAAAACTAATTAGAGCGTTGATTTTATCAAATTTATTAACTGCTTACATTAAAACAGGAATTGGACGCTTATCAGCATTTTGTGGTGCGGTTGCTGCAGGATGTGCGGCTGGAGCATCAATTGCATATTTATATGATGGTGATTTAAATATGATATCACATACTTTAGTTAATTCATTAGCGATAGTATCTGGTATTATATGTGATGGAGCGAAAGCTTCTTGTGCTGCAAAAATAGCATCTAGCATTGATGCAGGTATTTTGGGATATAAACTATATTGTGATGGCAATGAGTTTTATAGTGGAGATGGTATTGTTACAAAAGGTGTTGATAATACTATTGCGAATGTTGGGATTATTGCATCACAAGGTATGAGTGAGACTGACAAAGAAATAATAAACTTAATGCTAAAAAATTAATATAAAAGTAAAACTTCATAGGATACTATGAAGTTTTTTATTTATAAGGAAACTTTAATACTAAATATTAGACAAAAATTCGTAAAAATGGTATACTTTTTAAAGTTTGAGGTGATTTATATGTTATCAACTATAATAAGTATAATAACTATAATAGTTTTAATAATAGCTATTATAGTAAAACCAACAATTAAAATAAAAAAATATGAAGTGCAAACATTTTGGATTATACCTTTAATTGGAACTTTAATTCTTTTATTAACTGGTGAAGTAGGGTTAGAAACAATTAAAAATATTTTTGTTTCAGATAGTTCAATTAATCCTATTAAAATACTTGTTTTGTTTATTGCAATTTCACTTTTATCTATAGCTTTAGATGAAGCAGGATTTTTTAGAAAATGTGCCATATTAGCTGCAAAAATAGCTGGTGGAAAACAAATTAATTTATTTTTATCATTTTCATTAGTAATATCAATTTTAACTATTTTTACATCTAATGATATAGTTATTTTAACATTTACACCATTTATTTGTTATTTTGCTAAAAACACAAAGATTTCGCCGATTCCTTATTTAATTGCAGAATTTATTTTTGCGAACACATGGTCAATGATGTTGATAATTGGTAATCCCACTAATATTTATATTGCATCCTCATTTAATATAGATTTCTTTGGTTACTTTAAGATTATGTTATTACCAACTTTATTAGCTGGTTTTACCGCATTAATCATTTTATTGTTATTATTTAAAAAACAATTATCTAAAGAAATGGAAGTAGGAAGTGATGAAATTGAATGTAAATCTAACAAGTTTGTTACAATAGTTGGATTAATACATTTAAGTTGTTGTACTATTTTACTAGCAATTTCTTCGTATATTGGTTTAGATATGTGGCTTATATGTTTATGTTTTGCGGTATCACTTTCATTGATATTGCTAGTATATTGTTTAATAAAAAAAGAAGATGTTTTAATTAAATCTTTAAAAAGATTGCCTTATAATTTAATACCATTTATTTTATCTATGTTTATTATTGTTACTAGTTTAGATAAGGTAGGAATAATTGATGAAATAGCTGATCTTTTTGATAAAATTACAACCAATAGTGTTAATACAGTATTTACTTATGGTGTATCATCATTTTTATCTTGTAATATTTTAAATAATATTCCTATGAGTGTTATGTATGAAAAAATTATAACATCATCTAGTTTATTATTTATGCAAGAAAAAATGTATAGCACTATTATTGCTTCGAATATAGGAGCTTATTTTACTCCAATTGGAGCACTTGCTGGTATAATGTGGATGGGTATTTTAAATAAAACTGGGATAAAATTTGGTTTTAAAGAATTCTTAAAATATGGGGTAATTATTGCTCCTATTATAATATGTGTATCTCTTGTAACACTATTGTTTATTTTATAATTATGTGCTATAATATAAAAGAGGTAATAGTATGAAAAAATTAGAACTTGATAAGAAAAAATTGCTTAGTAATATTAAATCTATAATAGATTTTGACACTCCGCTTGTTAGTAATCTATCAAATGCTTCTAGAGTAATTATGGATAGCATTGAAAATACTTCTTGGTGTGGTTTTTATTTATGTGATACTGTAAAAGAGATTTTATATTTAGGACCATATCAAGGACCGCTTGCTTGTACAATTATTCCTTATGGAAAAGGTGTATGTGGAAGGGCAGTGATTTTAAAAGAAACACAATTAGTTCCTAATGTTCATGAATATGCTGGTCATATTGCTTGTTCTAGTAGTACAAATTCAGAGATTGTAGTTCCGATCATTAAAAATAATATAGTTGTTGGAGTAATAGATTTAGATAGTGATTTATTTGATAATTATACTTTAGAAGATGTAGCAATATTAGAACAAGTAGCAAGTATTATTAGTGAATTATTTTAGAGGTTAGTATGAAGTTTATAAGTTGGAATGTTAATGGAATAAGAGCTTGTATAAATAAAGGGTTTTTTGATTTTTTTGATGAAGTAGATGCCGATATTTTTGCAATTCAAGAAACTAAAATGCAAGAAGGACAGGCAAATATTAGTAAAGATGGATATTATCACTATATGAGTAGTGCGATTAAAAAAGGGTATAGTGGTACATTGATTTATACTAAAGTTAAACCTATAAATGTAGTGTATGGAATTGATTCTAAATATAATGATGAAGGACGTATTATAACTTTAGAGTTTGATGGTTTTTTCTTTGTGTGTGCGTATGTTCCAAATAGTCAAGAAGCACTTGCGAGATTATCATATCGTATGCAGTTTGAAGATGATATGCGTGAATATTTAGTTGGTTTAAATAAAATTAAACCTGTTGTATATTGTGGAGATTTAAATGTCGCTCATAATCCAATAGATTTAAAAAATCCTAAAAGTAATGAACAAAATCCGGGATATTCAATCGAGGAAAGAACAAAGTTTGGGGAATTATTAAATAGTGGTTTTGTTGATTCTTTCCGTTATTTATATCCTGATAAGATACAATATTCGTGGTGGAGTTATCGCTTTTTCGCAAGAGAAAAGAATATAGGATGGAGAATAGATTATTTTGTTGTTTCAGAGAATATAAAAGAAAAAATAAAAGATGCTAAAATACATGATTCTATATTAGGTAGTGATCACGCTCCAGTAGAACTTGAGATAGAAATATAAAAGACGCTTCAATTGAAGCACCTTTTTATTTTAAACACATTTCTTGATTAGTAAATTTTTTAAATGTAATTCTGGAAAAGATAAAATAACATATTAAATGAATAAAGAAAGTTACTGTCCAAGAAATAGGGTATGATACATATAACAGATTTAAGTCAGCTGCATTTTGGAAGTTTGTATTAGGAGTGAATACAAATAATATCCAAGCCACTCTTATACCACAAACTCCAAGAATTGAAACAACCATCGGTAAAGTAGATCGTCCAAGTCCGCGTAATACTCCTACCATAACATCCATAATACCACATAAGAAGTATGGTAGACATAGATAATGAAGTCTAATAAAGCCTACTTCAATTTCTTCAGGAATAGTTGTATAAATGGTTAATAGTTTAGGCCCTAATAAAAAGAGAATTCCACCAAGTGTTATGGCAATTGCACTAACGATGATTAGCGAATATCCAGTTACTTTCTTAATGTTTGTTGCTTTTCTTGCTCCTACATTTTGACTTGTAAAAGTAAGTGAAGCATGATATATTGCATTCATTGCGGTATAAACGAATCCTTCAATACTTGTTGCAGCTGAATTACCATTCATAACTGTCATACCGAAGTTATTTATAGAAGATTGGATTAATACATTTGAAATAGAAAAAATAGAAGATTGGATACCTGCTGGTAAACCAACTTTGATTATTTCCCATAATGATCTACCATGTATTTTTAATTTTTTAAATTCTAACTTATAACATTCAGTAGTTTTACAAAGAGTTCTTATAATTAAAAAACAAGAGATGATTTGAGATATAACGGTTGCGGTAGCAACTCCATCAACATCCATTTTAAAAACAACTACAAAAAATAAGTTTAATACTACATTTACAGCACCAGCTATACTTAAATAATATAATGGTCTTTTTGTATCTCCAACAGCTCTTAGAATTGATGCCGCAAAATTATATACTAAGTTAAAAGGCATTCCTAAGAAATATATTTTCAAATATAATACAGAGTATTCTGAATCATTATTCATTAAAGCTAATAAATTTTTAGAAAAGAAAAAGCCAAATATCATTAAGAAAACACCAATAATAAAGCTAGTTAGAATTGATGTATGGACAACTTTTGAAATTTTATCTTTTTCTCCTGCACCAAATAGTTTAGCACAAACTACATTTGCACCTACTGATAAACCCATAAATAGGTTTACTGTTAGATTAATCAAAGAAGATGTAGATCCTACTGCCCCTAAGGCATCTTTATTAGTACTAAAATTAGTTACTACTAGTAAATCGGCTGCGTTATAAAATAGTTGTAAAAATCCCATTGCCATAATAGGTAAAGAGAAGATGATAATTTTAAAGAATAAATTACCATTGCACATATCCATTTCATAACGGGAATGTTTTTTATTCAATGCTTTTGTCATATTTTCACCCTTTGTAATTATACTCTTGAAGTTAATTAATATCAAATAAAGTGACTTTAATTATTGTTTAGATAAATTCTTTATTTTTTAAAAAATATATGATATAATATGCTAAAGATTTGTTAAAAGGGGGCAATTATGAGCAAAATTTTAAACGTTTCAATAATTAATAAGAATACCTTAGTGTTAGAGAAAAATGCACAAAAAGGGGTTAAAATAGACCTTTTATCGCTTAATAATGTTGATTTATCGAATATTGAAAAGCAAATAGAATTAGGTATTGATAATGTATATAATCGATTAACTAAAGAAATTGAAGAGATTAAAAATAAAATTGATAACTTCAATATTGTTAAGATAACAAATAAAATAAAAAAACTAGAAGAATAGAGGGAATTATGAATTATCCTAAGTTTTTAAGTAAAAATGATAAAATTGCTTATGTCGCACCTTCGTTTGGTTGTGTTTATGAACCATATTATACGAGATTACAAAGTAGTATAAAAGTTATGACCAATAGAGGATATCAAATAGAATGTGGTCCTAATGTTTATAAAGATGAAGCAATTGGACGCAGCAATACCCCAATCGAGTGTGCAAAAGAGATTAATCACTATTTTAATAAAGATGATTGTAGAGCTTTATTAAGTGTTGGTGGTGGAGAGTTGATGGTGGAAATTTTACCATATGTTGATTTTGATAAAATAAAGTTAAATCCCAAATGGTTTATGGGATATTCTGATAATACAAATTTAACATATCTACTAACTACTATTTGTGATATGGCGAGTATTTATGGTCCAAACGCTCCATCTTTTGGAGTTACTCCTCATCACAAGTATTTACAAGATGCATTAGGGTTATTAGAAGGGACTGACTTTGTGGTTGAAAACTATGATTTATGGGAAAAATCAGAAAATCACTCTAAAGAAGACCCTCTAGCTTTACTTAATCTAACAGAACCTTGTAATATTGTTCCATATCCAACAAATGAAGTAAAAATGAAGGGAAGATTACTTGGAGGATGTATAGATGTTTTAATTACCTTAATTGGTTCAAAATTTGATAAAACGAAAGAATTTATTGAAAAATATCAAAATGATGGAATTGTATGGTTTTTAGAAGCATGTGATTTAAATAATATTGCTTTAAGAAGAGCATTGATTCAAATGGATCAAGCCGGTTGGTTTAAGAATATGAAAGGTATTATTTTTGGTAGACCATTGTCGGGAATGAATGATTTCTTTGGAATGAATCGTTTTGAGGCGGTTACAGAAGTTATAGGTAAATATAATGTTCCTATTTTATTTGATGTAGATTTAGGTCATTTACCACCTTCTATGCCAATTATAACTGGAAGTATTGGAACGATTGAATATAAAAATAAGCAAATGACTCTAAAAATGGAGTTAAAATAGGTAAAAAAGAAAATATCTTGCAAAAAAGATAAAAATATGGTAGAATATTATATGAAGGAGGCCTGATGATGTCTAGAAAAAGTTGGCTTTTGTTAATAATGTTATTTTTTCTATTTTCATTTACTGGCTGTTATGATTCATCTGACTATGAAGTAATATTACGTAGACCAACAGGGTTATCATGTACAACTCCTACATATGGTATAGGAGCCACTATTAATTGGGCTGCGGTTGAAGGTGCAGATGGTTATAGTGTATTTATAGATGGTAAAGAAGTTGGAGATACTGTTAATAACTATTTTTCTTTTTCATATGAAGAAAGTGATTTATATGTAGGAAAAAGTTGTGTAATTCAAGCATATAATGAAGAAGGTGGGATTAGTTTAATGTCCAATGCATTAGTGATTCCCCAAAAAGCTCCAATAGCGGTAGAGAAAAAAGAGTTTTTATTTACAGTATCAAAACAAAATGATTATTCGTTATTAATTGAATGGAAAGATGTTCAAGCGATTAAATACGAAATTTATATTGGTGGAACAAAATTTGCAGAAACAAACGAATTAAGCTATATTTTAACTGCAGAAGAAGTATTTGCTAATAATGATAAAAAGATAGAAATTTATGTAATCGAAGATAATATAAAAATTGATTATATTCCAACATCATATAATATTGTTGCACATATTAATATTGATGCACCTATCATTAGTTCTTTGAATGATGATGAAGGTAATTTTGTTGTTAAATGGAAAAAGGTTGAAGGAGCTAAGTCTTATAATATTTATGTGGATGGATCACAATATGCCACAAATGTATTAGGGCTAGAATTTGCTTTCAAAGATTCACCAGATTATACAGGTAAAAATATAACTGTTAAAGCAGTAGATGTGTATGGAAGAACAAGTCTTTTTTCAAATTCTTGTGTTTATAAGAATACATTAAAAAAACCTTATATAACTGCTAGTTATAATGAAGATGGAAGTTTATTTGTATCATGGGATGATATTAAATATGCAGATTCATATACAGTTTATTGGCGCAATCCTGTTCTTACTTCTGAATATGAAATATTTAGTGTAACTGAAAATAATATCACATTTAAGTATGATAAATATATTGCTAAAAATGAGGCATATGAAATATATATTGTAGCAAGTAATAAACATGGTGTAAGAAGTGCTTCATCAAATATAATTAAGTATCAATTAAATTTAGCAAAACCGGTGATTTATGCTAGTTCACAAACTGCGGTATATACTATAATGTCATGGACTATTGTAGAAAATGCAGTGGCATATGAAGTGTATTTTGATGGTTCATTATATAAAACTGTAAGCGGATATTCATGTGAAATATCTAACTCATTGTTAAGTTATGATACTCCGAAAGAAGTATATATTGTAGCAATTTCGTCTCAAGGAATAAAAAGTGAACCTTCAAATGTGTATTTTATTAAAAAATAGTCATTTTCATAAATTTTCATAAATGAAAATGAAATTTTAAACGTTTTCACTATTAAATTAGTTGAAAAAAAATTGTCGAAAGTGTATAATATTTGTATACATTGAGAAGTGTATAATTTAAGTAGTAAATTTACGAACTTGTTTCAAAATGATAAGAAAGTTAAATATGCTATACTGGCTTTTTACCAAAAACAAGTTTATGAATTTATCAAAAAGATGTTGATCTTATTACTCACCCATCAT
>JAEIGA010018206.1_pt1 | contig 10696 bp, 8 predicted proteins | sample 9270691 | NCBI WGS metagenome assembly JAEIGA01 (sample SAMN17057246, study PRJNA624740) | gut metagenome | biome: biome; isolation source: fecal sample | host: Bos grunniens | place: China: Xizang | collected 2019 | reverse complement strand
TTTTTTGGTGGCGAAGAGCTACAGCGGAACAACTACTACAGGAGAGGTTAAAATACTTAAGGATATTGATTTTTCCGTAGAGGGAAAGCACGTCCTCATTGTTGAAGATATTATTGATACCGGAATAACACTGGGATACCTGAAAAAATTGTTTGAACTCAGAAATGCGGCAAGCGTTGCAGTGTGTACTGCTTTTGACAAGCCTGACAGAAGAATTAACAAGGATCTTGTTGTGGAATACAGCGGAATGACCGTTCCCAATGAGTTTGTCGTAGGATATGGCCTTGATTACAATGATTATATGAGAAATATACCGGAACTTCGCATTTATGACGGAGAATAACCGGACGGAGGTATGAATTGAAAGGATTAAAAAATCTATCTTTTTTTGTGGTGATGATCGTTATTATCGTCCTGGGTGCTATGCTTATCACGAGTCTTATGCCCGGCGAGGAAATAATGAACAGCGAACTTATCGACCAGATTGCGGCGAATAACGTTGAGAGTATTCTTCTTAAGGATAAGGAAAACGTAGACGTGGCTGTGATCACTCTTAAAAAAGAGGTTGAGGTAATAAGGTTCGACGAGAAGGGCAAGGAGAAAAAAGTCAAGCTTCGCCCTGACACGGAATACGAATTGGTCGTATCTGAGAATTTTGACATATTTATTACAGACATTCTGAACTCCCCGGCAGAGGAAGGCACGGAAAAACCGGACTTTGACTATCTGGTAAAAGACGATTATCCGCCTGCATGGATTTCTTACATTCCTATGGTTCTGATGCTTGGAACCGTTGTGTTGTTCCTCTTTATCTTTATGGGACAGAACAGCAGCGGCGGCGGAAAGGTTATGAACTTCGGCAGAAGCAGGGCGAGACTTTATACCACCAGCAACGTAAAGTTTGAAAACGTTGCCGGCGCTGAAGAGGAAAAAGAGGAGCTGGAGGAGCTTGTTTCCTTCCTTAAAAATCCTAAGAAATATACAGATCTCGGCGCAAGAATTCCTAAAGGTGTCCTTATGGTGGGCCCTCCCGGAACAGGTAAGACCTATCTTGCAAAGGCTGTTGCAGGAGAGGCAGGAGTGCCGTTCTTCTCAATAAGCGGTTCTGACTTCGTTGAAATGTACGTAGGCGTAGGTGCCGCGAGAGTACGTGACCTTTTTGAGCAGGCGAAGAAAAATTCTCCCTGTATTATATTTATTGATGAAATTGATGCTGTGGGTCGTCACAGAGGCGCAGGAATGGGCGGCGGACACGATGAGAGAGAACAGACTCTTAACCAGCTTCTTGTTGAGATGGACGGTTTCCGCATTAACGAAGGAATTATCATCATTGCGGCTACCAACAGACCTGATATACTTGACCCCGCACTTACAAGACCCGGCAGATTTGACAGGAAAATTGTAGTAGGTTATCCCGATATTGCCGCCAGACAAAAGATGCTGGAGGTTCATGCGAAGAACAAGCCTGTGGCAGAAGAGGTTGACCTTGGCGAAGTTGCGAAGAACACGTCAGGCTTTACAGCGGCAGATATTGAGAATCTTATGAATGAGTCTGCGCTTCTTGCAGCACGTGATGATAAAAAAGCTATTGAGCCGGGCCACATAAAAGAGGCTGTGTTCAGAGTTATCGTAGGACCTGAGAAGAGAAGCCGCGTAATGACGGAAAAGGCGAAGAAGCTTACGGCATACCACGAGGCAGGCCACGCCATTGCAGTTAAGGTTATATCATCTACGGATAAGGTAGACCGTGTGTCAATTATCCCTGCAGGTACTGCCGGCGGTTATACTGCTCACCGTCCTGACGACGATCAGGATTACGTTACAAAGGGCCAGCTCTTTGAGCATATCGTGGTGTCTCTCGGCGGAAAGGCTGCAGAGGAGCTTATGCTGGGTGACGTGAGTACAGGCGCTTCTTCTGATCTTCAGACAGCCAACAACATCGCTATGAGCATGGTTGCAAAATACGGTATGAGTGATGTTCTCGGAAACGTTATTATGAATACCGGAAGTGACGAGGTGTTCCTCGGAAAGGATTACGGTCATACCAGAACTGCCAGCGAGGAGCTCTCTGCAACGGTTGACCGTGAGGTTAAGAAAATCATTGATGCGGCTTATGAAAAAGCTAAACAGATACTCATTGAAAACAAAGATAAACTTGAGAAAATTACTCAGGTGCTTCTTGAAAAAGAGAAGATTGAGGGCGATGAGTTTAATGCGTTGATGGAAGAAGAGATTTAAATTTTAAGGCGATTGAACTACGTTCTTTACGCACCTTTTACGTGATGATTTTATATCATTTAAGTAGGAGGTGCGTTGCTTTGATTACAGAAATATTTTTGGAGGCAGTTTTTTTAACTGCAATTTTTGCAATGATGATAACCGCACACGTGCTGTTACTGCATTTTGCTTTCAGGAGTGACAATGGAAAAAATAAAGGGCATCGTTGAAGAAATAATTTATGACAACGATGAAAACGGGTACAAGGTAATAGCTGTTGATACAGGTGACGAAGAGGCCGTTGCCAGGGGTGTTATGCCTTTTTTGAACGTGGGGGAGTACATTGTGGCAGAGGGCACTTGGGAAACTCACAACATCTACGGTCTGCAATTCAGTGTGAAAAGTTTTGAGAAACAGTTGCCGTCAGATATCAACGGAATAAAATCCTTCCTGGCTTCGGGATTGATCGAAGGTATCGGTCCCGGCCTCGCAGGCTCCATTGTGGACAAGTTCGGACAGGACACCTTTAATATTATTATGTTTCAGCCGGAACTTCTTGAAACTGTGAGAGGCATTACCGCGAAAAAGGTAAAAAAGATAAGCGAAGCATTTACGAAGCACAAGGAGAGCAGCGAGACGGTAATGTTTTTTGCAAGGTTTGGCATCGGAACGTCTCTGGCTCTTAAAGTGTACCGTATGTACGGCTCTGATACCATAACTATTGTAAGTGAGAACCCATACGTTCTTTCTGATAACGTTGACGGGATTTCTTTCAGAACTGCTGACAAAATCGCAATGGAATTAGGTTTCCCTGAGGAGTCGGCTGACAGGGTTATGTCCTGCATTCTGTTCCTTCTTTCAGGCCTTTACGGCGAGGGCCACGTGTGCTTTGAAAGGGACAGGCTGTTTTATGAACTGCGGAGAAACGTGGTGTGTGGTGAGGAGCTTTTTGATGAGTGCGTTGAAACTCTTGAAAAGCATCAGAAAATAGTTCTTTGTGATATTAACGGAGAGTGTATGGTGTATCTCCGTGACATGTATGAAGCGGAGCGCTATATTGAGCAGAGGCTGCTTGACATCAGCGGAACCCCTTTTCGTCCCGACAGAAAAAATATAGAAAAGACAATTAAATTTTTTGAAAAAGAAAATGATATAAAGCTTGCTGAAAAGCAAAAAGAGGCTATTCTGAAGGCCGGTGAAAACGGACTTCTGGTAATTACGGGAGGCCCCGGAACAGGTAAGACTACCATTATTAAAGCGATAATGCGTGTTATTATGGCAGAGGGCGGCGTGTGTTTTCTGGCGGCACCTACAGGCAGGGCTGCGAAGAGAATGTCCCTTGCCTGCGGAGAAAATGCAAAGACAATACACAGACTTCTTGAGGTGGACTTTGCGAAAACTGAAGAAGGGGAAGAGCGAAACGACAGAAATATTTCATTCAAGAGAAATGAAAAGTCACCCCTTAAATGTGACGCCCTTATAGTGGACGAGTCGTCAATGGTGGACACGCTTCTTATGTTTCACCTTTTAAGGGCAGTAAAAAAAGGAACAAGGTTAATTCTTGTAGGCGACAAGGATCAGCTTCCCTCGGTAGGCCCCGGCAAGGTGCTTCGTGATATTATAGACAGCGGATATTTTGAAACGGTAGTTCTTGATGAGGTGTACAGACAAGATCAGAAGAGTCTCATTACCGTCAATGCCCACAGCGTGAACCGAGGCGAAATGCCTGAGATGAATTCTATGGAGGGGGACTTCTTCCTGATGAATCGCTATGACAGCGACTCCTGCATTGCAACGCTTAAAGAACTTTGCAAAACAAGACTGCCGAAAAAATACGGCATTGACCCTATGACGGATATTCAGGTGATAATGCCCAACAGGAAAGGTGTGTGCGGAAGCATTGCGGTAAATAAGGAACTGCAGAGTGTTCTTAATCCTCCTTCTGCGGGGAAGCCTGAGGTAGAGCTTGGCGGTGTTATTTTCCGAAAAGGCGACAGGGTAATGCAGATAAAAAATAATTATGACCTTATCTGGGAGGGTGTCTACAACCCTGCTGTTACCGGAGAGGGTGTCTTTAATGGTGAAATGGGTATCGTGGAGGCCATTGACCTGAAAAACAAGATAATTTCCGTGGTTTTTGATGACAGCAGACTTGTTTTTTATGATTATCTTACAGCGAGGGAATTGGAGCATTGCTATGCAATTACCGTGCACAAGAGTCAGGGCAGTGAGTTTGATTATTGTATTATACCCATTGTCAGCGTTTCACCGATGCTTATGACGAGGAATCTTTTGTACACAGCCATTACCAGAGCAAAGAAACTTACCGTAATACTGGGTACGACAGAAAATCTTAAAACAATGATAGACAACGATTCTGAGGTGCTTCGCTATACAGGGCTTTTTAAAACGGGAGAGGAGGAAGTTCAGGATGATTGGTAAAGTGATTTCCGGCTTGAGGCTTCCCGTTGATTACAAGGATGAAGACCTTTTAAATAAAGCGGCAAAGGCTCTGGGTGTGGCGCCTGAGGATATTTCAGAGGTTGGACTTTTAAAAAGATCTGTGGATGCAAGAAAAAAGAGCGACGTGCATTTTGTGGCCTCGGTGAAAGTGGTTTTGAAAAAAGGAGTAAAAACAAAAGCAGGCGTTTTGGAAGAAGAAAAAGCATACGTTCCCGAAAGAGTAAATATCAATAAAAACAATATTCCGGAGATTTCCCCGGTAGTGGTGGGAAGCGGCCCTGCAGGACTTTTTGCGGCAATGACACTTGCGAAAAACGGATTGAAGCCCGTCGTTATTGAAAGAGGCGGAAAGGTCTCAGACAGAAAGAATTCGATAAACCTTTTCAAACGTACAGGCATCCTTGATACAGAATCAAACGTCCAGTTCGGAGAGGGCGGTGCAGGTACTTTTTCTGACGGAAAATTGCATACAGGCATAAAGGATATAAGATGCGCCTACGTACTTAAAGAGTTTGCGGAAAACGGCGCGCCGGAGGAGATATTGTGGCAGGGAAAGCCTCACATAGGAACTGACAAACTTTGTACTACCATTGAAAACATGCGTGAAAAGATTATCTCCCTGGGGGGCAGTTTTCTGTTTAATACAAAAGTTTCTGACGTATTGTACGGAGAGAACGGTTTTCTCCAAGGGCTTAAAATAATAAAAGATGAAAAAGAGGAGACTCTTTATTGCAATCACGCTATATTTGCCATAGGCCACAGTGCAAGGGATACTTTTGAGATGCTTTACCGCCACGGCATTAAGATGGAAAAGAAGCCCTTTGCAGTGGGACTTCGTATTGAGCACAGGCGGGAGGATATTGACAGGGCGATGTACGGTGGTTTTGCAGGAAAAGGCCGTCTGGGCGCCGCGGATTACAAATTATCCTGTGTAACCGGAAGCGGTGTGGGTGTGTACTCTTTTTGTATGTGTCCCGGCGGCACGGTGGTGCCTGCAAGCTCTGAGGAAGGCTTACTTGCCGTTAACGGAATGAGTGAGTTTAAAAGAGATGCGGAAAATTCCAACAGCGCTCTTTTGGTAGGCATATCGCCTGAAATGATAGAGGGTACATCTCCCCTTGCAGGCGTGGAGCTTCAGAGAGAGCTTGAGAGAAAGGCCTTCTGCTTAGGTGGCGGAGGCTATAAGGCTCCCGTGCAACTGGCAGGGGATTTTATGGCAGGCCGTGAGTCTCAGTCTTTCGGAAAGGTTATGCCAAGCTATCTTCCCGGCGTCACCCTTTCAAGTGTCAGGGAGTGTTTGCCGGAGTTTGCGGCAGAGGCGATAAAAGAGGCATTGCCTATATTTGATAAAAAAATACAGGGCTTCGGGGCCTACGATGCGGTGCTTACGGGAGTGGAGTCCAGAAGTTCTTCTCCTGTGAGAATATTAAGAGATGAGAGAGGTATGTCCTCACTGATGGGTCTTTACCCTTGCGGTGAGGGGGCAGGCTATGCCGGAGGGATAACCTCCGCGGCGGTAGACGGAATTAAATGTGCTGAAAAACTTATGGAAAATCTTGGTGTGATATGATTTATTATTGTTGTGCCTTGTATGTTGAGGCAAGACCGATAATTGAATATTACAAGCTGAAACGGCTGAACGTTAAGGGCAGGTATCAGTTTTTTGGGGCTGCTAAGGAGAGTGACGAAGGTAACGGCAAGGCACTCCTTGTAGTGTGCGGAACGGGCCGGGATAATGCAAACTCTGCGGTTACGATGCTATGCACCATGTTTCCCCCGAAGGACAGCGATATTTTCGTAAACTATGGTATCTGCGGAGCTTTTTCCGAATCTTCGGAAATATGTGTGGGCGACGTTTTTATGGCAACCTGCGCAAAAAACGAAGAGGACAATGTTATCTACACAGACTGTGACCTGCTTTGTCCTTGTGAGTTTAAAAAAGCAGAACTGAGGACTTTTTCAAAACCTGTTGAATCAAAGCCACAGCCGGAAAGCATGGGGGTACTTGAGAACACCGTGACCTTAGCGGATATGGAAGGGTACGGCGCCCTTTTCGGGGCAAGTCTTTTTTTCGAGGCGCACAGAACATTTGTTATCAAGGTGGTTTCTGACGTTATCGGGGAGAAGGAACATTCTGTGGACAAGGCTTTGGCGGAAAGTGTGATTGAGCGTTCATATAAAGCGGTCGTTGAATATTCTGAAAAAGCGTTGGCTTTTGCGGAAGAAGCATCAAGAGAGGCATCTGCCCCTGAACTTTCTCCTGAAGAACAGGAGTCTTTTGAAGGATTTTCGGAACTTTTGTGTCTTTCTGCGGCAATGTGTGATCAGCTCCTTTGTATACTCAGGAGAAGATTGTTGCAAGGGAAATCGGTAAAGCCGCTAATGGATAGTTTTTCAGAAATCATTGAGAGTGAACTTGCTCTTGAAAACAAAACCATCAACAGGAAAAGCGGAAAAGAATATTTTTCTCGTTTCAAGGAGTATGAGGTGAATTATGCTTGATCGTGTTTACATAGAGCGTGATGCCCTTCGCTATTCTTCTTGTAACGGAATTTTAGAAAAACTGGGAAAAGCTGAGAAAATCATTATCGGTGACTACAAGGAGGTTTTCTCAAGGGCCAATCAGAATTTCAGAGTTCAGAAGGGGAATCCTTCGTTGATCCTTGCGGTGAACAAAGGCCGCTTCATATACGAAGGGGCAGAGAATTGCCAGAACTTCGGGGAAGAAAATTTTTATTATTGCTCCTGCGGGAAAAATTGCACATTCTGTTGTGACTATTGTTATCTCCAAGGCATGTACCGTTCGGGAAATATTGTGGTTTTTGTAAATCAGGAGGATTGTTTTACGGAAGCGGAAAGACTTCTTGAAGAGAAAAGGTCCTTGTATCTCTGTCTGTCCTATGACAGCGATATTTTTGCAATGGAGGGCCTCTTAGGGTACGTGAAGCGGTGGAATGATTTTGCGGCGGAAAATCTTTCAAAAGGGTTTCTCTGTGAGATCAGGACCAAGAGCGCCCCTGTGGACTTCTTTAAAGAAAATAAGCCGAATAACGGCATAATATATGCCTGGACGGTGGCACCTCAGGCGGTGATTGACACACTGGAAAAGAGGACTGCAAGTCTTGAAGCAAGGCTTAACGCCGCGTTGACGGCGGCAAAGAATGGTTTTCAGGTGAGGTTGTGCCTTGACCCTATAATGGATATGGGGGACGGACTTACGGAGAAACATTACCGTGAATTCGGAGAGACTTTGAAACGAACAGGGCTGGGACCGCTTCTGCACTCGGTAAGTACAGGGCCGTTCAGAGTGCCGGCTGAATATATTAAACTTTTTAAGAAAAATGCTCCACGTTCTCCGATTTCCTGGAGAGAGTACGAAATAAGAAACAAAACTGCAGATTACGGAGAAGAGAAAAACCGGGAGCTTAACAAAATGGCGGAAAGGATACTTCTGGAGGCAGGGATTTCCAAGGAGAAAATATACTGCTGGGAGGGCAAATAAATGAGTGAAAATATGACTAAAAGGGTTGCCCTTGTGACGGGGGCATCGTCAGGAATCGGCAGAGAGATTGCAGGACTTTTAATCGAAAAGGGAATTGACGTGTACGGCGTGGGAAGGACTTTTGCCGCAGAAGATTTTGCTGAGGACGGTTTTTATAAAAAGGGGAGAGGAAAGTTCACTCCTTTGACGGCCGACCTTTCAGAGGTATACGGAGCGAAGAAACTTGCAGATGAGTTAAGGGAAATCTTGCGGAGAAAAAAAGAGACTCTGAATTTTTTGGTAAATTGTGCAGGAATTGCCTATTACGGCTTGCACGAAAATCTTGATGCAGTTAAAATACACGAGATGGTATCGGTTAACGTTGAGGCGCCAATGGTACTTTCCAATGAGTTTTTAAGAGACCTCAGGGAGAATAGAGGTACTGTGGTAAATATATCCTCTGTTACAGCGAAAAGCCAGGCAAATACCCACGGCTGTGCGTACGGCGCCACCAAGGCTGCGCTCACGTCCTTTGGCAACAGTCTTTTTGAAGAAGTGAGAAAGCACGGTGTGAGGGTTTGTAATATACACCCTGATCTTACTGAGACAAACCTCTACAGAAACGCTGACTTTACTGTGAGCGGCGAGGCTGTAAGTTGTCTTTTTGCAAGGGAAGTGGCAGAAGCGGTTCTCTGTTGCATAGAGGCAAGGGAAGGCTTGGTTGTGACTGACATTACAGTCAGACCTTCGATTAATAAAATTGTGAAAAAGAATCCGGAAACGCAGGTGAAATAAATGTCCTCGGAAGCAAAAAAGCACGACCTTACTGTGGGAAGTCCCGGCAGGGTGCTGGTAAAGTTTACTTTTCCCCTTTTGGTCAGCGCGGCTTTTCAGCAGTTATATAATATAGCAGACAGCATTATCGTGGGAAGAAGTTGCGGCAAGGATGCATTGGCGGCGGTGGGGGCTTCCTATCCTGTTACAATGCTTTTCGTTGCAGCGGCTCTGGGAATATCTACCGGGGCGAGTGTAGTAATCGCAAGGCATTACGGCGCTAAAGAATACGGTAACGTAAAAACAGGCTCCTTTACATCGCTTATTTCGTCCACAGGTTTTGGCCTGGTGCTTGCATTGATAGGCTTTTTATTGGGTGCTCCGCTTCTCTCCCTTATGGGCACGGCGGAGTCAATAATGAAAGACTCGGTTTCGTACCTTAACATATACCTTTTGGGTGTAGTGTTTATGTTTTTGTATAACACCTGCACAGGAATATTTACCGCCCTTGGTGATTCGGTAACTCCCCTGGTTTTGTTGGTAATTTCTTCTCTTGGCAATATCGGTCTTGACATTTTGTTCGTAGTCACCTTAAATAAAGGTGTAGAAGGCGCTGCCTGGGCAACGTTTCTCTGCCAGAGCGTCTGCGCGATAATTGCCTTCGTGGTACTTCTTATAAGGCTTTACAGGATGAAAACCGATGAACCCGTGAAACTGTATTCCCGAGAGATGCAAAGGTCTATAAGCCGCATATCCATTCCGGGCATGCTTCAGCAAAGCTTTGTGTCTGTGGGTAATCTTTTCATACAGAGATTTGTAAATGAATTTGGCGTAAATGCATTGGCAGGATACCAGTCTGCAATAAAACTTAATACCTTTACGGTAACGGTAATGGCCACTATGTCAAACGGTGCGTCAAGCTTTACTGCCCAGAATCTGGGGGCAGGGAAGGTGGAGCGCATCAGGAAGGGTTTTAAAAATTGTATTGCCATAATGTGCGGTACGGCATTCGTATTGTCGGTAATATTTACGGTGTTTGCGCCTCAGCTGGCAGGGCTGTTCCTTGACTCCTCTGCGGCAGATAACAAAGAAGCCCTTGAAATAGGAACAACGTTTCTGCGAATTGTTTCTCCCGCTTTTTGTATCGTAGCGGCAAAACTTTGCTGTGACGGATTTTTAAAGGGCGGCGGGGCTATGAAGGAGTTTATGATAGGGACTTTTGCAGACCTTCTGCTGAGAGTGCTTTTGTCCCTTGTATTGTCAGGATTTTTTGATGAAACAGGTATATGGATGTCCTGGCCGATAGGTTGGTTCATTGCCGCCTGCATGTCATTTTATTATTATAAAAAGGATCGTTGGCTGCATAGTAATTAGTATTAAACGGAGTAAGTGATTAAAATGCGTGATGTGAAAAGGTTAATAAGAGCTATTGTTGTTGCAGGGGTGATTGTCCTGTCTTCTGCGGCGCTTTTTGCCTGCAATGAAAAGGCAAGCGACAGGGAGAAAGAAAGTCCGGAGACAGCCGTAATAACAACGCCCTCACAAACCCAGGGGATAACAGAAAAGCCTACGGAAGCGTTGACGGAAACGCCGTCTCCTGCTCCTACCGCAACGCCTACACCTTCTCCTACACCTGTACCTACAGCGACACCTACGCCTACGCCGGTTCCTACACCTACGCCAACACCCACACCGAAGCCAACGCCTACTCCTGTGGTGACGCAAAAGCCGGTGCAGACTCCTGCGCCCACACCTACACCA
>JAEIGA010018205.1_pt1 | contig 10696 bp, 10 predicted proteins | sample 9270691 | NCBI WGS metagenome assembly JAEIGA01 (sample SAMN17057246, study PRJNA624740) | gut metagenome | biome: biome; isolation source: fecal sample | host: Bos grunniens | place: China: Xizang | collected 2019 | reverse complement strand
GCTAAGATCCTTGCTGACGCTCAGGCTTTGGCTGAGACTATCAACAACCTTCACCTTACTCTTACAGCTAAGGCTGAGGAGGAGAAGATCTTTGGTGCTATCACAGCTGCAGACCTTGCTGCTGCATTGCAGGAGAAGGGCATCGAGGTTGACCGCAAGAACATCACTGTAGACTCAGTTAAGACTCTTGGTGAGTTCGAGGCAACTGCAAAGCTTCACCGTGAGGTTAAGGCTACTATCAAGTTCGCTGTTGTTGCAGAGTAACACACAACTTAATATACCTTGCAAGAGCTACCCATTGGGTAGCTCTTGTTTTATATGAGAGTGAATTAAAAGTGTATTTTGTCGTTATGCTTGCCCTCAAAATGCTCATTTACGCTTAGTAAACTCCGCTTTTTCGGGCTTCGCAAGCCTAAAACTACATCTTTTTATTCACTCTCTTTGGTTATGAGGTTGGCTAAGTTACTTTTTAGTCATTCCCCTCTTTTATCTATATCTGCCCATTTCGACAAAATGATTTGGCAATTCAATTAATTTTACCTACCTTTGTATAGGGCAAATCTGTGCAAAGCAGAACCACAGATAAAGAGAGTATAAACAACATAGAATAAACACGTATTCGCCATGAAAAAGTTTGCATCAATCTTGGCAGTAACACTCCTACTCGTTGGCTGTATTAAAGAGACCAATCAAGAGAAGTCGGGCACAAAATCAGTAGACCTCAAAGTAGCAGTTAGCGCAAATGACCTTATAACTCGAGCAGATAATTCCGAGGGGTTCAGCAGCGCACTCGGCGCTATTCAGAACTTTGGTGACGAGGATTGGGCAAAGTACGATCTACGATACACCTTCGAGATCTACCCTGCCAACGATGACGGCACAAGCGCACCGCTCAAGGAGCGTCAGGTGCAGGTGGTAGAGCGTTATGACAGTGAAAATTACGTCTACTTCTATATCAACATTGAGCCATCGAGAAGCTATAGATTTGTAATCTTTGCCGATATCGTTAATCAAGATGAGCGTGGCGATCTATACTACGACACAACAGATCTTCGCAATATCACCATGAAGGAGGGCACAATAAATCCTTTGGACGAGGCGCGCGATGCATACTTTGCGACCAAGAAGGTTACTATCACTGGTCAGAGTATCGAACCAATCATGCTTAAGCGACCATTTGGCAAGCTCCGCATTGTCACTACCGACTATGATTATATTGAGAATTATGCAGCTCCTGCAAAGGCAGAGTTAACATACTATAACTGCGAGGTATTCAAGAGCTTCAACGCTGTAGATGGCACGATCTCAACCACCCTATCAGAGGATGAGATGACCCACGAATTTAATATCAGCAAGGGCGATCCATACTCAGCAGGTGTAGATGAGAAGCCTGCCAATATGACCCTATTCACAGACTATCTTTTGGTTGCGCCCGAGGGTCAGAGAGAGCTTCACTTCACTCTTAAGGTTTGGGATAAGGACGATCGACTTATCAATGGTATCAACTGTATGGTCCCAGTGTGGGTTGAGCGCAACAACCTAACCACTGTATCTGGCAACATACTCACTCAATCAGCAAATATCAACATCGATATCAACCACGAACTAAAGGAGGGTGATACTCTAAATTCTGATTTGGAATAGTGGAGATAAAAACCTTGCACACCATATAGGCTATCTTACGAGGATGTGGGATAGCCTATTTTTCTTTTCCTTCAAAACATATAGCGTAAATCGACTCAAAAAGGCTACTGTATCAATATTTGACGGTATAATAATTTGCAGATATTGTTCGTTATATCAAAAATATTGTGTAACTTTGTGCGCTTATGCGCATAAGCGTAAAATTTTATTGATAATGAGACGATTTTTTGGATATATTGTAGTCTTCGCATCTATTGCGGTAGCCACCCTATCTTGTAGCGTTGTAAACGAGGCTATCAAGACTGGCGACCCACAATATGTGTATGACCAAGCGCTTATGCTCTATAACACTGAGAAGTGGGATAAGGCATCTACACTCTTCCAGACTTGTCGTCACGTCTATATGGGTACACCTCGCGAGGACTCGCTATCATTCTACAACGCACGATGCAAGTTCAAGCTCCACAACTGGGATGAGGCAGCTATGTCGTTAGACGAGTACCGTCGCAAGTTTGCCCGTAGCCCATTTATCGAGGATGCCGAGGGCATGTATGCGCTATGCTACTACTATATGTCGCCAGCGCCGGAGCGAGACCAGACTGTAACATCGCAAGCTATCATCGCAATTACCGAGTTTATCTCGCGCTACCCAGAGTCAAAGAATATCGACCAGTTCAAGGATATGCTCACCGAGCTCTCGGGACGATTGATGGAGAAGAGCTACCTCAATGCCTACACCTACTTCAAGATTGGTAGATATAAGTCTGCAATCGTAGCATTTAAGAATGCGATGAAGCAGTACCCAGAGTCGCCACGCCGCGAGGATATGATGTACTACACAACACTATCCGCATATCGCTTAGCAGCAAACTCGGTAGAGTCGAAGCAGTTGGATAGATACCTCGCAATGCTCGACCACTACTACACTTTTATCGGCGAGTACCCCGAGTCGAAACATGTTAAGGAGTTGGGTCGTATGGCTAAGGATGCCCGCAACTACATCGACAAAAATAGAAAAACTGAAGATAACGTATAAAACAATATAAGCTATGGAGATTAAGAAGAACGTTCCAAGTAACACAGTAACTCGCAAGTTGGTTGACCTCGACACACCTACAGGTAACATCTACGAGAGCATCAACATCATCGCTCGTCGCGCAAACCAGATTGCGACAGAACTTAAGACTGAGCTTAACCGCAAGTTGGCGGACTTCTCTGCGCCATCTGACAACTCTGTAGAGGAGACCTTCGAGAACCGCGAGCAGATTGAGATTTCACGCTACTACGAGCGTCTACCAAAGCCTGCTATCATCGCAACAGAGGAGTTCCTCGATGGCGATATTTACTTCCGTCACGGAAACAAGTAGTAGCAATGCTCAACGGTAAACATATTATACTCGGTATAACTGGCAGCATAGCAGCCTACAAGGCAGCTATGCTGTGCCGTCTTTTAGTGAAAGAGGGTGCCGAGGTAAGAGTGGTGATGACTCCGCTTGCAAAGCAGTTTATCACACCTCTAACAATGGCAACACTATCTAAGCATCCTATTCTTGTAGAGTTCTTCAACCCTGAGAATGGCGAGTGGAACTCTCACGTATCGCTTGGCGAGTGGGCAGATATGCTTCTTATTGCACCAGCCACAGCAAACACACTAGCGAAGATGGTTACAGGCATCGCCGACAACCTACTTCTTACCACATACCTATCTGCACGCTCAAAGGTTGCTGTAGCCCCAGCTATGGACCTTGATATGTACGCACATATCACCACACAGCAGAATTTGCAAGCTCTTGCCGAGCGTGGTGTGGCTATTATCGAGCCAGCTGCTGGTGAGTTGGCGAGCGGTCTTGTAGGTAAGGGTCGTATGGCAGAGCCAGAGGATATCGTCGAGCAGGTAAAGGCTATCTTTGCCGAAGATCTAAAAAAAAAGAGTTTAGAGGGTAAGCGATATATCGTTACCGCGGGTGCTACGATAGAGGCTATAGACCCTGTGCGCTACATCACCAACCACTCTACTGGCAAGATGGGTTATGCTATTGCCGAGGAGCTGGCGTTGCGTGGTGCAGAGGTGAGCCTTATTAGTGGTCGCACGACCCTACCTACACCTAAGGGTGTTAAGCGTATAGACGTACTCTCAGCCGAGGACATGTACAATGCTGCGGTTAAGGAGTGGGAGAATGCCGACGGTGGCGTTATGTGTGCCGCTGTTGCCGACTACACCCCTGTTGCCGTAGCAGATCGCAAGCTAAAGAAGTCTGACGACGATATGCATATCGAGCTAAAGCGCACGAAGGATATCGCTAAGGAGTTGGGCGCATCGAAGGGTGACCGCGTCTTGGTTGGTTTCGCCCTTGAGACCGATAACGAGGAGGCAAATGCTGAGGGTAAGCTACAGCGCAAGAACTTCGATTTCGTTGTACTAAACTCGCTCCAGGATGCTGGCGCAGGATTCCGTGGAGACACTAACAAGGTGACTCTTATCGACCGCAATGGCAACGAGGAGCATCCTTTGATGTCGAAGCGCGATGTGGCGAAGATTATCGTCGACAAAATTGAGAATATCAAAAGATAAACAACTTATAGTCAATGCTTAAAAGCCTAACAATAGAGAATTATGCCCTTATCGACTCGCTCTCGGTGGAGTGGGACGAGCACCTCAATATCATCACTGGTGAGACGGGTGCTGGTAAGTCTATTTTGTTGGGCGCATTGGGATTATTGTTGGGCGCTAAGAACGAGGGTAATGCCACAAAGGACTTGGAGCGCAACTGCGTAATCGAGGCGATATTCAATATCGAGGGACTTGGTTTGGAGTCTTTCTTCGAGGAGAATGACCTTGACTACGAGAGCGAGATCTCTATCCGTCGCATCATCACCCCTGCAGGCAAGAGTCGCTCCTTTGTGGGTGATATGCCAGTGCAGTTGACCACGCTTAAGGAGCTTGGTGCAATGCTTGTGGATATCCACTCTCAGCACCAGAATCTAATACTTGCATCCGAGAGTTTTAGAATTTCAACCCTTGATACCATTGCTCAGAACAAGCCGCTTTTGGATGAGTACACTACCCTTATAAGCTCGCTTGGCAAACTACGCGCGGAGTATCGCACAATGGCTGAGAATATGGAGTCGGCACGCAAGGATGAGGAGTGGTTACGCTACACCGTAGAGGAGCTACGAGCGGCAAAACTTAAGGAGAATGAGCAGAGCGAGACCGAGCAGAAGTTGGCGATATTGGAGAGTGCTGACAATATCAACGAGGGTCTCACAACACTGCGCAACACGCTTGATGATGAGGAGCTTGGAGCGATTATCTCACTTAGTCGTTCAGAGCGAGAGCTCGCCTCACTTGGCGAGAAATACCCTACTGGCGTTGCTATTGCAGAGCGTCTAAAGTCGGTTGTTGCAGAGCTTAAGGATCTTAGTGCAACTGCGGCTGATGAGGTTGAGCATTTGGATGCCGACCCAGAGACTTTGCAGAAGCTGAGCGACAGATTAAATACCATCTACTCGTTGGAGATGAAGCATCGCGCGGAGTCGTACAATGACCTACTGTATAAGTTCAAAGAGTTTGAGGCGCGCCTTGCGACTATAGATAATAGCGATACCGCACTCAAGGAGCTTAAGGCTCGCATTGACGAGTTGGAGGTGGAGTGTCGTACTGCGGCAAATAGAGTTAGCGAGAGTCGAAAGAGTGTGCGCGGTGTGCTTGAGCAACATATTATCTCGACACTCAATCTACTCGGTATGGCAGATGTACGCTTTAGTGTAGAGATTACAAACACCGCGGAGTTTACGCCACTTGGCACTGATAGCGTTGCATATATGTTCAGCGCAAACCCAACAACAAAGCCAGCTCCCGTTGAGCGCATCGCCTCGGGCGGTGAGCTATCACGTATTATGCTATCATTGAAGTCTTTGCTTGCAGAGCGCAAGAAGCTACCAACGGTAATCTTCGATGAGATTGACACTGGTGTATCGGGTCGCATAGCAGATGCTATGGGTAGTATTATCGCAGGGCTATCGCAGAATATGCAGATTATAGATATCACTCACCTACCACAGGTAGCCTCAAAGAGCGGCTCGCACTTTGTGGTCTACAAGGAGGAGGGACGAACAAATATCCGTCGTCTAAGTGCTAAGGAGCGCATCGACGAGATTGCTAAGATGCTCTCGGGTAGCGAGATTACGGAGCACGCACGCAAACAAGCAAAAATCCTCTTAGAGTAATTCTAAGAGGATTTTTTACTGCATTTAAATCAGCGCGAGATCGACTTTGTTGTCATTAGCTGCAATCTATGGCACATCACAACAAAGTCCACATCAAAGTTATAGTAGAGATTTCTTTGAAGGTATAACAATAAAATCCTTAAGATAGAAAGGCTCGAAGTAGGCAATATCCTCGAACTGATTATTGTTGAATGCCTGCTCAGCAAGTGCCACGATACCACGTGCAGATGGTGTAACTGAGACATATATAGCGTCAGGTAGCACCTCGCAGCATTTATGTGCGCCATTACCGAAAATTACAAGTTTGCTATTAGCGCGGACATCGGCAAAGGTCTCTGGGGTAACAATCTCGGCTGTGACATCAGACTGTGGAACGCCATCGATGTTAAATAGCTGAGTATAAACCTCCATACGGCGAGCATCAACCATAGGGCAGAGGGCAGCTTTGCCCCAATCCTCATCCTCGATATCTACAATACCCGCATCGTAATCCTCGCGTGCAACCTGCACAAGAGCATCAAGAGAACCTACAGAGATAAGAGGAATATTGAGCGCGTAGCACATACCCTTAGCAAACGACACACCAATGCGCAGACCTGTATAAGAGCCAGGTCCCTTACCCACAGCAATAGCATCGAGGTCGGCAGGCTGCACGCCAGTCTCCTTAAGAAGCTCATCAACGAACATCGCCACCTTCTTAGCGTGGTCACGACCCTCGCTACTCTCTCTTAGTGCCATAAGCTCACCACCGTTGGATAGCGCTACTGAGCAAATATCTGTACCTGTTTCGATAGATAATATAAGTGCCATAATTGGTTATGTTATCGACGATTAACCTTCATTGCCTTGTCCATCTCGCGCTTTGCATCGTTCTCCTTGATGTACTCGCGCTTGTCGAACGACTTACGACCACGAGCAAGACCCACAACAATCTTTGCCAAGCCTCGCTCGTTGATAAAGATGCGAAGACCTACAACAGTAAGTCCGCGATCCTGAAGCGAGCGCTGTAACTTATTTAGCTCCTTGCGGTTAAGTAGCAACTTTCTATCACGCTTAGGAACATGGTTGTTGCAAGTACCCCATGTGTACTCAGCAATATTTACATTTCTTATCCAAAGCTCACCACGCTCGAAGTAGCAATATGAATCGACAAGCGATGCCTTACCAAGACGTAGCGACTTTATCTCTGTACCCACAAGCACAACACCTGCAACATACTCCTCCAATATCTCGTAGTCGAATGTTGCGCGCTTGTTGCGGATATTTATATTTTTATAATCTGCCATTCTCTTTGTCACTTAAATTTTAGTCCCATATATCTCAATCTTCGCACCACTTAGGCACATATTTTGCCACTTCTTCGTGTGGGTGTTCTCGGATAAAGGTAACTAATTCTTTTATCTTTGATATGTTTTACACATCTTTTAAGTTTATTTTCTGTTTGCACACTGTTAGCGTAGTGATACGTTGACGCACCGAGAGCACCCTTTTTTATTAGATTAGTCGTCCCATGGTGCGAGCAATAGTCACACGCGCAGCCTGATACTTCGACAATAGCGACATCATAGCGCTGAGACTCTCCTCATCAGCCGTGGCCAAGTTAGCACGTAGCTCCTTGATACGCTTATCCAACGTGCGCCATTTATAGACCATCATCGCCTTAGGTACACCCTCCGAGAGCTGCTCTTCGGCACTCTCGATATGAACCTCCTTCTGCTCCCAAATCTTGCTGATGACATAGTTATCATCCGAAGTTAGAAGGTCGATACTTACCGTAGAGACACCTATATCTGAGTGATTTATAAAGATATCTGTCGAGACCTCCTTACCATCACCCAATCGCTCCCACTCGGCACGATAGATATCCACAATCTTGCGATATATCTCTATATCAAACTGCAAACCGTCGTTATCCAACTCCTCAAATATGTAACGCGCCACGTTGAAGGTAACTACATCCCTCTCGTTGAGCACATCGCAACTGCAGTGACCATACTTCAATAGATATTTCGTTAGCTCGCGCTCCAAAGTCTCGGGCGTTGTGCCACCCTCGATACTATTTACTACTGGGGCGTTATCCATCTCTGGGCGCGCTACCTGCATTGCTGATGCAGGGTACTGGCTTCGCTCGCGCTGCTGCTGACGAAGGAGAAAGTTCTGAGCCTCGCTATCGCCCTTAACACCATCCAACTGTCGTGCTACCGCAACAGCCAAAGTCTGATGCTCTACATTCATAATCTCGGCGCAGTAACGAACATACTCCGAACGCTTTATATCGTTAGGAATAAGCGCAATACTATGCACCATATCATTTATCGCATCAGTACGCATCTGTGGGTCAGAGGTAGCCTCTCCCAAGAGAAACTTAGCCTTAAAGGCAAGGAAGTCCTGCGCATTACTCTTAATATATGCCTTAAGCGTCTCCGAGTCGTTAGCACGGGCAAAGGTATCAGGGTCGTGCTCCTCAGGAAGTAGCACAATCCTCACATTCATACCCTCCTTTAGGATAAGGTCTACACCTCGCAATGCCGCCTTAACACCCGCAGCATCGCCATCAAACATAAGTGTTATATTGTTTGTAAAGCGACTAATAAGACGAATCTGCTCCTCGGTAAGAGATGTTCCAGACGATGCCACAACATTCTCAACACCAGACTGATGCATCGATATCACATCAGCATAACCCTCCACCAGGATAGCCATATCCTCCTGCTGTATAGCCTTCTTGGCAAAGAAGAGACCATACAACTCTCGGCGCTTATTATAGATTTCGCTCTCTGGAGAGTTCTGATACTTAGCCACCTTCTTATCCGTACGCAAGGTACGACCACCGAAGCCTACTACACGACCCGAGATATTATGAATTGGGAAGATTACCCTATCGTAGAATCTATCACGTAGTGCGCCATCGCTCTCACGCGCAATGGCAAGACCAGTCGAGAGCAAAAACTCATCCTTATATCCTGCACCGCGAGCATCGTCAGAGAAACGATGACCCGATGATGGGCAGAAGCCCAAGCCGAAACGACTGATTGTAGCATCCGAGAAGCCACGCAACGACGAGAAGTAGCTAAGACCCACACTACGACCCTCATCCTCATACATCATATATCGCTGGAAGTACTCCGCTGCCCAAGCATTGAGCGCAAACATACTCTCACGATTATTATTGCGAGCAATATCCTCCTCGGTCATCTGCTCCTCGCGCACCTCGATACCATACTTCTTGGCGAGTATCTTAAGCGCCTCGGGATAGCTAACGCTCTCGCTATCCATAATAAAACGGACAGCATTACCCGACTTACCACAACCGAAACACTTGTATATACCACGCGCTGGGGAGACCTTGAATGAGGGTGTCTTTTCGTTGTGAAAAGGACAGCACGCCTCATAGTTCACACCCTTACGACGGAGTGTAACATACTCGCCAACAATATCTACGATATTGGCAGCTGCGAGTATTCGGTCTATGGTTTCGCGATCAATCATTCGGCAAATATACGAAAAGTATTTACATTATCGCACTTGATAACGTATATATTTTGAAAATAGCGCCTGTTTAGGGAGTGTCATCATGACACATTAGAGCACGCCAGCACGATATTGCTTAACGATATATTCAAGCATCTCATCCTCGCCCGTTGGGTCGTACTCGAGTTTAAGGTTATTACCAAACATCTGCGCCAGAACTTGATAGAAGCTCGCAGTAAAGCCCGAGCGAAACTCCTTGATGATTTTGAAGGCTGTATGATTTGTCTCTCGGTCGATGAGTTTTAGTAGTATCATACCCTCATATCGAGTCATCTTCCACAACATCGGCGTAAGCTCCTCCTTAAGAGCCTCCTCAATAGATTCAGTGTACTCGTTTTTCTCCTTTTTACTCCCCATTCGAGCGAGCTCCATATCGAAATTATCCATTCGTCGAGCCGCCTCCTGAGCCAACGGATAGACCTTCTTTACGGCACGCACCATACGCTGATAGTTCTTCAAGTCACGCTTGCGGTTATAGATCCTAACATCCAGTAGCTCAACGTGCATTATCGAATCGCCACGACTATCCACCTCCCACTTTACCGTACGCACACCACGCAGTGGTTGCCATCGTTGTGCAGAGGCAACATTACACTCCATAAGAAGCACTGTTAGCAGAAGCAATATGGACACAAATCGTTTCACCGTATCGTTCTTAAAACATCAATATAGCGCCAACAAATATACGATTTTAATCTCGAAAAATTGCATTGTAGGAAGAATTTATTACCTTTGTGATGATTTCAGACTCAATACAAAACTATTAAACAACAATAAAAGATGTTAGAAGTAGGCTTAACACATCAGAGCGTAATGCGCGTTATGGATGGCAACACAGCAGAGTTTATAGGTTCGGGCGATATGGCGGTTCTTGCTACACCAGCAATGGTTGCACTTATGGAGAATGCAGCGATGCTTGCTGTTGCTCTAAAGCTCGAGGAGGGAGAGACAACCGTAGGTTCGATGATATCAACCTCGCACCTCAAGCCTTCAAAGGTAGGCAACACTGTAAGTGCTGTGGCAGAGCTAACAGCAATCGAGGGTCGCAAGCTAACCTTTAAGATCTCGGCATACGACGGAGAGACTCTTATTGGCGAGGGCGAGCATATTCGATTTATTGTCAACCGCGAGAAGTTTCTTAGCAAGCTATAACGAGAGATTTTGAACATCCAAAATTTTGTTGTTTCAAAACTTTACACTATATTTGCACCCGCTTACGAGCAACGATTGAGCTATGGTGTAATGGTAACACAGCAGATTTTGGTTCTGTTATTCTGAGTTCGAATCTCGGTAG
>JAEIGA010018204.1_pt1 | contig 10696 bp, 7 predicted proteins | sample 9270691 | NCBI WGS metagenome assembly JAEIGA01 (sample SAMN17057246, study PRJNA624740) | gut metagenome | biome: biome; isolation source: fecal sample | host: Bos grunniens | place: China: Xizang | collected 2019 | reverse complement strand
TAAAACCGTAAACACATATGAAAAGTAAGTACGCATTACCAAAAGATGGTGGACTCATCACCAAAGGCGTTCCTCGTGACATCTATTGTCGTTATGAGAAAATCCCCACACAGATTTTTGAGACCGAATATGCTGGTGTACAGCACGTAGCAGACCAAATCGTCAGCGCCATCAATGCACACGAGGGTACAGACCCCTTCCTTCTGGGGCTCACCACTGGCAAGACACCGCTAGGTCTGTATCGCGAGTTGGTAGAGCGTTACAAGGCAGGCAAGGTAAGTTTCAATAACGTGGCCGTAGTGAGCCTCGATGAGTTCTACCCCATTGCCCCCGACCACAAGCAGAGCCGCAACTACCGCATCCGCGAAGAACTGCTTAACGATATCGATATCGCTGAGAACAACATCCATATCCCCGATGCTACCGTATCAGTGGAGAACATCTCTGAGTACTGCAAGGCCTACGACAAGATTGCCAGCAAGGTAGACTTCATGGTCATCGGCATGGGCGAGCAGGGACAGCTTGGATTCAATGAACCTGGTGCCTACGAGAAATCACACACACGCCTCGTACAGCTCAGCCTCGACTCACGTAAGGCAGCGTCAGGACTCTTCTCGAAGAAGGAAGATGTGCCCACCATGGCCATCACCATGGGTATAGACACCATCCTCAAAGCCAAGAAAATCGTACTCATGGCATGGGGCGAAAATAAGGCTGAGGCCGTAAAGAGAGCCGTAGAGGGCGAAGAGACCGAGATGATGCCCGCAAGCCTGTTGCAGCAGCATGGAGACATAGAGGTAGTAGTAGACGAGTTTGCCAGCGAGAAGCTCACACGCGTTGAAGCCCCTTGGGTGGTAGGCTCATGTGAATGGACCAACAAGCTCATTCGCAAGGCAGTCATCTGGCTCTGCAACAAGGTAGAAAAGCCTATCCTCAAGCTTACCTATCAGGACTATATGAAAAACTCGCTCGCCGAGATGCTCGACGCACTGGGCAAAGCCTATGACTTGGTGAACATTGAGGTATTCAACGAGATGCAACACACCATCTCAGGATGGCCCGGTGGCAAGCCCAACTGCGATGACTCTACACGTCCCGTACCCTCTAACCCCTTCCCCAAGCGCGTGCTCATCTTCTCTCCCCACCCCGATGATGATGTAATCTCTATGGGTGGCACCTTTATCCGCCTCGTAGAGCAGGGTCACGACGTACACGTAGCATATGAGACCTCAGGTAACGTAGCCGTATACGATGACGTGGTGATACAGCATATGGACACCGCACGTGAGATTGGCCTCGAAGACCGCTACGATGAGGTGCGCCAGATCATTGCCAACAAAGTAGATGGTGAACCTGAGCCCCGCGCATTGCTCAACCTTAAGGGAGCTATCCGCCGCGCAGAAGCCAAAGCTGCAGTACGCTCATTCGGCCTCAATGACGAGACCAATGCACACTTCCTCAACCTCCCCTTCTACGAGACAGGAGGTATCAAGAAGGGTGAGCTCGGCGACGCAGACATTCAGATCGTAGTGAAGCTCCTCCGCGAGGTGAAGCCCCATCAAATCTATGCTGCAGGCGACCTCACCGACCCCCACGGCACACACCGCGTATGTATCGAGGCTGTGCTCGGTGCATGGGAGATCGTACAGAATGATGATTGGGCCAAGGAGTGCCACATCTGGCTCTACCGCGGTGCATGGCAGGAGTGGGACCTCGGCATGGTAGACATGGCCGTACCCCTCAGCCCCGACGAACTCATCAAGAAGCGTCACGCCATCTTCCGCCACCTCTCACAAAAGGATATCGTGCCTTTCCCCGGTGAAGACCATCGCGAGTTCTGGCAGCGTGCCGAAGACCGTACTCAAAATACCGCACGCCAATACGACAAGCTCGGTATGGCTGAATATCAGGCCATCGAGGTATTCGTGCGTATGATATAATAGAATATGTTGCATCAATTAGAAAGGGGGTCCCGTAAGAGACTCCCTTCTTATATTTGTATACACCTAAGGCAGTGTGCAAACCTTTAATCCACATTTTATTCATCGACAAAAGAAAAAAAGGGAGAAAAAATTAGTATATATCGCTAATATTTGTTTTATTTGTCGGCCAATTTGAAAAACATCAGCACAATACGAACCAAAAATTAAGGAATTAATATGACTGAAATGCTCGAACCACAGGCTAATGAAACAACCCAGCAGCCGGTAAACCAAGAAAACGACTCGACTCAGAACGAGACTACGACATCAGAAGTTAATAACACAACAGCACCTGAGACTCCGCAGACATGTGAGGAAGTGGTAGCCAAAGTAAAGGTATTGGCTCAAGACCCTTTGAACGCACCGAAAGAGGAGTTGGAGAAGCTGAAATTGCTATTCTATAAGCTGTATCGCGCCAATGTAGAGACTGCACGTGAAGCCTACATCGCAGCCAATGAGACAGCTGAGGGATTCAAGTATGACAATGCCGTAGAAGAGGAGTATAAGGCAGCCGTGAGCATCATCAAGGAGAAGCGTGCCGAGCAGCAGAGAGCCGAGGAGCAGCTGCGCGAAGAGAACTACGCACGTAAAGAGGCCATACTGAGCCGCATACAAGAGATGCTGGAAAATGCCGACAAGGAGCAAACATCATACAATGACTTCAAAACACTGCAACAGGAATGGAAAACAGTGGGTGAGGTGCCTGCAAGCAAGCTATCAGACCAATGGAAGCGCTATCAGCAACTCACCGAGCGATTCTATGACATATTGAAGCTGAACATCGAGTTCCGCGAGTATGACTTCAAGAAAAACCTCGAGGCTAAGACTCGCCTATGCGAAGCAGCCGAGAAGTTGGCAGAGGAGAGCGATGTAGTATCAGCATTCCACCAATTACAAAAGCTTCACGAAGAGTACCGTGAGATAGGTCCAGTAGCCAAGGAGTTGCGCGATGAGGTGTGGAACCGCTTCAAGGCGGCATCATCAGAGGTCAACAAGCGCCACCAGCAACACTTCGAGGCACTCAAGCAAGCCGAGCTCGAGAACTTAGAGAAGAAGACCGCCATCTGTGAGAAGGTGGAGGCATTCGAGTTTGACACCTTCACGACCTATACCATATGGACTGAGAAAACTCAGGAGATTATCGCATTGCAGGAGGAGTGGAGAACTATCGGATATGCTCCCCAAAAGATGAATACAAAGATTTTCGAGCGTTTCCGCGCAGCCTGTGACCTCTTCTTTGAACGCAAGGCTGAGTTCTTCAAGAACATGAAGAATAGCCTCGTGGAGAATCTGGAGAAGAAGACTCGCCTATGCGAACAGGCTGAAGCGCTGAAAGATAGTACTGATTGGAAAGGCACCTCAGACAAGCTCGCAGCACTGCAGCGCGAGTGGAAAGCTATAGGCCCCGTAGCGAAGAAATACTCTGATGCAATCTGGCAGCGCTTCATCAGCGCTTGCGATGCGTTCTTTGAGAAGCGTAAGACTGCTGGTTCATCACTGCGTTCTGAGGAACATCAGAACCTGGCAAAGAAGCAAGCCGTAATAGCAGAACTGAAGGAGATGGATCCTGCAACTATCACCGACAAGGATGCCAATAAGTTGCACGAACTGATACGCCAATGGAATGCAATAGGCCACGTACCCTACCGTGAGAAGGACAAGGTGTATAAGGAATACAAGGAGCTTATCGACAAGCTCTTCGATGCTTTGCACGCACTTGAGTCAAATCGTAAGGTTGCTCGATTCAAAGAGTCTATTAAGGAGGGCATGAACGTAGGTCGCGAGCGCGAGAGACTCTTGAGAGCCTATGACAATATGTGCAATGAGATTAAGACCTATGAGAACAATCTCGGATTCCTCACCTCATCAAGTAAGAGCGGTAATAGCCTGGTAGCAGAGATGCAGCGCAAGGTTGAGAAGCTCAAAGCTGATGCTGAGGTCGTATTGCAGAAGATCCGCGCCCTCGAGGAAAGAGAGCAGTAAGACTCGTTTATACTGAAGCTCACACATAAAGTATGGGACACACCCTCGGGCGTGTCCCATAATCTTTTATATCCATTTAAACTTAGCAGGAGTACTCTTTAAGAGATTCTCCTGATTCATTGCTTACGATTCAGGTGTCTCTACAGGCTTATCTGCTCTTTTCTTTCGTCTCAAGCGTGATGCTGCAGGTTTATTGGCCAAAGCCATCTTCGTACCATCAATGAGATACTGCAAAGTATAGTTCACATAGGACGAGTCTGTAGGGAAAGTGATTTTAAACTTGCTCTCGATAGCAATCACCACATTGACAACCTCCACAGAACCTGCATTAAGATCGTTCACCAAGTTAGTCTCTCGTGTGATAGTATCAGGGTCTATCGACATCTGCTTGGCGATAAATCCTTTGATATATCTTTCGATTGTCTTCTCCCTTACCATGACGATTGAATGTTATTGTTTGCGGGTCATGATATCTACTACCATGCGATTGGTCTCTTGCATAGCCTCGCGACCTATGCCTGTAAGGTTGCGTATGCTGCGATCTACATCCTCATCGATGATACCCTCAAGATTGCTTACCGAGCAGTTCTGCATGGCCAGCATAGCTGAAAGCATCGCAGTACCTACGCCACTGGAAAGCTTGAGCGAACAGCCAGGCTTAGCACCATCACAAATCATACCTGTGAGATTGGCAATCATATTCTTCACCGCAAAGCATATCTGCTCATACGAGCCTCCCATCATATAGGTGATACCACAGCATGAACCTGTAGAAGCGACGATACATCCACACAATGCAGAGAGGCGACCCAAACTCTGCTTGATATAGATGGCCGTGAGATTACTCAGTGCCAAGGCTCTGACGAAGGTCTCATGCTCCACCTTATGGTCACGAGCGAACACCGCCACAGGTACAGTAGCAGCAATACCCTGATTGCCACTGCCCGAGTTAGACATCACACGGATAGGAGCACCCGACATACGTGCGTCACAAGCAGCACAAGTGTAGGCCATGACGTGTGTGAGTGTGCCATCACCTACCATCACACGATTATTACCCTCGGTGAGCATATTGCCTACGCGATGACCATAATCAGCAGCGAGCGCCTGTTCTGCAGCAGCCATATTCATCTGCGCAGACTCCTCAATGAAGGCAATCTCCTCGATGGGAGCCTCAGTGATAAAGTCATAGATACTGCGCAATGAGAGAGACACCGTGCACTCCTCATCATCTGCCACTACAGCAGAATCTGCAGCATCGAGCATTTCCTCATCGACAAAGCGCGTATGCGCACCACAGATGACAGCAGTCTCAACGCATTCCTCTCCAAAGGCTTTTACCTTGATATAAAGCCCGTCGGGAGCGTCCTCTTTGAGACTAATACTGATGCGCCCTTCATCAATATATTGCTTGCCGCGCTCTACTGCCTCTGGAGTGACATCCTTGAGCACCTCGAGCAGATAACTGCTTTTGCCAATAATCATACCCAAAGCGATGGCGATGGGAAGACCTATCATACCTGTTCCGGGAATACCCACACCCATAGCGTTCTTCAGCACATTCATACTGAGTTCTACCTCCACGCGCTGTGGCAATGCTCCTAACATCTCGGCAGCACGCGCAGCACAGAGAGCTACAGCAACTGGTTCGGTACATCCCATAGCTGGCACCACCTCGTGGCGCAGCAAGTCAACAATCTGTCGGCGTTCGTCTACGGTAAGCATATCATTAGTGTTTCTTTATGTGCAAAGGTAGTGCTTGCTGGGGAAATACGCAAATAAATTTGCTTTTACGAATGGTTTGCACTAATTTTGTCGCAGTTTTGTTCCGAAGCCTTGCAACAAGGTGATAGGATGAAAAGGGAATCGGGTGAAAATCCCGAACAGTCCCGCTGCTGTGAGCTCAGTAAACGCACGCCGAATCTTTGCCACTGATGATGTTTTTATCGGGAAGGCCGACGGGCAGAGTAAGTCAGAAGACCTGCAAAACTACGAGAGATGCTTTAAGGGCTTTGCTCTTTCGAGGAAAGAGAGCACTGCTGATTGTTGTTTATTCATCACCTATGATGTGAAGAAGACGAGACTGACTGCTACTGCAGTATTTTGGGCTTTGTGTACATTGTCTCCCTGCCGTGCAGGGGAACAAGCAGATTCTGTGTCTACCAAGGTAGAGACGATTGCCGAGGTTGAAATCTCGGCACGCCGTCTGTCACGCGAAGTATCCTCTACCACTCCCATGCAGCGTATGCAACGCTCATCACTCACAGCCATCGCTGCACGTAATGCTGCCGATGCGGTACGCCACTTTGCCGGCACTAATATCAAGGATTATGGCGGCATAGGAGGACTTAAGACAGTATCGGTACGTGGTCTCGGAGCCACTCACACTGCAGTGAGCTATGATGATATCGTAGTGGGCAACTGCCAAGCGGGACAGATTGACCTGGGACGATTCGCTGCCAATAGTCTTGAGGGAGTAACCCTCCACATGGGCCAACCCGACAATCTCACCGTTACTGCACGCGCTTTGGCATCGGGAAGTCTCGTGAGCCTTAGCAGCAGACAACCTGAGTGGAGCGACAAGCCTTACCGCATGGAAGCAGCACTCACGGGAGGCTCCTTCGGCTACCTCAACCCCACCCTCGACTACGCACACAAGTTGGGAGAACGCACCTATACAAGTCTTTCTCTCAACCTCTCTTCTGCTCATGGCCGCTACCCCTACACCTTGGTCAATGGCACACAGGTGACCACCGAGGAACGCACCAACACCGATGTTGCCCATCTATTAGGTGAGTGGAGCCTGCGCCATACCATGAGAGATGGCAGCAGCCTCGACACCAAGCTCTATGCCTACGCTTCAGAGCGCGGACTCCCTGGCGCCATCATCCTCTACAATAACACCAGCACCGAACGTTTGGCAGATCGCAACATCTTTGCTCAGATGCGCTACTCCAAGGCATGGGAACACTGTTGGCAACTGCGCGCCTCGGCGAAGTACACCTATGGCTATGACCGCTATACTGATACTAACGTCAAGTACGAGGGGGGAGTACAAACCGATGAGAACTTGCAGCACGAGTATTACGCCCAAGCCACACTCCTCTACAGTCCCTCTTCTGCATGGCAGTTCTCAGTAGCCCAAGACGGATTCGCCAATACCCTCACAAGCAATCTTCCCTCTTGCCCAGACCCCATACGCTACACCTCACTCACGGCACTACAAACCCAATATCACAGCCAAAGAGTCAACCTTCGAGGTATACTATTAGGCACAATTGTCTCTGAACATTCAGGAAGAGAAGGGGGAACAACTATCAAGTCTCAATTGTCAACTAAGAATCTTACCCCCACGCTCAGCACCTCGCTCCGTCCCTTTGCCGATGTTCCCCTCTACGTTAGGATGATGTACAAGCATACATTCCGCATGCCAACCTTCAATGACCTCTACTACTTCCGTAGCGGAAACAAGGACCTACGCCCCGAGCGTGCCCGCGAATACAACCTAGGTTTCACCTGGCAGGCCCCTACCACACCTTGGCTTAGCGACCTCATGCTCACCCTTGACGGCTACTATAACAATGTCACAGACAAGATTGTAGCCTTCCCCTCCACCTACGTATGGAAGATGGCCAACTATGGTCGCGTACATATCACCGGACTCGATGCCACCCTGGCTGCCACCACACAGTTAAGCAGCACCGTCACCTTCAATGCCTCACTCAGCTACACGCTCACTCGCGCCATTGACGTTACCGACCCTGAATCCCAAGGCTATGGCGTACAACTCCCTTATACCCCCCTGCATAGTGGGAGCAGCCGCTTGCTGCTCACTACACCATGGGGCAACGTAGGCTACTCGCTGCTGCTCGCGAGCGAACGCTACAGCATGTCAGAGCAATCCCCCCGCTACCACATCGCAGGTTATGCCGACCATACGCTGACCCTCTCTCGTACCTTCACCGTGGGCGCCACTCGCCTCACAGCACAGGCCGAAGCCCTCAACCTCACCAATGCATCGTATCAAATCATACAATATTACCCTATGCCAGGCCGTCAATTCAGAGTCACCTTGCGATGGGAGATTTGATGATGTCACTTAGATCATTATAAGCTATGAAGACCCGCCTACTACTCATCCTCTGCACTGCACTACTCACTGCTTGCCAAAGCCGTCAGAGCGGTATTCCCTCCGAAGCCGACACTCTCACCATGCGCTACGCACAATACCTCACCCTCATAGCTCATGCCGACTATACCGAGGTACAGATACGAAACCCCTGGAACGAGTCAAAGCTACTACAGCGCTTCACCATCGGCGACAAGCCATACGAGCGAGCAGCTATCTTCACCACCACCCACAGCAGCCTCATCGAGGAACTAGGCTGTATCGATGCCATCGCAGGAATCTGTGAGACTGAGTACATCGCCAATCCGCGACTGCTCAGCGCCCTCAGCCAAGGTCATATCAGCGACATTGGCAGCGCTATGACTCCTAATCGCGAACACATCGTCAGCCTCACCCCCGAAGCCATACTGCTCTCGCCCTATGAGAATGCCTCCACCTACGGCAACCTTGAGTCACTGGGCATACCCATCATACAGTGTGCAGACTATATGGAGACCTCAGCCCTGGGGCGTGCCGAGTGGATACGCCTCTATGGCCGCCTCTTCGGCAAGGGACGCGAGGCCGACTCCCTCTTTGCCACCATCGAGCGCGAGTACCTGCAGATGAAAGCTCTCACCGACAGCATTACCCAAGAGAATCGCCCCACAGTACTTTTCGACACCCAAAATGGTTCCGCTTGGTACGTACCCGGAGGACGTAGCACCATGTCACAGCTCATCGCCGATGCTGGCGGACGCTATATCTTTGCCGACAACCCCAAGAGTGGCTCCGTACCCCTTGCCTTTGAGACTGTGCTCGAACGTGGCGAAGCCGCCCACACCTGGATCATACGCTATAACAACAGCCATCGCATGAGCCGCGCCCACCTTGCCTCTACCTATGAGCCCTACACTCTCTTTGGAGCTTACCGCAGCGGCGAGCTCTATGGCTGCAACACTGCCGAACTCATTTTCTACGAAGAGACCCCCTTCCACCCCGAGCGGCTCCTACGCGACTACATCAAGATACTACATCCCGATCTGCTACCCCGCGATACCCTCCGTTATTTCCATAAACTATAGCATCACATGAAGTACCTCCTCATCCCCCTTATCATAGTCCTCTTCGTCGCGAACCTTCTCTGCGGCTCCGTTCATATCCCGGCCAACGACGTGCTCAGTATCCTCTTCGGCGGCGAGGGAGAGCGTGCGGCATGGACCTACATCATCCTCGAGTCACGCCTACCACAAGCCATCACCGCTCTGCTCACCGGTGCAGCCCTCTCCGTGTCTGGACTCATGCTACAGACCGCCTTTAACAACCCTCTCGCAGGTCCCGACATCCTCGGCATCAACTCCGGTGCAAGCCTTGGCGCAGCCATCGTACTGCTCCTCTTCGGAGGTCTCATCCCAGCGGGCAACCTCTTCGTCGGAGGCTCCTTGGCACTAGTCGGTGCAGCCTTCGTGGGCGCACTGCTCGTCACGACCCTCATCATACTCTTTGCCGCACACCTGCGCAGCCAAGCCATGCTCCTTATCATCGGCATGATGCTCAGCTACCTCGTCTCATCGGCAGTGTCTCTGCTCAACTTCTTTTCCACCGCTGAGGGCGTACAATCCTACATGATGTGGGGAATGGGCAACTTTGGAGGTGTATCGCGCAGCCAGCTCCCCCTCTTCACCCTACTTATCCTCTTGGGACTCGCCATTGCCATCAGCCTCATCAAGCCTCTCAATGCGCTTCTTTTGGGCGAGCGCTATGCCGCAAACCTCGGCATCCACATACGCCGCACACGCCTCATGCTGCTCCTCTCTACAGGACTTCTCGTAGCCGTCACCACCGCCTACTGCGGTCCCATCAGCTTTATCGGTCTTGCCGTCCCCCACATGGCACGCCTGATTCTCGGCACGGGTAACCACCGCACTCTGCTGCCCACCACCCTGTTCTGTGGCAGCGCCATCGCTCTACTGTGTAATCTCCTCAGTACTCTCCCTGGCGATAGTGGCCTGCTCCCCTTAAATGCCATCACGCCCCTCATTGGCGCCCCTGTCATCATCTACGTCATCATCAGTCGCCGCAAGGGATTGAGCGCTAATTAATCGTATAAGGTCACAACAGTTCCTTTTCGGTGGATTTTCGACAGAATTTTATTCTTACCAATATTTTCTGTGGTAAGATAAGTAAATTTAGACCTAGACTTATCATCTATACTTTTTCACACCTACGAAAACTGACGGACGCCTTGTCGAAAATAAATTATTTAACCTACGACATTCCCCCCTCAGCAGTCCTACCAAAGTCACTACGCATATCACTAATTAAGACACCGTGTGCCTTAGATGCTGAAAAAAAATAAGGCAAGTATTATCTACCTGCCTTAATCGATCAACTAAGCCGAAATGGCCATAGTTGGATACTTATTCTTGCGGTGCTTGAGGTCTAGACTCTCCCGTCTGGAGTAACTCGACAGCTTTAAGCACCGCGGGGTCGGTGAGGTTGAGATACTTAACGTACTCTTCCATGCCAAGCATATTATAAATAATGTTGCCATAGAGGATCTCTTCCATGAGGGTACGCGACTGACGGATGAGATTGTTGCGACGCTTGACGCCCTTGGTTGAGG
>JAEIGA010018203.1_pt1 | contig 10697 bp, 8 predicted proteins | sample 9270691 | NCBI WGS metagenome assembly JAEIGA01 (sample SAMN17057246, study PRJNA624740) | gut metagenome | biome: biome; isolation source: fecal sample | host: Bos grunniens | place: China: Xizang | collected 2019 | reverse complement strand
TACTCTCCATAGAGCCCGAGAATCGCATGGCCCAGCTGCAGTTGTTGAGCTACGCTATAGGGCGCAAGGACTACGAAGAGATTATTGCACGCAGCGACACAGCCATACAGTACAACCCCGAGATTCTGCAGCTCTACTATTACCGCGGAATCGCCTGCTACAAGCTGAAAAGGCCGCAGGAGTCTATCGAGAGCTACCGCCGCGGCCTCAAGAGTCGAGACGAAGAGTGCGACCCCTCGATGGTCTCGGAGCTCTTCACACTCATAGGCGACACCGAGCACGAGCTTGGAAATATGGCTGCAACAATCGAAGCCTACGACTCGGCGCTAGTCTACGACCCGGGTAACATTGTAGTCCTCAACAACTACGCCTACTATCTTACACTCGACGGTGGCGACCTTGAGCGCGCCGAGGAGATGAGCCTGAAAACCCTGAAAGAGGAGCCCGACAATCCCATATACATTGACACCTATATGTGGGTGCTCTTCATGCAGAAGCGCTACGAAGAGGCGCGCGCCTACGCCGAAAAACTCATACAGACTAACGAAGAGATGAGCACCGTAGAGTACGTTCACTGTGGCGACATTTTTGCCATGTGCGGCGACACCGAACGCGCGGTGGAATTCTGGCTCGAAGCACAGAAAATGGGCGACGACTCAAAGATATTGAAACGTAAGATTAAGAAAAAGAAATATATAGCTGATGAAAAGAGAAAGAAAAAGTAGAATATGCAATATAATGGCAGTGGCAGCAATGCTGTTGCTTCTCATGGGCGTGGGCGGCTGTGCCTCTAAAAAGAGCAGCGCATCGGCCGGCAGCGTCACAATGAAAGAGCTCAAGAGCATGCAGGCAGTGAGCAGCAGCCTCTCGCACCTCTCGTCCAAGGTGAAGCTCACGGCGAACATCGGCGGAAAGGAATTTTCGGCCAACGGCAACGTAAAGATCAAGCGCGGCGAGGGAATGCTCATAAGCGTCAATGCCCTCGGCGGCCTCATAGAGGTAGCCCGCGCCGAGCTCACCCCTGAAAAGATGCTGCTCATCTACCGTCTCGGCCGCGAGTACGCCGAGGTCAGCTACAGCGACATCGAGGCTCTCGAACGTCTGGGAATAGACTACTCTATGGTCGAGGCAATAATGCTCAACGAGGTTTTTGCTCCCGATGGAAAGCCTGTGGAAAAATACCTCTCAAAGATGGACGTTGCTGTTGCCAACGGCGAGATTCTCCTCACCACCGAGCGCGAGAAGGGCATGCAGTACACTTTCCACGTAGAGCAGAGCAGCGGCAGCCTACAGCTCACCCGTGGCAACTACGACAATAAATTGAGCGTCGATTGCAACTACTCCGACTTTTCAACTGTGGGCGCACGCCTTTTCCCCCGTCAGATACGTTTCTCGGTGGCAAACTACAAGCTCGACTTTAAGCTCAGCAGCCCCAAGGCCGACAGCTTCAAACTGAACGGCACCACCGACCTCTCGTCGTACAAGAAAGTGGAGGTCTCCACACTGCTTAACGGCATTAAATTTTAAGATAGAAAAAAGGGAATTACAAATATGTCAGCCAAGAGGATAATCTTTATAATGTTGCTTTTCTCTGTTGCATGCGCCGCGTGGTCGCAGCAAAAGAGCGTGAAAGAGATGCGCAGCCGCGTCAGCAGTCTGCAGCAACAGATAAAGGAGAAAGAGCGCATACTCCTCTCCTCGGAAAAGGATGTCGCCTCCAAACTGAAAAACCTCAATCTGCTCACCGCCCGCGTCGAGGAGCAGAAGTCGCTCGTCTCTCTGCTCAGCAAAGAGGTTACAGCCATCGACAAAGAGATTGCCGGGCTTACAAGCGAGCTCTCGCGCGACGAGGCACAGGTGAAAAGAGCCCAGGACGAATATGCGGCGGCTCTGCGCCGCGCGCGTCGCTACGGCTCTTTGCAGGACAAACTGCTCTTCATAATCTCGGCCGACAATTTCAATTCTCTGCTCCACCGCTACCGCTACACGCGCGAATACATGAACGCCCACCGCAAGCTCGCCGACCAGCTGAAGGAGAAGATAAAGGCTCTCGAAGAGAAACGCGCCGAGGTCGAAAAGGTGCGTGCAAGCAAGATAGCCTCGCTCGAGGAGCAGAAGAAGGAGCAGCAGACTCTCAAAGGGCTCGAGGATAAGCAACGCTCCCTTGTTGCCGAGCTCAAACGCGAGAAAAAGAAGGTCGAAAAAGAGCTTACCCGTCAGCGTAAGGAACTCAACAATCTGAATGCAGCCATCGAACGCGAGATTGAGCGCGAGATTGAGGCGCGTCGTCGCGCCGAGCTTGCTGCGGCGCAGAAAAAGAAAGAGGCCGATGCAAAGAAAAAAGATACAGCATCCAAGAAAGGCGGCAATGCAGTTGCAAAGAAAACTACTACCGCCGACGAGCCGGCACCCAAAGTGCAGCGTCGCGAGAAAGAGGTGGTGAACCCCAACAGCAAGGGAATGCAGAAACTCACAGGCTCCTTCGAGCAGAATAAAGGACGTCTGCCGTCGCCCATCACCGGCCCCTGCATGGTAGTAGGCTCTTTCGGCCCGCAGCGAGGCGTCGAGGGCAAGGGCAACGTGCGCATCGACTACGGCGGAATCACCCTGCAGGGCGAGCGTGGAGCAAAGGCGCGCGCAGTCTTCAAAGGCGTCGTGACCTCAGTCGTTCGCGCCGGAGATTTTGCCTTCGTCATTGTGCGTCACGGAAAATATCTCACCGTCTATTGCAAATTGCAGAATATAAAGGTCAGTCAGGGCGACGAGGTCAATACCGGCGACATTCTCGCCGACGTTGCAACGGATGTTTCAGGCGCAACCACCCTGCTTTTCCAGATACGTAACGAAAAGGTTAAGCTCAATCCGCGCCCGTGGCTGAAACTGTAGCACCCGCGCAAATAAATAAACTATGAAAAACAGATTCTTCAAGAGAATTGCAATTCTCGTACTTCCCCTCTTTGCAGTTACAGCCCTGCACAGCCAGATATTGGACGGAACGGTGCAGTCGGCGCGTTTCCGTGTGTCGTTGCCCGCCACCTTCAACTTCGACGACGGCTCTGTAAACTCCTCGCCCTACGTTAGCTACAAGCAGGATTTACTCCCGTGGATGAAGGCCGCCGCCTTTGCGCAGTACAATATCAAGCAAGAGGCCTTTGTGCCCCAAATGTGGGTGGAATTTTCTGCAGCAAAGAGATATTATCTGCTCTCCCGTTCAATCTTTAACACACGCACCGGAAAATACTCACACGGCCTTGCCGCGACTGTCAAACTGCCCTCGCATCTGTCGGTGGATGCAACGTGGGACAATATGTTCCAGCAGGCAGCCACGCAAAAACTCGACCGTTTCCAGGTGGTTGGCGGATACATTCACAAGCGCTTCATTGCTAACGCAGGTTACTCCATGCTCTACAAAAAAGGCATTGTAGCCAACCTGCGTATAATCTTCTGTCCCGCCTATCTGCTGCAAATGAAATACGACGCAGGGCAAAATTCCTTCACCCTTACGTCGTACATAAATATACAATAGTAAAAACAGAATAGCCGCTCCGGGCGGCTATTCTGTTTTTATCGCTAAGCGCGTATAATGCTTTTTTCTTGCTATAGTCTGCGTTTCTTTACTTGCCAAATACCATTCTTGTCTGGTACGGCAGTGTATAGGCCATTGTATCTAATTAAATTCAATAACTACTCTATTTTTTCTAAAATCAAATCACCATCTTTATTTTTAGAAGCCCTGAATTTTGCTTCCTTTTTCTTAACAATTAAATCTTTTACTTTAAAATAAACTGCACCTTTTGGATATATATATGGATGTAATTCCCAACTCCAAACTTCATCAAATACAACTTTACTATCACGAACAAACATCATTCTAATTTTATGGCATGAAAATTCATGTATATCCGTTTCGATGTTAAGTTTTTTTATTTCCTCTAAATTGTCCGATGTCGAATATCTTACAAAGTAATCCCATTCAAAGGGCATAACCTCTGCAAGGTCAATAATACTTTCCCCGTTACTATCTTTGTTCCACCACCATTCCCACAACACCAAATAGTCTGTCTCGTTTTTAATGGTAATTATACCCATTGAATATAAGTACATAGAAACAATCAACAAGAAAAATGTAGATATTAGTGTAACAAAAGTTATTAATATCCACTTAATGATTTTATTAAATATTCTAATAAATCCCATCTCTGTTTAGGTGTAAAAAAATGTTTCCTTTCATGCTTTTGTGCTTTCTCAAATTCTTTAGGCAAATAACCATTTTCATCGACACGCTTGTAGTGTTCTTTTAGAATATCATATTTTTCTTGCGAAAGTCTGCGCTTCTTCACTTGCCAAATACCATTCTCGTCTGGTACGGCAGTGTATAATCCATTGTATCTAAATTCATAGCATATATTTGTAAAGGTTTACTTTGCGAACTATTCGCAATGTTTCTTTTACAAATATATGCTACGCCTTATCTCGCAAATTTGCAGTTCTATCACTTTTTGCTCTTTTTCATAAGCAGGGCATCGGTGTCGCGCTCTTTTATAAGCTCCAATGCCTTGTTTACAATATCATCCTCTTCGTTTATAATTTGGAAATACTCGCTCATGTTCCAAAGGTCGCGTGCGAGCAGTGCCTTCATCTGTCGGCGTATCTGCGGCAGTGATTTTTCATACTCCTCTTCGTCTTTCAGTTTCACGCTGTCGCGCTCGGCCTGACTGCGCAGACGTGCGAGAAGGTCCTCTTCGATCTTGAACTTCTTCTTATACTCCTCGAACGTGGGGTACTCTTTCTTCATTGCTTCGCGTTTGTCGTCAAGATAGCGCAGCGTAGTCTGAATAATCGTTCCCTTGCGGACAAGCTCGCGGTGATATTTTGTGTATTTGGTGGTGTCGAGCGACACAAAATAGTCGGGCATTATTCCTCCTCCGCCATACACGGGGCGCTCGAGACGCTTGGTAAATACCTTGAGCGAGTCGGGGAAATGTATGCTGTCCTCGCTTGTGAGCTCGCCGATGTTGTAGCGCTTCATAAGGTCATCGCGGTACTGTATAGAGTCGCCGTAGGGCTTCTGAATGTTGCGGCCCGAGGGTGTGTAGTAACGAGCGATTGTCAGTCGTATCATTGAGCCGTCGGGAAGGTCGAACGGACGCTGCACAAGGCCTTTGCCGAAGCTGCGGCGTCCCACGATGATGCCTCTGTCCCAATCCTGCAAGGCTCCCGAGAGAATCTCGGCTGCCGAGGCTGTATTCTCGTCAATGAGCACTGCCACACGTCCTTTGCCGAAGCGTCCGCCGCCCTTGGCAATATAGTCGTAGCGGGGGAACACTCGTCCCTGTGTGTAGACAATAAGCTCGCCCTTGTTCAGAAACTCGTTGGCAATGTCCACCGATGCCTGCAGCAATCCTCCGCCGTTGCTCTGGAGGTCCAGCACAAGGTCTTTCATGCCCAGGCCCTGCAGCGAGTCGAGCTTGGCAACAAACTCCTCGTGTGTCTTCTGTCCGAAGCTCGAAATTCTTATGTAGCCTCTCTTTTTGTCGAGCATATAGGCAGCGTCGATGGTGGTTGTCGATATTTTGTCGCGTACAATGTCAAAGGGAATAAGGTTTTTTACGCCTCGGCGCATAACCTCTATATGCACCTTTGTGCCCTTCTTTCCGCGCAGACGACGCATAATGTCGTAGCGTCCCATCTTCACTCCCGAAATTGCAGTGTCGTTCACCGAAATTATGCGGTCGCCGGCAAGCACACCTACCTTTTCCGATGGGCCGTTCACCGTGGGCTGAATAATCACCAGCGTGTCGTCCACCATATTGAACTGCACTCCGATGCCGTCGAAATTGCCCTGCATCGACTCTATGAGGCTCTTCACCTCTTTGGGGTCCGAGTAGGTAGAGTGGGGGTCGAGCTGTTTCAGCATGGCCTTTATTCCCTCTTCCACCATTTTTGCTTCTTGCACGCTGTCAACGTAGAAGCGTGTGATTACATTTTCGGTAATCATCAGCTTGTTCAGTTGCTCGGGGATTATCGCGCGTTTCTTCTCGCCCTGTGCCATGAGCATCAGCGGGGCGAGCATCATATATATAAAAAATGCTGTTCTTTTCATTGTTCTTTTTAAGGTAAAAATTTGCTTACATCTTTTCCGAAGCTCATAAGTTCGCGTACGGCGCTGCTGCTGATGGCTGCATATTGCGGTTCGCAGGGCAGAATCACAGTCTCCAATCCGCTAATCTCGCGGTTGAGGTCGGCAAGGTCGCGCTCGTACTCAAAATCCTTCACGCTGCGCACCCCGCGCAACAGGCAGCATGCGCCACGCTCTTTGGCAAAATCAGCTGTCAGCCCTTCGTAGGCGGCAACCTCTATGCGCGGCTCGTCGGCGTATATGCGGGCGATGCTCTCCACACGCTCGGCAGTGTCGCCCTGCGAGCCTTTCTTGCTGTTGTACCCTACGGCAATGATTATTTTGTCGAACATCGCCAATGCTCTTGTCGCTATCGAGTGGTGCCCGACAGTGTAGGGGGCGAATGTTCCTGCGAATAGTGCAATCTTTTCCATTCTCTTTTCTTACTCTTCGTTGGTCTTGTCCTCCTCGACCACAAGGTTGTCGATGATGAAATTCTGTCGCTCCATGCTGTTCTTGCCCATGTAGTAGCAGAGAAGGTCGTCCACCTTGTCGTCTTTGTGCATAGTCACCTGCTCCAGACGGATGTCAGTGCCTATGAAATTGCGGAACTCGTCGGGCGAAATCTCTCCCAATCCTTTGAATCGTGTAATCTCGGGGTTGGGCGACAGCTTCTCTATTGCCTTCACGCGCTCCTCTTCGCTGTAGCAGTATATTGTCTCGAAGTCTCCCTTCTGCTTTTCGCCGTCGGCAGCCTTCTTGCCACGCGCAGCCTTGCGCTTGTTGCGCACGCGGAAGAGCGGTGTCTGCAAAATATAAACGTGTCCCTTCTTTATAAGTTCGGGGAAGAACTGCAAGAAGAATGTGATGAGCAGCAGACGAATGTGCATTCCGTCGACGTCGGCATCGGTTGCCACAATAACCTTGTTGTAGCGCAATCCCTCGAGGCCCTCCTCGATGTTCAGTGCCGCCTGCAGCAGGTTGAACTCCTCATTCTGGTAGACAACCGCACGGCTCAGCCCGTAGGTGTTCAGCGGCTTTCCGCGCAGGCTGAACACAGCCTGTGTGTTTGTGTCGCGGCTCTTGGTTATTGATCCGCTCGCCGAGTCACCCTCGGTGATGAAGATGCTGCTCTCTTCCTGACGGTCGCCTTTGGGGTCGTTCAGGTGTATGCGGCAGTCGCGCAGCTTGCGGTTGTGCAAGTTCACCTTCTTGGCCTTTTCGCGTGCCTGCTTGGCGAGTCCCGAGAGCTCTTTGCGCTCCTTCTCCGATGCTGTAATCTTGCGCAGCATCTCCTCGCTGATTTCGGGGTTCTTGTGCAGGAAATTATCAAGCTCCACCTTTATAAAGTCGCCTATGAACTTCTTTACGCTGACGCCTCCGGGTGCCATATACAGCGAGCCCAGCTTCACTTTCGTCTGGCTCTCGAATACCGGCTCCTCGACGTTTACGGCGATGGCCGCCACAATTCCGTTGCGGATGTCGCTGTACTCGAAATTCTTTGCTGTGAAAAAGTCGTGTATGGTCGATGCTACAAGCTCTTTAAAGGCACTCTGGTGCGTACCGCCCTGCGGAGTGTGCTGTCCGTTCACAAACGAATAGTACTCCTCGCCATACTGCTCGGCGTGCGTGATTGCAATCTCAATATCCTCGCCGCGCAGGTGGATGATGGGGTAGAGCCCCTCGCTGGTCATGTTATCTGTCAGAAGGTCGGCAAGACCGTTGCGCGAGAGTATGCGTTTGCCATTGTAGAGTATCGTAAGGCCTGTGTTCAGATAAGTGTAGTTGCGCAGCATCGTCTCGATGAATGCGGGGCGAAACTCGTAGCCTGCGAAAAGCTCGTTGTCGGGGGTAAATGAAATGTATGTTCCATTCTCGTCGCCGGTCTTTTCTGTGCGGTCCTCGATGAGAATACCCTTTTCGAATGACACGATGCGCACGACGCCCTCGCGGTAGCTTCGTGCCTCGAAACGGCTGCTGGTGGCGTTCACTGCCTTAAGGCCGACGCCGTTCAGTCCCACAGACTTCTTGAATGCCTTGCTGTCGTACTTTCCTCCGGTGTTCAGCATGCTCACAGCCTCTATGAGCTTGCCTTGGGGAATTCCGCGGCCATAGTCGCGCACTACGACACTCTTGTTCTCCACAATGTCAATCTCTATACGTTTGCCCGAATTCATCTTGAACTCGTCGATGCTGTTGTCGATGACCTCTTTCAACAGCACATAGATGCCGTCGTCATTCTGTGAGCCGTCGCCCAACTTTCCAATATACATTCCCGGGCGGGTACGTATATGCTCCATGTCGTTGAGGTGACGTATGTTGTCTTCGGTGTACTCCACCGGCGTCGGTACGTTGTTGTCGAGAAATATATTTTCGTCCATCTGATTGTTATTTTATGCTTTTCTTGTATGCGCGGCGGCGTTTGTGCTGCTCCTTTTCAAAGGTCTCCCACTGTGCCTGTACCTTGGTATTTTCCTCAAGTTCGGGGTTGCTCTCCACGTCCTTGAATCCCATCTTTATGTAGTTGGGCATAATCTCGTTTATGATTATTGCGTTCACGCCCTTACCCTGATACTCGGGGTCGATGGCCACGATGAGAAAATCGAGGCGGGTGGGGCGTTTCAGGAACAGCGCCTTCACAATGTGGAACCATCCGAAGGGGAAGAGTCGGCCTTTGGCCTTCTGCAGTGCCTCGGCAAGCGAGGCGATGGTGATTCCCACACCCACGAGCTTCTCGTCCTTGTCGGTGATGAGCGCAATCATGCGTCGGTCCACCAGCGGCAGATACATCTTAATGTACTGCTCAATCTGCTTGTCGCTCAGCGCCGAAAATCCGTAGAGCGGTGCGTAGCATCTGTTTATAAGGTCGAAAATCTCTTTTCCGTAGAGGCGTTCGAGCTCGCGATTCGACTTGAACTTTCTTGCCTTCAGCCCGAATCTCTTTGCCACCATTGCCGAGATTCTCTCGAACTTTTCGGGTACCTTCTCGGGCACCTTCAGCAGCAATTCTATCCAGTCGGTGTCTTTTTCGAATCCCAGCTTCTCCATATGCACAGGATAGTATGGGTAGTTGTAGATGGTGGCCATGGTGCTTATGCGGTCGAATCCCTCGATGAGCATTCCTTCGGGGTCGAGGTCGGTGAATCCCAGCGGGCCTTGAATCTCTTCCATCCCTCTTTCGCGTCCCCACTCTTCCACTTTTTCAATCAGCGCCTTTGACACCTCTTCGTCGTCTACAAAGTCTATCCATCCGAAGCGCACGGCGTTGATCTTCCACTTTTCGTTGGCGCGTCTGTTGATGATGGCAGCCACGCGTCCCACCACCTTTCCGTCGCGCATTGCAAGGAAATATTCAGCCTCGCAGAACTCGAACGCAGCGTTGCGCTTGGGGTCGAGCGTGCCCAGCATATCCTCGTAGAGGTCGGGCACCGAATAGGGGTTCTCTTTGTACAGCTCATAGTTGAAACGTATAAACTGTTTCAGCTCTTTTCGCGTCTTTACGGGTAATATGGTTACTGCCATCTTTGTGTCGGGTGTTTAGTTGTTCAAGATAAGATAAACTGTGTATGCAATGTAGCAGCATATGAGAACTGCGCCCTCGATGCGTGTGATTGTCGCCTTTCCGCCGAACTTGCCCACAAGATATATGAGCAGTGCCGAGGCGATGAGCACATAGTAGTCTGTAAAATTGAATTGCGACAATTCTATGGGGCATATTGTAGCCGTGCATCCGAGTATCAGGAAAATGTTCATGATGTTGCTGCCGAGTACATTTCCAAGAGCAATGCCGGGGCTTTTCTTGCGTGCGGCGTTCACCGACACTGCAAGCTCGGGCAGTGAACTGCCCGCCGACACTATCGTGATTCCGATGACTGCCTCGGATAGTCCTATCGCCGTTGCAATCTTCGTAGCTGCGTCGACGAAGATGTTTCCTCCCAAAATGAGACAGACAAGGCCGCCGATGATGAATAAGATAATTTTACCCATGTTCATTGTGTCGCCCGCCTCCTCTTCGCCGGCGCTGTCGTCCTTGGCGATGGAGAATGTGTAGCGTATGAATATCGCAAGGAAGCAGAGCAGCAGCAATCCTCCGTTGCGGGTAATATATTCGCCCTCGCAGCTTGCGCCGTATATCATGCTGCCCGATACAAGGGTCAGCGCAATGGCCGATAGAAGGTTAAAAGGAATCTCGCGCGAGAGCATCTTTACGCTGAATGTTATTGGGAAGATGAGCGCAGCTGTTCCTAAAATAAACAACCCGTTGAAGATATTGCTGCCGATGATGTTGCCGAGAGAAATTCCCGAACTTCCCTTCAGTGCCGAGCTCAAACTGATTACAAGCTCGGGCAGCGACGTGCCCAGTGCAACGATTGTAAGGCCGATGACAAGTTCGCTTATCTTGAAACGGCGCGCGAGTGCAGATGCACCGTCTGTGAGTAGGTTGGCGCCCCACAAAATGATGGCGAGCGCCCCTATGAAAAATAGAATTGTGAGTATCATGTTTTTATGTGTGCAATAATTTACAAAGATAGTCACAAACGAGCGAGAAATATCAAGTTTACTTAAATATTTTTCACAG
>JAEIGA010018202.1_pt1 | contig 10698 bp, 8 predicted proteins | sample 9270691 | NCBI WGS metagenome assembly JAEIGA01 (sample SAMN17057246, study PRJNA624740) | gut metagenome | biome: biome; isolation source: fecal sample | host: Bos grunniens | place: China: Xizang | collected 2019 | reverse complement strand
GCGAGGAATGTTTCGCGGTCGAGGATGCGCCAGCCGTAAGCCAAGTCGGCTACAGACAAGAACTTCAAGGCAAATGCCAATTCCAAGAAGCCGAGAGTAACCTTGATTACGTTCATCCAACCGCCTGACTTTGGCATCTGCTTCAACCAAGACGGGAACATAGCGAACAAAGTGAACGGCAATGCCAAAGCCAATGCAAAGCCCAACATACCGATAGCCGGAGCCACCACACTACCTGTAGTAGATACTTCTACCAACAAGAAACCAATGATAGGACCTGTACAAGAGAATGATACCAATGAAAGGGTAAATGCCATCAAGAAGATGCTCAACAAACCGCTGGTCTGTTCTGCCTTGCTGTCTACGGCGTTACTCCACTTGGAAGGGAGGGTGATTTCGAATGCACCGAAGAAAGAGGCAGCAAATACTACCAACATCAAGAAGAACAAGATGTTGAATACCGCATTGGTAGAAAGGGCGTTCAAGGCACTTGCACCGAAAATCAAGGTGATAGCCAAGCCCAATGTAACATAAATCACTACGATAGAAGCACCGTATGTCCAAGCATCGCGGATACCTTTCTTCTTATCCTTGCTGCGCTTCAAGAAGAAACTTACAGTCATCGGGATAATAGGCCATACACACGGAGTGAACAAGGCGAGCAAACCGCCGATGAAGCCTGCGAAGAAGATGTAGAACCAAGATTGGTCTGTAGTTTGGGCAGTTTCTTCACCGAATGCGTTCAACTTTTCTACTACCGGAGTCCAGTAGTCTGCAGTAGATACGGCTGATGAAACATTGTTAGCCGGTTCCTCTGCCTTCTTTTCTTCAGCCGGAGCAGCAGCCGGAGCACCAGCAGCACCCTGACCAGAGAATGTGAAAGGAACTTCAGTAGGAGGCAAGCAATTTTCATCGTTGCAAGAGCCATATTCCAAATATCCTTCTATAAAATAGTTGGCAGCAGTAATTTTCAACTTCTGTACGAAAGTGGCTTTTTCTTCAAAATAACGGAGCTTCATTTCGAACACCTTGTCGAAAGCTTCGATTTCTTTACCCTCCGGCATCAACTTGCCGTCGAGTTCCACGCCTTCCATCTTGTCTGTGTTGAAAGTTGCCGAGATAGGACCACCTTCTGGGAGGTCGGTAGAGTATACATGCCAACCTTCGTCGATATTACCAGTAAAAATAATCTGAGCCTCAGTGTCAGAGATTTTCTTCCATTCAGTCTTGAATTGGACCGGGTCTTGAATCTGTGCAAAGGCTGTTGTCAAGCCCAACACCATCAAGAGACAGCTTAATAAAAATGTCTTTTTCATACAGTGATTGTTAAATGATTAAATTTCTTTGTTGCAAAGAAACAGAGATTTTTCAAATAACCAATATTCTTTTATTAATAAATATCGGCAATTTTCGTTTCGGGAAAAGAAAATTCACACGTGGAATGTGGTGGAAAGTAAGGAGAAATAGCAAAAAAGCCCCATTTCATCGATGTTTTTCCAATTCGTGAACTTTCGAACGGTATTGTGCGGGTGTCATGCCTACTGTGGATTGGAAGAGATTATAGAACGTGGAAATAGAATTGAATCCGAGATCGGATGCCAATGCTTTTAGTGGAATGTCGTTGGCTGGATCGGATAAAGTTCGGATGGCTTCGTCGATGCGGAAGCGGTTCACATAATGCGTGAAACTGGTCTGCGCATGCTCGTTGATGATGCGCGACAGGTAGGTGCGGTTGGTACCTAAGAGTTCGGCCAACTTGTCTTTGTTGAGTGTCTTGTCTTGATAAATCTTTTCTTCTCTCATGGCCTTTTCCAATTGTCGGAAGAGTTCCAAGCTCTTTTCATCGCTGAGTGAAGAGGAAGCATACTTCGCCGATGCGCTTTCCTGATTCTCCAGTTCTTCGATGCGTCGGTTCAGTTCGCTTTCCCGCTTGATAGCCTCCTGATTCTGCATGACGATGCGCAAGTACAACTTGTTCTTTCGGTTGTACAAATAATAGAGCAAAACCAGTACGATGACAATGATAGTCAGTATGAAGGATAGTTGTTGTAGGCGTTGCTCCTTTTCCAACATCTCCAGTTTGCCTTGCTTGATGAGGTTCTCCTGACGCTCGGAGTCGTACTGATAGCGCATTTCGCTCAAGTCGCGTTCTTTATCTTCATTGAAAAGACTGTCATTGGCTAAACGGAAATGCTTGTACGCGCTCAGAGCATCTTGGTATTGGTGTAGATGCTCGTAGCAAAGGGAGAGCGTTTCGTATAGTTCGTTTCGGTGGACGGCATTGGTTCTTGCTTGTGAAATAGCTATCCCTTGTTTCAGGAGGGTAGTGGCTTCCAGGTAGTTGTTCTGTTTCATCAAGACACGGGCATATCCTAAATAAGCGTAGATGACAGACGATGTCTGGGAGGCTTGTTTGTCTTTCATCGCCTTCCGGTAATATTCGATAGCTTGTGGGTAATTCCCTAATTCATAGAGCAACTGTCCAAACAGGTTGAATGTATGAGCCTGGTCATAGAAATTGTTTTTCTTCATCAATGTTTCTGCTTCTTGAACGTATGCCATGGCTTGGGTATGCTGTTTGTTCAGGAAATACATGTAGGCGCTTTGGATAGCACCGGAGTAGATGAGGTATGAATCATTCAATTCACATCCCAATTCATAACTTTCGAGGGCATACTTCAGTCCGCCTCCGTCTCTTTTCAGATAGTAGGTGTTGGCCAATTGGCTTAGCATGAGGCCGTATTGGCGTTTGTTTCGTTTCTGCTGGGCTAGTTCGATACCTTTATATATATAGCGGATAGCTTGGTAGTAATCAGCGTCGATGTTGGCTGCATATTCGCCCATGGCTCCATACAAAATACAAAGCAGGGAATCGTTTTTCTGTTTGTTGGCCATTTCGAGGGCTTTGTCTAGATTCTTGCGTGCTGCTTTTTCTCGTCCGCTCATCATCTGAGCTTTTCCTAAATAGAGGTGAGCGCTGAGTAGGGTAGTTGGACTTTGCTCTTCGTCCGTCATATTTTTAAGATATTCGGCATAGGTAACTGCCTTCGAATAATTGCCCTGCTGCAAGTAATGTTCGCAGAGAAAGAGTAAAGCATCGTGGTTGTTCGGGTTTACCTTGACTGCCTCCAATTGCTTTTCAAGCATTTCAGATCTTCTTTCTGCTTGTACGGCTAAAGAAGGAATCAAAAAAAATAATATTAGTAAATGCTTGAATTTCATACTCTTGTTTCTTTTGTTTTCGCAAAAGTAAAAAATAATATTGAAAATTTCAAGCGAAACACTTGCAGATTCAAAAAATAGTCGTACCTTTGCATCGCTTTTGAAAACAAGCACTCTTGGAAAAGAGGTTTGGAGAGATGGCAGAGTGGTCGATTGCGGCGGTCTTGAAAACCGTTGTACTGCGAGGTACCGGGGGTTCGAATCCCTCTCTCTCCGCTGATTAAGGTTGTAAATCTATGATTTGCAACCTTTTTTTTATTATTTTCTGCTTAGAACTTTCTAGATTTTATTTTGTTCTTCTAGTAAAAGATAACAAAATGAATAGATATGAATGGAAAGTAAAATGGGAATGGGTGACTATACTTTTGTTGCTCATTATACTAATGGCCCGATGCATGCACGGTTAAAAAAATCCGACAAATTCAGTGTTTTTTCAGAATTATACCTTTTCTTTGTAACAAGAAAAGGTTTTTTATGAAGATACTGATAGTAGAAGATGAACCGGCATTGCGCGAACTTATCCAGCGTTCGTTGGAAAAAGAAAGATATATCACGGAATTGGCACCGGATTTCGATACGGCTCTGGAAAAGATAGAGTTGTATGATTATGACTGTATTTTACTCGATATCATGTTGCCGGGTGGAAGTGGATTGGAACTTTTGAGTCGTTTGAAAGAATGGCAAAAGAAGGAGAATGTCATTATTATTTCGGCAAAAGATTCGTTGGAAGATAAGATACAGGGACTGGAACTGGGAGCCGATGATTATTTGGCCAAGCCTTTTCATCTGGCCGAACTGACGGCTCGTGTGAAAAGTGTCCTCCGTCGGAAGCATCGGGATGGTGGGCATGTCGTGCAGGTGGGAAATGTCCGTCTGTTTCCAGATACATTTCAGGTGCAGGTAGAAGAAAAGCAATTGGAGTTGAGTAGAAAGGAATACGATATCCTTCATTATTTTTTAAATAGACCCAATCGAATGGTCAACAAAAATACGTTGGCGGAATCGGTTTGGGGGGATCACATCGACCAAGTGGATAATTTCGATTTTATTTATGCCCAAATCAAGAATGTGAGGAAGAAACTGAAGGAAGCAGGTGCTAGTATCGAAATTAAGGCCGTATACGGCTTCGGATATAAGTTGGTGGTAGAATAAAGGACGGAGGGGAGTGTATGAAGTTATTCTATAGAGTGTTTGTTCATTTGCTGACTGGAATTTTGGTTGTCTTGTCGGGTTGGGCATTTGTGTTCTATTGGGGCATGATGCAAGAGGTAAACGATGAGGTGGACGATTCGTTGGAAGATTATTCAGAATTGATTATCATGCGTTCGTTGGCTGGGAAGGAATTGCCTTCGAATGATAGTGGATCGAACAACCAATATTTTTTGCATGAGGTGGATGCTGCCTATGCCCGTTCGAAAGAGACCATTTGCTATAGAGACTCCATGATTTATATTGCCGAGAAGAATGAAACTGAACCGGCGCGTATCCTCATTACTATATTTAAAGATAAGAATGATCGTTTTTACGAACTTTCTGTCTATACTCCCAGTATCGAGAAGCAGGATTTGAAGGGGGCTATCTTCTATTTGCTGATAGGACTCTTTGTATTGTTATTGATTGCCATTCTTATTATTAATATTTGGGTATTTCATCGGAGTATGAAGCCTTTCTATCAGTTGTTGGAATGGTTGGAGAATTATCGTTTAGGAAAGGGTAATGAGAAACTCCAGATTGATACTAATACTGTAGAATTTCGGAAGTTGAATGATGCCGTAAGCCGATTTGCTACGCATAGCGAAGAGGTGTTCGAGCAGCAGAAGCAGTTCATCGGCAATGCTTCTCATGAAATTCAGACTCCTCTTGCTGTTTGTCAGAACCGTTTGGAGATGCTGATGGAAGACGAGACCTTGGCTGAAGAACAAATGGTTGAAATAGTGAAGACTTATCAGACGTTGGAGTATGTAAGCAAGTTGAACAAGTCGTTGTTGTTGCTTTCCAAGATAGACAATAGTCAGTATGCAAACTCTAAGGAGGTCAACCTTAACGAGGTTCTACATCGTTATGTGGGGGATTATCAGGAGGTATATCAGTATCGGGGTATCACACTTGATGTGCAAGAACAAGGAGTTTTTCGTGTATGGATGAATGAAACGTTGGCGGTGGTATTGATAACCAATTTGTTGAAAAATGCTTTTGTGCATAATGTAGATGGAGGTAGCATCCGTATCGAAGTGTCTTCTTCCGGCATCCGGTTTGGAAATTCCGCATTCGGTTTGGCTCTGGATGGAACGCGTATCTTTGAACGTTTCTATCAAGGCAACAAGAAGAAGGAAGGTTCCACTGGGTTAGGTTTGGCTATTGTAGATGCCATTTGCCGTCAATGTGGATTGCAAATTCGTTATCGCTTTGCTCAAGATGTGCACTGGTTTGAACTTTCGCTTTAATTTTTTCTACATTGAACAAAAAAACTTTCTAATTTGTCTTCTTTTTCAGTTTCTTTTCAGATTTGCATCTCATCTTTGCCATAGAAAAAGAAATAAAGAGTATAAATCCTAAAAAAAGAAGAATATGAAAAAGTTGACATTTTTATTTGTATGTTTGTTTGTTATGAGTTTGAACGTATTGGCTAGCAATGACAAACCTATCCAAGTAACTGAAATGCCAAAGGCTGCCCAAGCTTTTATCAAATCTCATTTTGCAAAACAATCTGTAGCCGTAGCTAAGATGGAAAATGATTTCATGAATAAGAGTTATGATGTTATCTTTACCAATGGTGACAAGGTGGAATTCGATAAAAAAGGAAACTGGACGAATGTGGATTGTGAACATACACAAGTTCCGGTAGCGGTTATTCCACAGGCTATCCAAGAATATGTAACCAAGAACTATCCTAATGCTAAGGTCGTAAAGATTGAAAAGACAGACCGTAAGGGTTACGATGTGGACTTGAACAATGGATTCGACCTTGAATTCGACAAGAAGTTCAGAGTGGTAGAGATTGATAGATAAATGAAAAAACTGACTAGACTATTATATATGATGAAAATAAAATTTTATGGATTCTTTTTGAGTCTGTTAGGAGTTTGTGTATTGACAAGTTGTGAGAAGGAAGATGATATCCATTTGTCGGATGTTCCAAGTGCTGTTGTAAATTCGTTCGAAGCCAAGTATCCGAATGCGAGCCGTGCAGAATGGGAGAAGAAGGGTGGATATATAGTAGCCGATTTCTGGCAGGACGGAATGGATACACATGTTTGGTATACCTCGAATGGAGATTGGCAGATGACGGAATATGATTTGGGTGTGAATCTTTCGGCTCTTCCACAAGCAGTGCAGGATGCCTTCTTGAGTGGGCAATACAGTACTTGGAGAGTGGATGATATAGACAAGTACGAACGTCCGAAAGATGTGTTCTACTTGATTGAGATAGAAACCAAGGGAGAAAAGGATCGCGACTTGTTTTATGCCTCAGATGGAACACTGTTGAAAGATGAGGTGGATAGGGAGAACAATGATGTGAAACCAGACATGGTATTCTAAAAAATAAAAGGTGGATGTGTAGAAATGCACATCCACCTTTATTTTAAGTACTATTTTATTTTTCTATTTTCTTTTCGTAGGTATCCGTAATCAGTGTTAAGGCTCCGTCGCCTGCTACATTACATGCTGTACCGAAACTGTCCTGTAGTGCAAAAATGGTCAGCAACAAGGCAGTACCGGCTTCATCAAACTGAAGTACGGAGATAATTAAACCGAGTGATGCCAGAACTGTGCCTCCCGGAACACCCGGCGCACCGATAGCAAACAATCCTAATAATAGGATAAACAAAACCAATGTAAACGGATCAGGCATGGTACCATAAAGCAATTGCGATACGGTCATCACAAATACAGTTTCTGTCAAAATAGAGCCGCACAAATGGATATTCGCAAACAATGGTACGGTAACGTCGCTGATTTCCTTGCGGAGTATTGGACTTTTGTGGGCGCAATTCAAAGCTACTCCCAAAGTGGCTGCCGATGACATGGTGCCTAGGGCGGTAAGATAGGCTGGACCATAGAACTTTAATACTTGCCAACCGTTCTTGTGTGAGTAAATGGAAGCGATACCATAAAGCAAGGCTAACCAGATGTAATGACAGACAATTACTACCAACAAGATAGAAATGAAAATCGGCAACTGCTTGGTTACAGCACCTTGGTAACTCAAAATACAGAAATTAGAGAAAATGAATACAGGGAGTACTGGGAGAAGGACTTTCTTGACCAATTCCAATACCATTTTCTGGAAGGTATCAAGTAAACGGACAAACTCATCCGATTTTACCCAAGCGGTAGCCAAACCTATCATGGCAGCCAAGACGAGAGCAGTCATCACATTCATTACAGGTGGAATATCTATCTTCAGCATATTTTCCGGCAAAGCCTTCAATGCATTGGCATCCGAAGCAATGTCCAAATGAGGGATTACTTGATAGCCTACGGCAGCTCCGAAGAAAGAAGCACCAATGGAAGAAAGGTAAGCGATGCCGAAAGCAAACAATAACATCTTCGAGGCATTGCTACGCAAATGGGCAATGGAAGGTGCAATGAATCCTAAGATAATCAGTGGAACTAAGAAAAAGATAACTTGTCCACTTACATGCTTGAGGCTGACAATGGCACTTAATGCAGTACCTTCTACATAAAATCCCGCTACAATACCCAGAATTACGGCAATCAGTAGCTGTACAATCGTATTGTTAAAAAACTTTTTCATTTTATAAGAATTAAATTGGTGGGTGCAAATATAATGATTATTTTTGATGCCAAAATAGAAACAACAGAATTATGGGAAAGTTTACAAATGTATTGATGGCAGGTGCATTGGCTATGTTGGCCTTTTCATCTTGCTCAGAAGAAAAGAAGGGTTATGTAATCGATGGTCAAGTAGCTGATGTAAAGGAAGGTATGATGTACTTGAAGAAGTATGTCGATAAGACATTTGTTGAAGTAGACTCAGCAGTGATTGTTGATGGTAAGTTCAAGTTCGAAGGTGTAGCTTCGGAAGCATTGGCTCATGGATTGACTACCCGTAAAGAAAGCAACCGTCCGATGGTGTTCTTTTTGGAAAACAATGCTATGAATATCACCATGAACGAATCGGGTAAGGAAATGACTATTACAGGTTCGGAAGCGAATGACATTTATCTTCGCAATGCCAAGATTACTCGTGCGAAAGGTTATAGCTTGGATAGTTTGTTAGCTGCTCATCCGGCTTCTCCGGTAGCTGCTTATTTTGTAGTGAAGGATTTTGCCTATAAGTTGGATTTGGACGAAATGAAGGTAGTCCGTTCCAAATTGGATGCATCATTGGCTGGTTCTGAATATGTCAATCAGATTGAGAGCATGATTAGTCGTATGGAAAAGGTGCAGGTAGGTTCGGAAGCTCCTGATTTTACATTGCCTGATGTAGATGGTAATCTAGTAAGCCTTTCTTCGTTCCGTGGCAAATATGTATTGGTAGACTTCTGGGCGGCTTGGTGTCCGGACTGTCGCAAGGAAAATCCGAATATTGTAGCAGCTTGGAACAAGTATAAGGATAAGAATTTTGCTGTATTGGGTGTATCGCTCGACCGTAACCGTGACCAGTGGTTGGCAGCCATCGAAAAAGACGGCTTGACTTGGACACAAGTTTCCGATTTGAAGTACTGGAGTTCGGATGCAGCCGTACTTTATTGTATCCGTTGGATTCCGATGAGTTTCTTGATTGATCCGGAAGGAAAGATTGTGGCTATCGGTTTGGAAGGCGAAGAATTGCATAATAAATTGGAAGAATTGTTGAAATAACATAAAAAAGCAGTAATTTTGCACCACGTTTTAAAATAATAAAGAGTGATGAAGAAAATTACATTGTCTTTAATGGCTGCGTTGGTTGCCGTAAGCGGTATGGCGCAGATTAAGTTGGGTAAGGATGTAAACCTTAAGATTTATGGTCATGTTCGTACGGATATCTTCTACAATAGCCGTGCCAATACAGAATCGGTAGACGGTTTGTTCTATTCGTTCCCGAAAGATGAAGTGTTTGATGCCAATGGTAACGATATCAATGGTTCATCAAGCAGTAACATGTATACGGTTTATTCCCGTATGGGTTTTGACTTTGCTGGTCCGATGATTGGTAAAGCAAAGACATCTGCTAAGATTGAATTCGACTTCCGTGGTAATGGTAACGATAATCTCTCGGCTCTTCGTTTGCGTCATGCTTACTTTAACTTCGATTGGGGTAAGAACAAGGTATTGGTAGGTCAGACATCACATCCGTTCTTCGGTGATGTTTCTCCACAGATCTTGAATTTGAATACAGGTTCTCCGTTCCAACCATTCGGTCGTGCTCCGCAGATCCGTTACCGTCATAATAGCGGTGCGCTTCAGTTGCAGGCAGCAGCCGTATGGCAATCTCAGTTCAAGTCACACGGTCCTACTGCCGATGATGGTACAGGTAAGGGTAATGCCCGTAACCAGTATCCTCATAAGAATTCTAACATTCCTGAATTGGCATTGGGAATCGACTACAAGGCTAACGGATGGATTGCTGGTGTAGGTATCGATTTGCTTTCTATCGCTCCGCGCACTAAGGCTATTGGTGCAGATGAAAAGACTTATAAGGTTGACGAACGTCTCACAACCGTATCATACGAAGCACACATCAAGTACCAGAAGGACAAGTTGTTCTTTGCGGCAAAGAGTACTTTGGGTGCTAACTTCACTCATACTTCTATGTTGGGTGGTTATGGTATCAAGGCAGAAGATGCTAAAACTGGCGAAAGAGAATATACTCCGTTCCGCAACAGCAGTAACTGGATCAACATTGTCTATGGTAAGAAGTGGAAACCGGGTATATTCTTCGGTTACATCAAGAACTTGGGTACTGCCGATGATATGATCAGTTCTACTGTTTATGGTACAGGTACAAACATCGACCAATTGTGGACCGCTACTTTCGAATTGACTTACAACGTTCCTCATTGGAAGATTGGTGCAGAATATAACTACACTTCTGCAGATTATGGCAAGACTCAGAAGAATGGTAAGGTAACAGATACTCATGCGGTAGGTAACAACCGTTTGGTGTTGAGTGCTACTTATTCATTCTAAAGAAGATATATGATAAAGAGAAAGGCTCCTTTTTCAAGGGGCCTTTTCTTTTTATGATAATTCCAAACCAAATACTTCTTTCAACTTCATCAGTTTCGGATTCTTCTTGCTCATTAACTGGAATCGCTCTACTGGACTATAGGCACGAACTACTTCCTTGGCTTCGAATACACGTACTTTCATCGTAATCTTCCGGTTGTGCAGTCTTTCGCGCAAGTGGGCTTGGATGGCAGGTAGCAGTTGGTTCATGTATTTTTCTACCATGCCATTGTCTACACCTACTTCGAATGTAGTATCGTCCAGTAGCTTGGGCGACATGTTCATCATACGGGCTGCATT
>JAEIGA010018201.1_pt1 | contig 10698 bp, 4 predicted proteins | sample 9270691 | NCBI WGS metagenome assembly JAEIGA01 (sample SAMN17057246, study PRJNA624740) | gut metagenome | biome: biome; isolation source: fecal sample | host: Bos grunniens | place: China: Xizang | collected 2019 | reverse complement strand
TGAAACGAATTATAATTCAAGTGGCATCCAGTTTAATGCTAATGGATTTGCTCACGGAAGAACTGGAAACTACTTCCTCGCAGAAAAACCGAACGTCGGTACTGTAGCGACCCCTGCTCTCTCATATAACAACGATAATCAACCTTGGTAAACTTTTCTATGAAAAAACTGTTCTTCCCCGTAATTCTGTCGCTTTTTTTCTCCTGTCAGGAGGAATTGAGCCCGTCTGAGAACCATTCCTATTCGGACAACAACACTCTTCCTTTCAAAGGAGAGAGCGAAGTGTTGACATTGTCGCATGATTCCGACACAAAAGCAGCCATTGCGGGCACTGCCATTCTTTGGGAAAACGGCGACAGGATAATTGTGAACGGGGAAGAATATCCGATATCTGTAAATCAGAACGAGGCAGTCGTGACGGTAAGAAAGGCCGAGAGTTACTCGGCCTTCTTCCCGGCACAGATTTATAACTCTGGCAAACCTCTTATTCAACCGGCACAATATTATGTAAAAGGTTCGTTCGGCTCTGCATCTTATCCTATGGCGGCAGAATCATCGTCCAATTCCTTGAGATTTGAAAGCCTGTGTGGAGTACTTGAACTGACGGTGACCGGTTATGAAACTGTGTCTTCAATCAACATCAAGGATAAGACATCTGGTTCTTTATGCGGTCAATACTCCATGGATGGTGGGAAACTTGTGCTATATGGAGACATACATTATGACAATGTGACCTTGAACTGCATGAAGTCTGGAGGAGTAAAACTCTCGCCTTCAGGAGAAAAGTTTTATATAGTTCTTCCTGCACGTACCTACTCGGACGGACTTGTCATAACGATTTCCACTGTTTCTGGCCGTTCGATGACAATAGATTCCCCTACATCTAGGACAATTACAGCTGGTGAAGTACTTTGTACACCCACAATAGAATTTAAGGTCGACCCTACTCAGATATACTCATATCACTTTGACAATCTCACTTACGGTTCCGACCCTGTCGCCGAAAAACAGGGATTTGCTGTATCCGACTTCCGCACTCCAGGAGGATATGAAATATGCAGGACTCTGACATCTACAAACGAAGAGGCGGGAACAGCATTGATTTCCACAAATATAAAGAATAACGGCAGTTCATATTTTGCCCTTAGTAAGGACTATATAACATCACGAAATCTTGATAGTTTCATGATGCTCGGAAATGTTGCCGAATGTCATGGATATCTTGGAGCTGGCATCAATGGAAATGAGGCACCTAACATCAAATTGCCGCCATTTACAAATCTTGATGCAAACACCATCTGTCAGGCAGAAGTCACATTCAAACTTGCTTGGCAAAAGAACCGCTCGCTTTCAGCACTGTCGGTTACGCATACATATTCTACTACAGGCAAGGTGCTGGAACTGTGGATTGACGGAGTCAAACTTGCGGATTACAGGCCGAACGGTACAGCAAAGGGCTCTATGGCAGACAATACCCGTTGGACAACTAATCAAAGCACGGACGGAATTGATCCAAAATACTACAATACCGAATGGGTAAGAATCCTTCCGGAAGACATGGCGGATTACAAATGGCATGATGTCAAGATTGTATTCGGTGTTGTTACCCCAGGAACCGTTGTTCAGATTTCTCCGAAGATTGCATCTGGAGGAACTTCTGCATTTTTTATAGACGACATTGAAGCCAGAAGAATAGATTATAAGATTCCAGACAAACATTTGCCTTGGACATCATTGTGCAATCCGATGTCAGCCACAACAATCAATTACCTGAAGAACCATGCGAAGGCTCTCAATATGGGTGGCGATGAACGTTACATCGACATAATAATGCCAGACTATGCCACACTCAAAAGTAAATGGGGGCTTGATGACAAACTCATATTAGGGAAGATGGACTCGGTTGCTACGATTATCAGAAATGCCGGTTTTAAGGTTTGGGATATACACCTTCCGGATACTGATGAAGATGGAAGTTACGACAGCGACACCTTCGAGTTCTTCCACTATTTCTCATGGGTCCGCAATGCTGCCGTCGATAGGATGAAGCAGATTATCAGATGGGCAAAACCTTTCCAGTCTGTCAATCTTCTTATTCATGCTACAGGACCAGGTCGGGATAGTTATTCTTTTTCTACCTATAAAGATAAAGGAGTCGAAAGTTTCAAGGCATTGGTTGACTACGCGAATTCAGAGGAAATGAAGTATCCTGACGGAACACATCCTGTCATCTGCATTGAAAACATCCAGAACAACGGAACTACGACTTCTCATGTTTGTGCAAAACCAGAGTATATGAACTATTATTGCTCACAGGTGCCAGGATTGAAAGTAGGTTTTGACACAGGACATGCTATTGTTGGAAGCGGCATGTCTGCAGTAGAATATGTAAAGGCTCTCGGGGCAAATCTGGGTGCGTTGCATATTCACGGTAACGGAACAACCGAAAAGGACTATCATCTCTATCCTGGATATTCCAATGGAGTATATAAAGGTTCTGAAGCCTACCCTTGTGGTGACGATCTTATAGACTGGAACGCATTCTACAACGCTCTTGTCAACTACTGCAATTACACTGGCCCGTTCAGTTACGAACTTGGTGTTGATGCCGTCGATGGAATTGTAAGCTTTAACAATGTCGCACATAACTATTATTCTTTCATACTGAACCAAGAATAACTTAAACCAATACATATGAGTAATTCCCTAAAAGTGTTACGCATCTGCTTTCCGTTATTCCTGTCAGCCTTCCTGCTGTCAGGAATAAATGCCTTTGCGCAGGATATGCAGATCACAGGAACAGTAAAGGACGAGAACGGAGAAGCCCTGTTCGGTGCCGGCGTTCTTACTGCAGACGGAAAGAAAGGTACTGTTACCGACATGAACGGTAACTATACGATTTCCGTATCATCTCAGGACAAGATTCTACGTTATTCATTCATTTCTTATGAGACTCAGGAAGTAAACATTGGAGGACGAACTAAAATTGATGTAACACTTCTGCCTGATAAGTCAAATGCACTTAATGATGTCGTGGTCATCGGGTATGGCACCACGAAGAAATCAGATCTGACGGGTTCTGTGGCTGCCGTAAAGATGGGTGACTTGGAATCAGGCCCCAAAAGTTCCATTGATCAGGCTCTTCAAGGCAGAATAGCTGGAGTAGATGTGATGAATACCACTGGAGAACCGGGAGCCACCACGTCGATTCGAATCAGAGGTACACGCTCAATAAATGCTTCAAATGAACCTCTGATCATTGTAGATGGTGTTCTTGATGCAATCAGCGACATGAGCGAAATAAATTCTGATGATGTCGAGTCCATATCGGTGATGAAGGATGCATCTGCAACTGCCATCTATGGTTCACGTGGCGCAAATGGTGTCATAAATATCACAACGAAGAAAGGTGTAACTTCCAAGCCAACTGTAAATGCTAGGGCCGAATATGGTGTATCTCAGATCGCCAGAAGACTAGACCTGATGAACAAGGATGAATTTGTCAGATATCTTAATGATATCCAGTATTTCAGGTATGATGTGTCAAAAACCAATCCGGCTTACAACGCAAGCGATTATGTGAATGATACCGATTGGATGAATGAAATAACCAGAATAGCACCATATCAGAACTATAATGTGTCGGTAAGTGGTAAAGTTGGAACTCCGCTTCGTTATTTCGGTTCAGTCGGATATAACAATCATCAGGGTGTCATCAAAGAAAGCGCAAACGAAAGATACAATGCGCGTCTAAATTTGACGTATGATTTCTCAAAATGGTTTACTCTTAACCTGAAACTTAGCTATACCTTGCGTAAGCAGAGCCTGAACAAAGCTAATATAGGTGGTACTAATTTCTGGGATGGTGCCATTTATCTGTCACCTATCATCGGCCCGTCAGACAGGGTAAATCCACTCTATGAAAATGGCACTGCCATTAATACACCAGTGGCAGTTCTCAATCTCGTGGAAAAGTTCAGAGAACTGTCTACTATGAATGATGTTGTTGAGTTTGTATTCAAGCCACTCAAAGGACTTACTATCAAGAGCCAGAATTCATATACTGCATATCAGCAGCATGACTATCAGTTTTGGCCAAGTACAATGCCAAACAAGGTGGAAGGCGAGGGGGCTGATGCATATCGCAGTGAGATTGATCGCCGTACTCTCACAACAGAAAATACTATAGCTTACAACCGAAGGATAAGAAGAAACAATATTAATGCGCTGCTCGGGTATTCTGCATCTGCTTATACTGGGAACAGTTTTTCATTGAAGGCCGATGGTCTGCTTACGGATGCGCTGAAATGGAATAATATGGCAGGTATAACAAGCAAGGAGAATTATAGTGCTACTTCCGGATCTGATAAGGTTGTCAAGCAATCTGGGTTTGCCAGAATCAACTATAGTTATGACGGAAGATATCACATAACAGCGACCGGTCGATTTGATGGTTCTTCTAACTTCGCTCAGAATCATAAATGGGGATTCTTCCCGTCAGCTGCCTTGAAATGGGTCGTTACAAAGGAAAAGTTCATGAGACGCGAGAGATGGATAAATGACCTTTCACTTAGATTGAGTGCCGGACTGACTGGTAATGATGCTATCTCCACTTACCGTTCCCTTGCGGCCTATAGTACGACAACTAACAGCTACCCGTTTGACGGATCCCAGGGTGCTGCTGTATATCCTAACCGAATTGATAATCCTAATCTTACTTGGGAAAAGACAACAATGTATAATTTCGGTTTAGATATGGCATTTCTTAAGAACAGACTGGCTATTACCGTTGAAGGCTATCTTTCATACACAAAAGATCTCCTTCTGTATCTTAAAACCATTCAGTCAACAGGTTATGATCAGCGCATGACTAATATCGGATTAACTTCAAACAAGGGAGTGGAACTCACGATTGATGCCAAGATCTTCGAAAAAAAGAAATTTGGATGGTCTACTCAGTTCACATTGTCGCACAATAAGCAGATGGTTGAGGATATAGGTCAGGAAGATTATGTTTCCGTACTGAATAGTCCGGGAAATACTTCTTTTATGATGTATGGCTACAAGACAGGCTATCCGCTCAATTCTTTGTGGGGTTTCCAATATGCTGGTGTATGGCATAATGAACCGGAGTTCGAAAGAAATAAGATTCTCAAGAGCTATGTTTCCAATACCACTAGTAACTCAGCAAAAGAGATTTTAGGTTATCCGAAATATGTGGATCAGGATAATGATGGAGTACTTACCGAGAATGACTTGATATATCTAGGCAATTCGGACCCTGTGCTCTTCGGTGGATTGCAGAACACGTTCAATATCGGCCAGCTGAAGATCGGATTTTTCTTCTCTTATTCATTGGGAGGCAAGATCTACAATTACAGCGAACTTTCAATGGCGGGTTCTTATACGACTAATCAGTACAGATATATGCTTAATGCATGGCATCCGGTAAGAAATCCAGAGTCTGACTATCCGAGAGCAGGAACTGATGACAGAATGCTTCCAAGCAGTTTTGCTGTTCATGATGCTTCCTACCTGCGTTTGAAGAATGCGTCGATCTCGTATACTTTTGACCTGGCTAAGAAGACTCGTCATCTTCGTGATGTTACTATTGGAGTTTCTGGAACTAACCTGTTCCTAATCAGTAAATACAACGGATTTGATCCGGATGTGTCGACAAACAATGAATCGACATTGAGACGCGTCGATATGGGTGCTTATCCACAGTCGAGAATGGCTATTTTCAGTTTACAGGTAAGATATTAAGAGTATGAAAAAGATATATTATATAGCAATAGCTTTATTGGTGTCTGCTTGTTCACTTGAAGAAACTCCGACTTCTTTTGTGAATTCAGACCGTTTCTATGAAAATGAGACACAATGCATCGCTGCATTGAACTCTTGTTATCTGCCACTGGCGTCAATCTACACAGCAAACTACATGCTTGCGACGGAGGCTTGTACTGATCTTTGGTACAGTCTCTCTACAACTGTAGATGCATGCTTGGACGTTACTCCCGCAAAACCACAGTTTGGAGCCAAGATGTGGACTTATTGTTATCAAGGCGTTATGAGGGCAAATGAATGTGTGGATTGCATCGCTACTTCTAACCTGGCGGAAGAAGTCAAGGCTCCTTTGGTGGCTGAAGCGCGTGTTCTCAGGGCATTGTATTACTATCACCTTACATGCTTCTTTAATGGAGTCCCGTTCTATACTAATAGTGTGAAGACCGACGAGGATATGAATACAATTCGTCGGCTTCCGCGTACGGATGCAAATGAAATCCGAAATGTCTTATACGACGACCTGAAAAACAATGCAATCCCATATTTTACTAAGGAGAATGGCTTGGCTGAAAGGACCTCAGATATACAAGGTAACAGGGCAGGATATGCTTTAGGTTTGATGCTGATGGCTAAGTTCGCTATGTGGAATCAAGACTGGGATGCCGCCATGCAACCGATAAATGCGCTTTGCGAACTTTACGGAGAATTCTCAGAAGAACGTTATCCGCTGGAGCAGACAATGTGGAGATACAAGAATACTCCTGAAAGCATTCTTGAGGTGCAGCATTATTGGAGTAAGACGGGAGTTCAGTTTGCTGGCTCTGTAGCCAATATAATGACACCATCCAACAAGAAAGACGATTCAGGCGTTACCAATCTGTATGACGGAATCTACTTGCCGTTTGTAGGTAATGAAGCTACAAGTTGGAACTCATTGCGATGCAATAATAACTATGGTATATTCCGTCCGGCTTCTACAAAGAACCCATCTGACACACCTGTAGAAATTTCAGATGCATCGTACCATAATTCCATTTTTGAACCGATGCCGCTCACCTTTGGACCTTATAGTGAAAAGTACGGACGTTTTACAACTCAGATAGATTTCGAATCGATTGAAGCCGGTAAAATTCTGGACAAAGCAGGGTATGATGCCAGACGTAAGGGAAAGAAGATCGACAGGCGCGTACTTTATACAATCGGTATCGGCAATCTGGACTCTCTTGGTCTTAATCCGAAGGTGAATGACAAGACATTTAACCTTACTGCAAACAATGGAGTGGGGTGGCCTGGACCAAAATTCTGGTGCAAAGACTTGGTGCTCAGCAATGACTCAAATAATTATACCGTATTTCGATATGCCGATGTCATTCTGATGGCAGCCGAATGCTATATTAACATGAAGGATTCAGACAATGCCATAAGATATATAAATATGGTCAGAGAAAGAGCCATGGTGGATCCTCTCACAGAATTTAATGGCTTTGATTCTCTTGAGGCTTTTCTGAGAGCCGAGCGCGCCCGAGAATTAGGAGGAGAATTCATGAGAAAATACGATCTGGTACGCTGGGGGATCTGGTATGATCAGACATATAATCGCACACAGAATGCCACATTGAGGAACCACATGAAGCCATGTCACCGTTTCTATCCAATACCACAGGCGCAGTGTGCGCTTTCTGGTGGTGTCCTCAAGAACGAGGAATATGAAGAGTATGGAATGTAAAGCATAAGGAGATGAAGAAATTAGCATTAATATTTGCCTGTATGAGCATATTGTCTGCATGCAGCAAATCCTACGAAGAAAATTGGGAGGACTTAAGGGTGGATTATCTTGCCCTCAACTTTCCGTCAAATATAAGTAAGTCGTCGATTGTTGTATATTATTCCGGCACATGGACTGCAGAACTCACAGACAACACCGGATGGATAACTATTGACAGGACTTCGGGGGCAGGAGTCTCGACTATCGAATTCCAGTTCTCGGAAAACCTTGGTCTATCTAGAGCAGCGACACTGACTATCTATGGGGGACAGGAAACCAAAACAATACCGATAGTTCAGAAAGCCGGTATTGCCAATCCACGAATAGAATTTTCACAAAGGACATGTTCCTTTCCGGCAGGATCTTATGAAATTCTGTTGCCATTTGATTCCAATATTCCATCTGAATTCTTTAACTCCGCTAAGATAGCTTGCCGGAACGAAGGAACTGATGTCAATTGGCTTTCGGAGATAACTTTAACGAAAACAGTGGAGACTGTGCCTGATGATAAGAAAGATCAATTCCCGAATGGAAACCGACGGTATATTTCAGCATTGGTGTCCTCTAACACTGATGGGGCTCTTAGAAATGCCGATCTGTTCATTACCTTAGAAGATGCAGCAAAAGTTGTCTACAAAGATTCCATATCACTCTCCCAGACTGATGAGGCAGCATATATCAATATACAGGGTAAGGATGTGGCTAACAGAGATGGTGGAGAAAGGTCTGTTACTTTAAGCTCGAATCTGGGCTCAATTCTTTCCGATGCTGAAATTATTGTGTCCTATCCAGATGCAGATAATTCTAATTTTGTGTCAGATGTCCGTATCGAGTCTAATACGCTGAAATATATTCTTTCAGAAAATAATACTGGCGAAACCAGAAACGCAACAATTGCCTTGGAGTATACAGATAAGGCAGGTGTAACGACTACAACAAACCCATGTCTGAACATTGAACAGAATCTGTTCTCTGGCTCATTTGCAGATATTGAGTTTACCACAGCAAATGAACTTCTTGTATGGAACGGTTCGTATAGTGACTGGAAGGCTTCCGATAACATCAAACTTGGTGCTGATATTGACCTTCAGGGCCAGGTTTGGACAGGAAGAGACTTTGCCGGTACATTTGACGGACAAGGCCATAAGATATATAATTATCGCATAAATGGTGATACAAGCACTGGCTTTTTCACTTCCCTGAGCGGAGATGCTTCTGTTTCAAATCTTATTTTGGGTAGCTCCGACGGACTCGCTTATGATGGAACCTCGGTGATTACCACTCAATCATCAACTGGAGCAGTATATGTCGGAGGTCTTGCTGGAAAGATTTCTGACAATGCAACCGTATCTAATGTTGACAATTTTGCAAAGATAAACCTTGAACATAATACAACTGTCGGAAAACTCTATGTCGGAGGTTTGACTGGTGAATATAGTTCTTCCGCTGCTGTGACGAGGTTCCGCAACCACGGTACAATCTCTAACGCTGCCGAAGCTGATGAAATGTATATCGGAGGAGTTCTCGGAAATACCTCAGTCGCTGTCGTACTGAATAATTGCGAAAACTACGGAAATATCAATAATTCTGGTACTTGTAATGCGGCATATTCGAGCAATACTGCGTCTGGAGCATCAATGACCAGTGGTGTAATAGGTTTATGCTCTGCTGCTGCCCAACTGAATGGATGCGTTAATGAAGGAAGGATAGAGAATACATCAAATTCCGTTTACATTACAGTTGCCGGTTTTATCGGGTTGAATAAATCTGCTGCAGCTACAATGACAGGATGTTACAACAAAGGATATATCGGATGTACTCCTGTCAACAATAATGCAAACCAACTGATTCGTATTGCAGGATTTGTAGCACATTCTACTGTAAACGGGACGAAACTGGATAATTGCTCTAATACAGGTACTATAATGCTTGAAAACAGCCATACGATTCTCAGAAACTGGACAGGAGGGGCTTTCGGTTACTGTAGAGCTGTTGTGATCTCAGGTTGCACATTTAATGCAGAAGTTGCAAGAGGTACTGTTTCAGGTGGTAAGATTGGAGCCTTGATCGGTCAGGATGAAACTGCAGGTGGAGTCGTAGAAAAAAATCGTATAGCAGGAAAAGTTGATGACACTGTGCTCACTGCTGATAACTTCCTGAGCTATATCGTAGGTTTGAAAAACGGCTCTTACACAACTTCACTTGCCGAATCAAACAATTCATTTTTAACAGAATAGCATATGAACAGAATATTATTGCTTACTATATCATTGATGGCCTTTCTGACAGGTTGCGCAAACCTTGACGATGCTCAATATACGGACATCCAGGAATTGGCAACAGAACAGTCTGTCTTTACGATAGAGGAAAGAGGGGATACCATAACATTGCCGGTATTTTCCAATGGCTCGGTATCGGCTGCTTTCATGGATGACTCGTCAGACTGGGCTTCTATTGATAAGACTTCAATGTCAGGAGACGATACGCTTCACCTTTCTTTCGCGGAAAATGCAGGATTAAGACGAATGACCAAACTTCATCTTTCTCTGAATGATGGCCAGAAGAAGGATACATTGTACTTTAAACAGCTTGGTACAGAACCGGTCCTGAACTGTGAAACTCCGTTTGCATCAATAGACGGAAGAACAGAAAATGCAATAGATTATATCTTGCAGACAAACCTTGATGTAAAACAGATTAAGTCCGATGTCGAGTATATTTCCGGAGCAAAGGACTGGATTTCCTCCATTGCTCTTGCTGATGGAACAGCTACCGTCCATACATGCCCTACAGGGGTGGACCAGATCAGTAGAGCAAGGGTTGTCCTGACTTACATGGACTCATGGGAAGAAATTCTGACCACGACTCTCTTTGTTACTGCATCAAACAAAGACGGTGAATTTGGAACTGAGATTACCTGGGATGAGGCAAAGAATTATGCTGATAAAGACATGGTGTCAGAAGAAGTCTTCATAAAAGGTGTCATAATCAGTGACTGCAATTCCCTCAATATGGCATTGAACCCTTCTGTCGCATACAATAAGGTTGACGTGACAGAATCAAGCAAGACAGCATATATTCAGAAAGAGGATGGCTCTGCCGGCTTGTGTCTCAAATTTGAGAGTCCTGACCATAACGTTCTTACT
>JAEIGA010018200.1_pt1 | contig 10698 bp, 11 predicted proteins | sample 9270691 | NCBI WGS metagenome assembly JAEIGA01 (sample SAMN17057246, study PRJNA624740) | gut metagenome | biome: biome; isolation source: fecal sample | host: Bos grunniens | place: China: Xizang | collected 2019 | reverse complement strand
CCAAGTGCAGCCCTCATCCTGAACGCGACAAAATACCTTGCCGGCATCCCGCACCACGTTCAGCTCATTCCTCAGGAGATGATCGCTCCGATCCAGAAGACTAAGGTAAGCTTCCTGCATGGACACAACCCAAGACTTCATACAGACGAGGTGCTTGTGGCAATCTCAATGCTCAGCAACCATGACGAGAACTGCAGAAAGGCCCTCGAACAGCTTCCGAAGCTTGATGGCTGCCAGGTACACTCAACAGTGATGCTAAGCGAAGTTGACCGCAAGATATTCAAGAAACTCGGAGTAGGACTGACCTGCGACCCTGTAAAGAAGAACTAAACTGCCGCAGAAGAATAAATGCTCGAATCAACCGATTCGAGCATTTATTCTTTTTCTAAGTCCATCCGACACAAGCAGTTCCGCAAGCTGGTCGGCATTATCAAGCCATTGGGACGCCAGATGATAGTCTCCCATCATATAGCATGCTGTAGCTATATTGTATGACGCACAGGCGCATCTAAGCTTATCATGGGACTGAAGCATGTTCATCCAGATGTCGATTGCTGCCTTCCAGTCAAAGGCATCAGCCTTCTCCAAGGCTGTGTACCAATCCGATGAATCGAAATAGTACAAAGAATACTGCTCATGCTTCCATTGCGGTTCAAATGCTGCAGCTATGGTCTTGCCGGTTTCCCATCCCTGATTCTTGATCTGCTCATTGCCAGAGGCTGTGTCAGCAACAGAATTCCCGGAAAATAACTGCAACTTATCTGCTTGATACATAGAATCATAGCACTTGATAACAAAAGAAAAGGATGAACCACTTATAGCAATCTTGTCAAGCAGAAACACCACATCCGCTCCAGTCTCAACCACCAGGTTGAGCATAGAATCCCTGTTTGCATAATTCTCAGCAGAACGGAGGCTGCATACATTCACCTCGCCAGCAGATTCCTTGTACCTGTCCTTGAGGTTCCATGCAAACCCATCTGCCATTGATTCAAGGAAGAGATCGTTCGGATATACACCATCCTGACCATATACGACAGTCACATTCTTGCCTGTCAGATCAACACCAGCCTTAGAGGGGTGTCTCATCTCCACATCAAGAATGTATCTGCTTGGCGCACAAGACACTGCGGCAATCACCCCAAGCACTACAGAAAGTATATATCCACCTGTTCTCATATATTTAAATCTCTACGGGCTCAGCAATCAGGTCATATTCATCGGCCCCTGTGATCAGGACAGTGATGAACTCACCTATAAGAGAATAAGGATTGACAGGACCCATCTGTGCAGCGTCATATTTGACAAGAATCTCGCCGTCAACCTCGGGACTCTCGAATTCGCTGCGGCATACGAACACTCCATCTACGAAGTCATCTACCACAACCTTAACTTCAGTTCCCACGCGTGACTGATTGAAAGCCAACGAGATACCACTCTGAAGTTCCATTAGAGCATCAAGTCTTTCCTGCTTAACCTTAGCAGAAATACTGTCTTTGAAGTTCTCGGCTCCATATGTACCTTCCTCCTCAGAATACTTAAAGGCGCCAAGTCTTTCAAAGCGAGCCCACCGGGCAAACTCCAGAAGCTCGTTGAAATCACGTTTGCCCTCTCCCGGATGTCCCACGATCATTGTCGTACGAAGAACCACTCCCGGCACTCTTTCACGCATCTTGCCGATAAGTTCACGCGTCCATGCGCCTGTCACATGACGATGCATGTTGTCAAGGACCTTATCAGAAATATGCTGCAAAGGAATATCCATATATCGGCAGACCTTCGGATTGTTAGCCATCTGGTCGAGAACGTCCTCAGGGAAGGCGGCCGGATAAGAGTAATGTATTCGGATCCATTCAATACCCTCCACCTCGGAAAGCTTCTGCAGCAGTTCTGCAAGGGCTCTACGGCGATAAAGATCAAGTCCGTAATATGTTGTATCCTGAGCAATGATTATAAGCTCTTTTACGCCCTTTTCCGCCAAAAGCGTGGCCTCCTCCACCAGTTTCTCCATCGGGACAGACTTATGGGCTCCACGGATGAACGGGATGGCACAATAAGAACATCTTCGGTCGCATCCTTCCGATATCTTCAGATAGGCATAATGCGAAGGTGTCGTCAGATATCTTCCAGTCACAATATCAGAAGACGGCTCGCATCCCAAGGCCTTCACGACAGGTTCGAATTCACGCGCACCGAACCATTCATCCACCTCCGGGATCAGATCTGGAAGTTCGGAAGCATATCTCTGAGAGAGGCAGCCGAAAACGATGATTCTGCCGACCTCGCCCCTGCCCTTGCGTTCCACAGCCTCAAGGATGGCCTGAACTGACTCTTCCTTGGCATCTCCGATGAATCCGCAGGTGTTGATAAGGAGCACATCAACGGAAACATCCTCTCCCTCGGGAACCACCTCATAGAGTGACTCCACCTGGGAAAGGATATGCTCAGTGTCGACCTTGTTCTTGGAGCAGCCCAAGGTCAGAGTCTGAAGCTTCATCATAGGTTACTCCTGCTCCTGGTCTGGATCTACGAAATCAAATGAAGCGTACTTCTTGATGCAGTTGTACCACTCGACCACCTTCTTCATATGCGACACATAGAAACGGTCACGGTCATATGTCGGAAGCGCCTTCTCGAACAGAGCCTTGAGTTCCTCTGCAGATGACTTTGCAGATGGTGCATCAGCATCACCAAGAACCTCCTTCATATTAAGGAAAACCTGCTGGAGTTTCACCTCCTCATCATCAGTATAGATAGAGATGTCAGCAAGGGAAGTAATCTTGCTGCTCATGCCGAAAGCACTTCTCTTCTTGTCAGCGAGAGACTCTGCAATCACACCGTTTCTTGCATGTGAAACATACATGAACAGGCCGCTCTGACCTGAAACAGACAAAATTTTCGAAAGATCTGTCTTCATAACTATAAAATAACTTAAAGTGTTAATATTCAATCAATGGAACAAACATGTTTAACGTTATAACATTTTTGTTAACCCTCTTTTTTCCATTACATCGGCCAATTTTGACCTCAAATCGTCAATCGTTCCCTCATTGATCAGCACCTCAAAAGGTATTGAACAGGACATATACAGATTGCCGACATCATTCATGACTTTCTGCTTTCGAGCCCTCGCCACGATCTGCTCTTCAGTAGCGGAATCGCGCTTCATAGCCCTCCCGATCCTGACTCCAAGAGGAGCCTCCAGAACCAACGCAAAATCACCGAAACCCTTGAAGAAATCCTTTTCAAGAACCGTCGCTGATTCCATGACATGCACCTTGGACGGATGTTCCTTCATCCACTTTTCAAAGTCCCCCATGAGCACCGGAAAGACCAATGCTTCCACCTTCTCCAACACCCCGCCGTCGGCAAAAATCTCGCGGGCCAGCACAGACGGCATGAACCTTCCGTCGTCATCCCGCAAGCAGCACCCAAGCACATTCTCAATATCACCCAGAAGAGTCGGATGCTCATCATACAACTCCTTCACCCTTGCATCGGCACAATAGACAGGAAAGCCATACATTTCGCTGAGCATTCCCGCTGCAACAGACTTGCCGCTGCCTATTCCACCTGAGAGGATAAGGATCATTTCTCTTCCACTATACATTCCGCATAAGGCGGATTCACTTCATACGAGATGACACCATCGATTGGAGCAACCATTCTGACATGACATTTGCCGCTTAGAGACTCCAGGAACTCCGAGTAATCCACCACAAGGGTCACGTCTTCAGTAAAGCCGGAAACAGGCGGATATTCATACTTCACACTCACCTCTGCTACTGAAGGATACACAGACAAGGTCTTTCCAGTGGGCACGTTCACCGTCATGACAGGAACCACCTTCCGAAGCTCTGTGAATCTTACGACATCCACAGAATAAGCAATCTCCGAATCTGAAGTCCTGACGCCTTGAATCTCATCCATACACACCGTTCCTGTAATATCTGCATACAGATCCGAGTGTCTGATCGGTTCTGTCTTCACTGAAACGATCTCTTCAAGTCTCGAAGGCTCACCGTAGACCACAACAGAATCCGGTCTGATGCTCACATTGCCGTCCGACATGTACTGAGGGCGATATTCGAGGGAGAATATGGCCTCCACCGGCACCTTCTTGTGATTCTCGAATGGAAAACGATAGAAAAGCGTGTCAGCGTTGAAATATTCCACAGAGATGCCGCTGCTGAATATCTGGCCTGAAACCTCCATCAGATCAGAAGACAGGATATAGTACTCATCTCCCGACTTGTGTCTTACAAAAGAAGCCGGAAACTCAACCTCCAGACTCTTTGACCTGTTTCTCAGGTTGTACATAAGAAGCTTATATCCGGTCGCACGACACCTGGCAGTAACCACGCACTCGTTTATCGACTTTGACGCATGTCCATCGATATTCGAAACCGCTGTCACAGAGACCTGAAGATTATCATTGTACTTCAGCGCCATATTGTGGATGACCCAGATACTAAATGCCAACAGGAGAGCGAGCAAAAGAACTGCCCAATCTCTCCCGTCGAAATTCAAAGAGTTAAAGATTTTCTTAAAGAAATCCTTCATCTGATCTTATGTAAATTACTGCTGTACAGAGAAATCCTTTACAAGAGCCTGCTTGCTTACGCGAATCTTGACATTATTGTCAACCTCGATAAGTACGCTATCCTCCTTGATCTCACATACAGTGCCGAAGATACCTCCGATAGTCACTACCTTGTCGCCCTTCTTGAGGCTGTCACGGAAGTTCTGGAGTTCCTTCTGCTGCTTTCTCTGCGGACGGATCATGAAGAACCACATTACCACGAAGATAAGTGCGAGCATGATCCACATCTGCCATCCGCCACCTTGCTGTCCAGCTGCAGGAGCAGCTGCCTGTAAAAATGTAAACATGTTAATTTTCAATTATTTGGTTTATATTATCTAAACTTCTTATTTTACATAAGTCCCTTGCCTTCCTTGACGATCTGCCCCTCTTCAGAAAGCTTCTGAATGAGTCTGTCAAGAAGACCGTTCACGAATGAACGGCTCTTTGGAGTGCCGTAGAACTTTGATATCTCCACATACTCGTTGATGGTCACCTTGATCGGGATGGTCGGGAATGATACAGCCTCCGCGAGTCCCATCACTATGAGCACCATGTCCGTCGAGAACAATCTGTCCTTCTCCCATCCGGACACAGACTCAGACACCATTGCTGAATATTTCTCATATCCCGCGAACGAAGCCTGCAGGAGTTTTCTCACGAAAGCAAGGTCACTTTCAACACCCTCACCCGGCATCATCTCGCTCTGATAGAGAGGAAGCAGCCTCCAGCTCTCGCCTCTAGCGAATGTCTTGAGGGTCTTGCAGCACCATGTCAATGAATATGCCAGGTCATCATTCCAGTAGAGTGACTTGTCTTCGAGAATCTGCTCGAGCTCCACACTGTCCACAAACTCCTCCTCATAGATGCGGGTAAAGAGCTTGCAGTCCTCTGCCAGAGACGATTTGCCGGAATTCATATACTCAGCATAATACTCTTTGCCCTGGATTGAGGTCAGCACCTTCTTCAGGAACAGATCATACTGATCCCAGCTGAACTTCTTTTTCTTGTAGACCTTCTGAAAGTCCACATCTGCATCAAGAAGCCTGGCAAGGGCATTGTCAGCAAATTTTGTATTGGGATTCAGCTCTTCCTCGGTCGGGTTGAACTTTGCTTTTGCGGCGTCGATCCTGTCCTGGGCCAGGCGTGTCAGAGGCGACACGATGCCGAGCATATATACATAGAGATCTCTCGTAGCCTCACAAGCAACATCAAGCTGCGACTGGGCCTGAGATAGAGACATATTGTCAGAGAGCACGCTTCCGTAAAGTACCTTGAAAGCCTTGAGTCTTAATATTCGTCTATTAAGCATAATTTTAATCGAAATTTTATGCAAAGATACATTCATTTTCAGAAAAATCCCTAACTTTGTAAAGATTTACATTAAAAAATGCACATTATGTACAGTGAGGATTATGAAGGAGCAAATGCTCAGGAGCGTTCTGGTGAGGATGTATACTCAAAACCAGTGAGAGCCGGAAAACGTACTTATTTCTTTGACGTTAAGGCAACAAAGGGAAATGATTTCTATCTGACCATCACGGAGAGCAAGCGCAAGGTTGATGCAGGCGGTCATTTTTCGTATGACAAGCACAAGATCTTCCTCTACAAGGAGGATTTCGAAAAGTTCACCGAGGGTCTCGAAGAGGTAATCGCATATATCAAGAAAAACTGCCTCAAGGGAGGTGACCAGCCTTCAGCAGAAAATTTCTCAGATGTAAATTTTGAAGAACTTTAAATGAATAATTACGGTTTCATCCGTGTTGCGGCTGCCGTACCGGCCATCAAAGTCGCTGACACAAGACACAATACGGAGGAAATATGCAGAATGACAAGCGAAATTTTCGACAGGAAGGTTTCGCTTGTTGTGTTTCCCGAGCTATCTCTGACAGGCAGCACCTGTGGAGACCTTTTCGGCCAGAGCGCCCTGCTCGACCATGCAGAAAAAGGGATTAAAGAGATTCTGGAGGCAAGCCGCGGAAAGGCTACAGCCATCGTTGTCGGCGTTCCTGTAAGACACTCTGGGCGCATCTACAACTGCTCGGCTGTCATCCGCAACGGTGAGCTCAAGGGGCTCGTGCCTAAGGTCAACATTGCCGCAGGCGGCTTTGCGTTCGCAAGCGGAAACGATTTCACCTCAGCCTCAGAGGCAAGTTATGCCGGACAGAAATGTCTCATCTCCCCCGACCTGATCTTCGAATTCAGCGGCTGCACGTTCGCTGTAGAAATCGGAGAGGACATCAACAGCCCTGTTCCACACTCGGCATTCAGCGCACTTGCCGGCGCACAGATCATAGCACACCCTGCAGCCGACTGCGAGATCATACTCAGAGATGAGCGCAGAAGACAGACACTATTGGAGCAGAGCTCCAGAAGCATATGCGGCTACATACATGCCGGAGCAGGATTCGGAGAGTCCACTCAGGATCTCGTTTTCGCCGGTGCAGCCGGAATATATGAGGTCGGACAGGCACTTGAAGAGAATGAGCGATTCCAGATGGAGTCATCCCTGACCATCGCTGACGTCGATGTGGAAAGGATATCAAACGAGAGAGGCCGCAGCTGCAGTTTCAGAAATGCTGCCCTTGCCGACATCCGTCCCCAGAAAGTCATTCTAGGCAATCTTTGTCCTACCGACTTTGACGACGAACTCTACAGATTCGTGGAACCACACCCGTTCACACCGTTCGGCGACCTTGACAACAGATGCAGAGAGGCTGTGGACATCCAGGTAAGCGGACTGGCCCGCAGACTTTCGCACATCGGCTGCAAGACTGCTGTGATCGGCATCTCCGGAGGTCTGGACAGCACCTTGGCCCTTCTTGTAACCGCCTTGACATTCGACAGACTCGGCTGGGACAGAAGCCGCATTCTCGGCATCACAATGCCCGGATACGGCACCACATCACGCACCAGGAACAACGCTTCCGAACTGATGGATTCTCTGGGCATAACTTCACGCGAAATATCGATTGCAGCAGCCTGTGACCAGCATTTTGCTGACATACAGCAGGATCCCGCCGTACACGATGCAGCCTACGAGAACGCACAGGCGCGCGAGAGGACACAGATCCTCATGGACGTTGCCAACCAGACCGGCGGAATCGTGATAGGCACAGGAGACCTTTCGGAACTTGCTCTCGGATGGGCGACCTACAATGGAGACCACATGTCAATGTACGGCCTCAACGCCGACGTTCCTAAGACAATGGTCCGCGAGATTGTCAAGTGGGCTGCCGAGAACAGATTCTACAAAGTGAAGTCCATCCTCATGGACATCGTGGACACACCTATCAGTCCGGAGCTGCTTCCGGGCACAGAGACAGGAGAGATCAAACAGGTGACCGAGGACCTCGTCGGACCATACGAACTGCATGACTTCTTCCTCTACCATTTTGTCCGTCATGGATTCTCAGCCGGGAAGATCTTCTTCCTTGCACGCAAGGCGCTGCCGATGTATGACGAAAAGACTATCCAGAAATGGCTCCGCACATTTGTACGCCGCTTCTTCAGCCAGCAGTTCAAGCGCTCATGCCTGCCTGATGGTCCGAAGATAGGTTCCGTAGCCCTCTCCCCTCGCGGTGGATGGGCAATGCCGTCAGATGCCTCCAGCAACTCATTTCTGGAAAGCATCTAACCAGAATCCAGCAGCGTCTCATGATGAGACCAGGACAGCGCGCAGAAATGCAACAAATTGACTGATAGGACATTAACAAAATTACGGTGGGCTTTTTCGACCCACCGTAATTTATATAACACTCTTATAATCAAAGACTTATATTTCTACAAGCTACGTATAATCTCAGTAAACAGAAGGGTCATCTTGTCGGCTGCAGCATTGGCAGCCACGACCACATCATCACCATCGTTGAAATAGTCCTCGGCATAATCATCATGAGCCTCGTTCGTAATCACTGACATACCGAAGACAGGGATGTCGGAATGACGAGCGACAATAACCTCCGGAATTGTAGACATACCCACAGCATCTGCACCAATAAGGCGGAAGTACTTGTACTCGGCCGGAGTCTCATATGACGGACCGGTTCCGGCAAAATACACACCCTGCTTCAGAGTGATGCCCAAAACCTCAGCCTTCTCCTTGGCCAAAGCGATCAGCTTCAGATCATATGGACGGGTCATGTCAGGGAAACGCGGACCGAACTCTGCCAGATTAGGACCGATGAGCGGATTAGGAAGATGGCTGATATGATCCTTGATGATCATCAGGTCGCCGACCTTGAAGTCGAAATTCACGCCACCGGCCGCATTAGACACGAACAGATAATTGATTCCCAACACCTTCATCACTCTGATCGGAAGCGTAACAAGCTCCATCGGATAGCCTTCATAATAATGGAAGCGTCCCTGCATCGCGATGACGAACTTGCCGCCAAGTTCTCCGGCGATGAAGTTTCCCTTGTGACCGATAGCTGTCGACACCGGAAATCCGGGAATCTCCTTGTATGGAATCACCGTCTTGTTTTCAATCTGGTCTGCAAGCTTTCCCAGTCCGCTGCCGAGAACGATTCCGGCAAACGGCTTACGACCTTCCAGCTTTGCTGCAACATATTCCGCAGCAGTCATTATCTTCTCTACTCGTGGATCCATGGTTATGTATTTCATTTATATAAGAGTATTCTGCCGAGGTAGCGTTTTGCCTGCTCAAGAATCTCCTTCTCGCCAGGCACTACCCTGTTCCTCATCACGAAAAGGCCGTTACATATCACAGAATCGACACAATCCGAATGAGCCGAATATATCAGATTTGCCTCCAGACTGCCCGGAGACATGAAATGATAGCTATCTGTATCGATGATGATGATGTCAGCCAACGCTCCCTCCTCAAGTCTTCCAAGATTCAGTCCAAGGAACTTTGCCGGATTGACAGTAACCATATCGAGGAGCTCGTTGATAGGCATTGCAGACGAATCCCCTCTCCAGGCCTTCTGAATCATAGCCGAAGTCTTCATAGTCTCCAGCATATCCAGATTATTTGACGAACCGCAGCCGTCCGTTCCCAGACATACATTAGCACCCGCATCACGCAACTCATTGTATCTGAACTTATAGCCTGATGCTAGCTTAAGGTTTGAATTAACATTATGAACGCATGTCACACCCCTCTTTCCAAGAATCTCCACATCCCTGTCCGAAAGCCAGAGAGTGTGAGCGGCGATCACATCCGGACCAAGCACACCGAGCGAATCCAGATACTCCACAGGGGACATTCCACCATGTGCCGCCATGCAATCCTCAACCTCCTTTTCAGTCTCGGAAAGATGAACATGCATCTTCAGACCGTTAGCCCTGGCAAAATCCCTTGCCCACAATATCATAGGCTCACTCACCGAATATATCGCATGAACTGAGAGAACAAACATTGAAATCGATTCCCAAGACTTTGATGCCTCGAACATCTCCTGACACTGCACCTTCTGACGCTCGGACTCCTGCGGATCGTTCCTGTCACATATCACATATGAAAGCACGCTGCGGATGCCCATCTCCGATGCAGCCTTATACGCCATAGGCATATACCAGTACTGGTCATTGAAAGTGGTGGTTCCGGTCTTGATCATCTCCAGACAAGCCATTTTCGTAGCACAGTACACATAATCCTCGTCAATATTCTCTTCTATCTCCCAGATACGGTCAAGCCACTCATGAAATCCTATGTCCTCTCCCACTCCCCTCATCATTGACATTCCGGCATGGGTGTGCATATTGACAAAGCCGGGAAAAGCTGCCTTTCCCGTGCAGTCCACGACCTCAGTGCCCTCCGGCACAACAATCTGATTATCAGATGGAACAATCCTGGCGATCAGATTATCCTCGATAAGGATGTCTGACACAACCCCCTCTGACACAATATTTTTCAACAAAATCGTCCCCATATGCCCATATCTGTTTAAAGTTTCCAAAGTTATACAAATTTTCTGACAAAATCGCGCCACAAAAGAAGATTTAAGAAAAAACCAAACTTTGTTTGATAGTTTCATCAAAATGCACTACTTTTACTAAGATTTGTTAACATGCAATTACAAACCACTAAATAAAACTAATCATGGCATTCAAAGGAGCTATCGAAGTAGACACCGCCAAGTGCAAAGGGT
>JAEIGA010018199.1_pt1 | contig 10698 bp, 8 predicted proteins | sample 9270691 | NCBI WGS metagenome assembly JAEIGA01 (sample SAMN17057246, study PRJNA624740) | gut metagenome | biome: biome; isolation source: fecal sample | host: Bos grunniens | place: China: Xizang | collected 2019 | reverse complement strand
GACCGGCTGGAAGATGGGAACAATGACGATAGACTCCGTAACGACAAACGAAAAGACGTACTTCTGCGCGCTGTCCTTGACTACCTCGCCATTGATGATCCAACCGTTCAGATAATACGCACTGTCCGCCATCGCGTGAACAGTAACGACGGAATTAGAAATGTAGCTATCGCCGTAAACGGTAACGCCGGAGACTTTGCCGCCGGTGAAATTCCCAAGCCGCACTTCGAAAATATTAGGATCATCCGGCTTTTCAGGATCAAGATCCGGATCAATCCACGAGGCACCCATCACATTGTAGGGAAGCCTTTTCTTCTCCTTGTCGAAAGTCTCGTCAACAATCATATTTTCGGACGGAGTAAGCGTATCTTTGCCGAGCGCGACAATCGTCTCGCCGTTGTTGTAACCCATATACAGACTTTCCTCCGTGCCGTTTAAAATGCCGGAATAATCAAAGTACGTATAAACGGAAAGCGTAAACATATAGTGGTTCGTCTCGACCGAGGTCATCGTATGCGCATACCGGTAAGGATCGTCCCTCGGGGCGGAAACAAGCGGATGGGTGAAATTAGATGAATATTTTACACCGTTGACGTCGACATGTCCGCCCGCCGCGACAATGCCGCCCTCGGAATACCCGTTGAAAAGACCATCGTATTTAACCGTCACATTCGTCGCGTCAAGGCGATCCATACCCGCCGTCGCGTCAATGACCGTATTGGCCAGATGGCAGAGATGGCCATCGGTGGAATCTTTATAACGGCCGATTGACGAGGGGTTTACGTATTCACCGTAGTCGTAACCGTTATGCGCAAAAACAGAGTTGACGACATAGACATTGCCCGCTTCACCGGCGTTGCCGATCGCGCCGCCGGCCGTAACGCCATATTCATCGGCGGTGGTGATGTTGCCGGTAAAGGTGGAGTTCATCACGTAGAGCTGACCGCCCTTGCAGTTGTTGATGCCGCCACCGATTTCAGTCGACGCGTTATTGGCGACAATGCAGTTATTAAGATACATATGCCCCTGGTTTTCCGCCGCGCCGCCACCATGCGAAGGGCCTAAAGATTCATTTTCAGTAAGCGAACAACGATCCATAATAAGCGTGCCGCCGTTACTGTAGGTCGTTCCGCCGGAAGAGGAGCGCGCCTGCGCAAAGTTCAGAATGCCGCCGCCGTACCAGTTGGCGTTGCGCACGATGTTGCAGTCGGCAAGCACCGCCGTCGCGCCGGGCTGATTGAGAAGCGCCGTCCCCGTGCGGGTAATGTCGACATCGTACATCTCAAGAGTACCGTAATTGTCGATACCGCCTGTCGTTGCCACATCGCCGCTAACGTTTCTTGAGCCTTCAAAGCCGCCCATCAGCGTAATATTTGAGATGGTGACACGCGCATCATCAGTGATATCAAAAAGATTATATGTGCTGTAGGTGTTAGCTTCCGGCGTTAGAATGGTGTCTAATTGGGCATCTTCCGCCGTTGAACTTTTTGTCAGCGTCACTTTTCCGTTTTCCGGCAGAAAAGGATTGGCCACCTGAACAACCTTCTTGGGCGAAGTAGGACCTGCTGAAAGGTAAGTGCCGTTAGGTAAGGTAATCGTATGGGTTATGATGACAGTATTAACACTTTCATCATCAAGCGCCGCCTGAAGATCTGCCAGCGCCGCGAGGTTTTGCGCGTCGCTGGCGGGATTAGGCACAGTTACCGTCGCAACACCATTCGCATCAATAGTATACGCCTCTGAAGCCGCAAACGACGCTAGACTCATGACCGACAACGTCAGAGCCTTGAAAAAGCCCGTGAAACCTCTGCGCGTCAACGCATTCGTTTTAAAACAAGATTTTCTCATGACCGCACCCTCTTAATTATTGTTGCGAATCACCTTGAAAAACCCGGAAGTTCCGGGCTTTCGCGTAACCAAAGTTACATCCTCCGCACCGCCCTGCGTTTCAACGGCAGCGCCTGTCATCTCTGAAGCTGTCACATTACCACCTGAACTAACCCGCATGAAACCCTCTAAATTTTCTACCGTCAAAAAGACATTGTCGCCCTCGATACGCATCGCTTTTATGCGCGGCTGAGCGCAATCATGGGGAGCGGCGCAAACAGAAGAGGCCACCTGCCCTACATCGCCTTTATCTGAAATCTTCTCGTCAGCGCTCTTATTGCCGGTCGAGCCGCCAAGTTTGATATTCGCCGTTGCAGCGCCATAACCGTTCATAAGCAAAAGCTTACCGTTCTGCGTGCCGCGCGGCTGCATTTTATCGCCCGAAACTGAGCGTGTATCAAGAAGGTAAACGGCATACGTTCCACCCGAAAGTTCATCCGCCTCATGAGCGGGGATCTGAAAAAGAACCTTTGGGCAGCGCCCGTCTTTCGCGACAGGGGCTACAAGAACTATGCGGTCATTCTTATCAATAACGTCACCATTTGCTAAAAAACCGTCAAATCCCCCATCTTTCGACCAAACAAGCGCATAACACTCACCATCCATGACAATTGAGCCATCAGCATAACGATCAGGACCTACGGTGGAGAAAGAAAGACACGCATCTGCAACACTTCTCGCAAACGAAAAAGTGCAGTAAAACGCAGAAAATAACAATATAATAATCTTTTTTCTCATAAAAATTGGATAATATTATATCATTTTCTGATTACCTAAATCAATAGGGCTGAGATGCGCTTTGGGTAAGGAGTTAGTGATTGCGCTCTCGAACTCGAACTACCAACTCGAACGCTAAACTATCTCCCTCTTCCATCATTCAAACATCCCAAATACTCCCTTATCATCGCCAACGAAACCGCTTTCCATGTATACTTCTCTTTAACAAGCGCTCTGCCGCGCTTACCCATCTCGGCGCGCTCCACGTCACTCAACGACATCGCGTCAATTAAAGCGTCATCAAGCGCCTCCCAAGACGACGGATTTGAACTCTTAGATGGCAAATCAATCCACCAGCCACATTTTAGGTGAGAGTTTAGAGTTGAGAGTTTAGAGTTATCGGATGCTGCCTCACCTTCTATCTCTGACCAAGGGGCTGCCTTAGTCGTAATGACAGGCACACCCGCCCAAAGAGCTTCCGCTACGGCAATCCCGAAGTTCTCGTCATGCGAGGGTAGAACGAATAAATCAGCGTTGGCGTACGTAGCCCACTTCTCGTCATCATTCAAGGCTCCAGTGAAGATGAAATGAGGTGAAGTGGAGGAGTGAGGGAGTGAAGGAGTGGAGGAGTTACGATGAACTGAACCATCGGTATCTTGGTAGGACATACCAAGCTCAAGAATACGCGCCTTAACCTTAGCCTCATACTCCCGCTCAAACTCCCCCTTCAACGTATACACCAACTCCACTACCCAGTTATTTAGTTTAGCGTTTTGAAGTTTAGAGTTATCTCCCAACTCCGAACTCTTAACTCTAAACTCTAAACTCTTAACTATCCTTCCCCACGCTTCCACCAACTCCAATACGCCCTTCTTCGGATGCATCCTACTAACAAACAGTACCCTCCTGTCGTCGGGATTAGTTCGAGTTTTGAGTTGTAGTTCAAGAGCGGATTTTTTATCTTCTACATCAAAATTGGGCACATTGACACCATTGGGAGAAATGATAACCGGATTCTTAAAGCCCAACTTCCTAAACTGTGCAGCTTCACTCTCCGCAGTCGCATGAAGAGCCGCGGCACATTTAAGATCCTTATCCTGATACAAAAATCTCGCAATCCTCTTCTTGAGCCACTTTTGCGCGAGCGGCCACGGATCAAGCATTCCTCTTGTCGTTATGATATAAGGAACTTTCGCTTTACGACACATCAAGGCTACTTTATGAAGACACAAGTTCCATATACCATGAATATGAACAAGATCAAACTTTGCAATATCAGCCTTGCGCAAATCGCCTTTTACGGGAACATATTTTCGAACGCCTTCTATCCAAGGGTCGTTGCCATCAAAAGGATATATCCACGCGTCAATCCCTGCGGAATATTCCGCAGCGACAAGACCTTGGGAAGAGCGCGGCGGACCGCCCGAATTGCGCTTAAGCCCCGTTATGACATGTAAAACTTTCATTTACTTTATTTTGATGCGCGAACTACTCTTGGTGTTTTTCCGCCGGTAGTAGTAAAAAGTTCTTTGCATTGTACGACACTCACATCCACTTTGTCAATGTCGCTTACTGTCAAACACAGCCGGCCCAATATAAGACGCTTATCATCATCGGTCAACTCCCGCGCGGAAGTAACTCGAATTTCGAGCCTGTCACTCTCTTCTTCAACAACCATCTGTGAAGATATTATATCTGGGACTTGCTTTACGCAATCTCCGATCAAGGCTCCGAAAAGAGAAACTCCACATTTGAATTTTATCATTTCGGAAGGACGGCCTTTGACAGATTTAATCCGCAGCACTGAGCGAAAAATCTCCGACTCGTCGGCAGCGTCTACTTCCAAATAATCGCCGATATCATATCTGATCAGCGGAACATAACAGTCGGTAAGCCGCGTGACCAAGTTCTTGTATTCTCCGCCAGTCTGCTTCTCCACTTGCAATAAATGCGTATTCCAAAAGACATCATAACATCCGTCGTTTGGATTTGTGTACGCCATAATCGCGCACTCGGCGCTCCCATATTCCATGCAGACGACAGAGCCGAAAAACGCCCCGATTTCTTTCTTTTCTTCTTCCGCCAATGGGCCGGCCGAACAGAAAACAGCGCGGACACTTTTAACTGCGCCGCACTTATCTTTGTTTGTGCGCACGAACGCCAATACGGCGGGAGAAAACCCTACAACAAACTTCGGCTGAAACTTCGCGAACTGCCGATAAGCCTCGCGCATCGCCTCGATACCCAGATCGTACGCTGAAACGCGCTTCCAGTTCGAAAGCCAATCTTTAAACGATCTCTTCCAGACATTTATCTTTCGTCGAAAACCAGCGCCATAAAGATGTTCATGCCCCCACAAGAGCATGGCCTTGTCGCCTGGCTCGATGCCATAAGCCCTTCTTTCGATAATTTGCGAAACAGCGGAAGTCACATCAAACCAACTCGGCAGGCGAATCGGCTCGCCTGTGCTGCCCCCGGAGAGAACTCGTCGTTTCGGCTCAGCGACTCCGATTCGTTTAAATGCGCTGACATCTCTTAAATCCGCCTTGGTCAGAACGGGCCATGATTTCAATTCGTCCAAGTCCGAAATCTGAGCCGGCAAATCATACTTCTTTCTCCAAGCATCATAAAAAGGAACGCTCTCAGATGCAATTCGCCAAATCTTATTGAACATCTCAACTTGATATGCTTCGCGCTCAGGGCGCGTGACATTCTTTTTCAGCAATAATTCACTTTCATCAACCAATCGCAACCGATTAGAGATCATCATCTTATATAAAAATTTTTTTAATCCCATATTACACGCTCCGATTGTCGCAACTTAAAACCAAAAATGCGGAAGAATTCTGCGAAGAGCCGACTCTAGAATCCAACGAAAATAAACAATAACGAAATAACATTTAGGCGGCATTTTCATGCCCATTGAAATAATATATTCTCCATCGCTCCCACCATAATAATCTCCACCGATTAAGGGTTCATGCTTAAACCTGAACCTGCATCTTTCATCGCCATAATGACTTTGGGCAACATCAAACATCAAATCCTCCACACGCCGCCACATTGGATATTTAACAAAATAACCATAAAAGTTTTTCTTCCAGAAATCGATGCTTGAATAAAAAAACCTCGTTTCGCCATCTCTTTCCCTTTTCTTGGAACCCAACGAGGAAAAAAGTCTATGATCCTTCTGGTCACAATATAAATCAAGCGGTGCCGCTGTAGAAACAACATCTTTAACAAGTGATTTTATGTTCCTAAAAAAATACCTGCCTGTGACCTTAAAAAAACCATCTGAAAAAGCTAACAATTTGCTACTATCTACCGCATAATCTATAAGCAAAAATTCATTATTCTTCCCAAGCTTCTCGGAAAAACAAGTTAACGGAGCAGACAAAATCTCTACCTTTTCTTTAAGCTCATCAGGAATCGCTTCTATGAAATCATTTAAATCCGAATTTGAATTTTCCGCAAAGACAAGTCCTGAAAAAACGCCTTCCTCCAATTTTTTGAGATAAAACCTAAAGGCGTTCAAATAACGAGCTCGACGCTCTTCTGGCGAAAACTTAGCGCCAGGGCAATTCTTCGGTGAAATTGTCGCTGTCATTAGCAGGTTAATTCTGATAGACGATTTCATGTCCCTATCTTTACCTCATCAATATTTTTTCCATAGTAACGAAGAGTATCAATAGTCGACCTGAGATAACAACCATTCAACACTTTTATCACTTTTAAAACTCTTGAAATAATTTTCTTATACTTCATCTTTCGATGATATCTGATATGCAACTGTTCTCTGTCGTACAGTCTCACCTTTGGCAATTCATCGGCATCAGAAGGAACATAATTTATAAATGTCTTTGCATTTTTATGAATTCGGAAACCCCACGCATACGTATTTACAACATGTAATTTAACGCCGTGTTTGATAAATCGATACCATAAATCCGTATCCATCGCATAGTGCATATCAACATCGAAAGCGCCATACTCTTTCAGCAGCGAGAGTCTGAAAAATGAAGACGGGCCACCGACAATGTACCCGGGGCAGAATGTCTGCAGCCACTTGGGCAAACCTCTGTTGGCGGAACATTTCTTAACGCGAAGTTCTACGTCAAGCCATATCGTGCCAGCCGCGAACCAATCAACAGAAGGATGACGTTTAATTGCTTCAACAACTTTTTTTAAGCTGCCAATGGGCATAACATCATCTGCATTCAGCCAACACCCGTAAATGCCGTTCGCGTGAGCAAACCCCTTATTGAAAGCATCGCTCTGCCCTTTATCAGGCTCGCTGCACCACCATGAAATTTTAGTCGCCTGATGATTTGAGTCGTATCCGAGGCTCGTATTAGGCTCAAGACCGTCAGCGTATTTCCTAATAATCTCAACTGAATTATCAGTCGAGCCGCCATCGCAAATTATAAGTTCAACCTCATCGCCCAACCCTTGGGCAATAACGCTCTTAATGGCCGTCTCCAAAAAACGGCCATAATTATAATTGGCAATAACAACTGAAAGTATCGGCTTCATTTAACACCCCACCCAATCTCAAGGTGATAATATAGGTCAGACCTATATTATCACCTTTGCGCGCCACCTTCCTCGTACGATCTGCTCAACCATATTGGATTTTCTCATGCGCGATATGTATCTATATAGCGTTGGCGCTGGAATATTAAGCAAATCCGCTATTTCGCCAATCATGCTGCCGGGATTCAAACGCAAAATATTTAAAATTTCCGCTTCAACACTGCCCCGCCTGTTGACTACAGAGGTTGAAAGTTCGCGCTGAAGGCGCAAATTGATCGACGCCTTTTGAATCTCTTCAATATGATTTTTTGCTTGCAAAATCATGGCGTCATCGGTAAGCGGATCATCAGGCATTTTGAACCCGGCGGCCCTTTTAGCGGCGATTTCTTCCGCTACACGACGTTTGTTCTCCTCAAGAAGACTGTCTAATAATTCCTCGTGCATTGCCGTAATTTCCGGGATCGAATATCTTCTATTTTCATTTGAATCAATGTCATACAAAAATTGCATCCCTTGTACAGCTATAGGATCACCCTTTGTAAAAGCGTGATAACTGCTCCATTTATACCCGTCAAATGTGGCAGAAGCAGCTGCTCGAATAGGATTTAAATGAATATACCCTAAGCACTTCTCGACTATATCGCGGCGAAGCGGCATAACGCGATCGTGGTAAGGCCCCTCCCACAGTGTTCCTACATGTCCGGTGCGCCTATTATATTCTTCAGAAAACCATTGTTTTACAATCTTCATAAAAGAGCCGATACTGTACATACGAGCACGAATCTGCTCAAGCGTAGAAGCCGCCGCTTTCTCGCCGGGTTCGCCTTCTTTTTTTAGTTGCGCTATTCTTATTTGCAACATCTGTGCGGCAGTATGACCTTTTAAAATCCCGTAACGGCGAACGATCTCTTCCTCTGAAAGAGTTTCTGGAAGGGGCAAATAAACTAAAATATGAAAATGATTATTCATAACACACCAGCCGATGAGTTTAATACCCGTAAAACTGGCCGTTCTATGAATCATTTCAAGGAGCTCGTTACGCTCCGACTCATCTTGAAGGAAACGCACCTTATGAGCGATTCGACTTGTTAAATGATGAATCGTCTCGTAATCTTTTTTTCTATTACTTGAATTGGACATATCAATAACAAACAAGTGATAATATAGGTCTGACCTATATTATCACATATCTCGGACTTACGCGCAAGGCCTCCTTTCGAAGGATAATTACCCTATCGCTCCCGTAATCACTATCGCCATTTTTTTAGGGTAGTTTTTAGGGTAGTTTTTAGGGTAGTCTTTAGGGTAGTTTTTAGGGTAGTACCCCAACCACGCTTCGCGCGCCCAATTTCCCGATCAACCTTCTATCGATACCAATCCCCTTACAAGAAGTACCACCGCTATTTTTCCGTGTATTCAGTGTATTCCGTGGTTCCCCTCACTACCATCTAAAATACTCAATCGTCTTCGCCAGCCCATCCTTCAGCGCGACCTTAGGCTCCCAGCCTAATAACTCCTTCGCGAGCGTAATATCCGGCTTGCGGCGCTTCAGATCATCCGACGGTAGAGGTCTATAAACGAGCTTCGACTTCGAATCGGGCAGCTGCCTCAGCGCCTCTTCCGCGAGCTCCTTAATCGTATACTCAACGGGATTATGCTGATAATGCACAGGCGAAGCGGGACAAGCGAGATTATAAATCTCATCAAACTGCCCCCAAAATCACCCTCCAATACCCTCGAGTACCACCTTCTCTAACAACTACATTTTTTACCTTTAGCGCAGCAATCTTTTTTTCAACAGTCCTAGGCCTAACATTCAATGCCGCTGCAATTCCACGAACAGACATCCTTGGATTAGCAATCAGCATCTCACAAATCCTCCGTTGTTCCTCCGGCAATCCTAAAACTAAATTGTCCCCCCTATTATCCCCCCTATTGTCCCCCCTATCAACAAAAAGATTCTTTCGCCAAATAACAACTCTAAACCGCCCTGAAACCTCCTCAAAAAGCGGCTTTTGAAGACCTTTTGCCTCACATTCTGCAAGCATATCCGTCAAGCCTGTACCCAACGTTTCAATATACTTCACTTGATACATTGCCCGAGCAATTCGCGGATTTGTCGCAAAGGATTCATGCTTCTTATACAAATCTGCAACACTAATCGCACGATGAAGTCGACCAGGACTTATAACCTCTACACGATCTGAATAAACTTCAACCTGAATACTTCCTATGCTCGCATAGTTTCTATGAGCAATCGCATTATTTACAGCCTCAGCTATAACACTATTGGGTATTTCATCTACATCATCAGCCGCAGCACCATGATTATGCGCACCAGCTCCATGATTCAAATGACGATTCACAAAAGCAATCGCTTGATCTGCCATCTGAAACAAATCCCCCTCAACAAGTTCCATATCGATATTAGGCTTGCGCTTTTCTATACCAGGATAACACGCGCATTTTATAGCCGAACTTGGGAATACACCTTGCACATCCCGCCCAAAAAGCAATATACCCGCTTTCGTTGGCATATTTCTCTTAACATCGAACAAATGAAGCGAGCGCAATACATCAATAACAGTCGGATTTTGCGGATATTTAGTCTTACGAACGCGAACAGCACGTTCAACAAACCACGCAACTCTATTTTCATCAATATCGTCAATCGTAACATCTTCAATACATTGATCCTCAAACGACTTCTCCGACAAAACTCCATCATCAAGCATAATATCCCGTAAACTATTACGAACCTCGTCCAGCAACTCCTCAGTCATCCGCTCAGTATCAGATTCATGATATCTAATACGAACACGCCCATCAGAAACTCTCCTTAAAAATTTCACTTCCTTTTCTTCTCGCTTTGAATCATCCTTACCACGAACCATCACCAATTTGATTAGACCAAGGTCCTCAGCTCTATTAAACTCCTGTTCGGTTGGCGAAATTCCGCCAGCCTCGCAATATCCATACTTATCACCAACCAAAAGCAAGTAAATATCGCTTTTCTCAACCTCATTTAAATACACCTGTTGAGTAGACTTATCCACAGCGGGAGCATCAAGCTCAAAAACAAAAGCGCTAAAATACGGCTTCAAAAGCGGATCATTTTCAATCATCCGCTTTATAGCAGCTCTCTCGCATTCAAACTCCTTCTGCACACTACTTATAAAAATCTTTTTCATTCGACTCTCCATGTCACCCCATATTATTACTTTCACGCAATATTATACCATTTTTCCCTTTATCCCCCATTCCCTTTGCGCTCTTTGCGTCCTTCGCGGCTAAAAACCTCCCTCTCGCTTCGCGCGCCCTATCTCCCTATCAACAATCCACCTATACCACAGCCCTTGCCAAAAATGCCAACGCCAACCCGCTCGCCCATCGAGAAACCCCCACTTAAGAAATCACCGACTCATTCTTTTGAAGGATGATTACAGTTTTAGGTGTAGAAATTAGATCTAGGGGTAGAATGGATTGCTCCATATTTTTTGAGTAAAGATGTTAGCATTCGCCCAACATCATCAGCTAACTGATAAAAGTCCTCTTGCTTAT
>JAEIGA010018198.1_pt1 | contig 10698 bp, 10 predicted proteins | sample 9270691 | NCBI WGS metagenome assembly JAEIGA01 (sample SAMN17057246, study PRJNA624740) | gut metagenome | biome: biome; isolation source: fecal sample | host: Bos grunniens | place: China: Xizang | collected 2019 | reverse complement strand
TCTTTTCCAGCCTTTATCAGAAGGATCCTCCTTTGGAGTACCTGATTCCGCCCTCATATAGTTTCCGGAAGTAATCCAGTACTCATCACCACGAAGCCATGAAACATAGTCTTCATATCCTTTTACCGACCAGTACGGCTGACCCAGCTGAAATTGCGAACCAGGCTTCTCGAACAGGCCGCACATGACGAATGATATTATCTTCTCAGCCCCGCCTTCCGTAGCCGCCACCATCTGGGAAAGCATGCGTGGCATCGGAGCCGGGATAAGCGCAGAAGATCTGTCGTTCGTTCCTTTCTCCCATGCGAATGATTCGCAGTTCGCCCACATCTCAACTCCGGTCTTGTCATGGATGGCACGAAGCTTCTTCCAGTTTTCGCGAAGCCTTTCAAGCGGATACCTTTCGCGTACGCAGCCTACCTCGTCCTGATAAGCGATGATGTCAACCTTCAGACGCGAGAGCTGCTGCTCATAACGTGGATCATCAAAATCCGAGTTGAATATTCCATAAGGGGAGATAAGTATCTTTGCAGAAGGGGTAAGTTCACGCGCACGGGCGGTAAGAGCATTCACAGCTTCGACGGCATAATCGGTCAGAACCGGCCCCAGACAGTCCTCCACCGGCAGATACCATCCGTAAAACGCCGGATGAGAGCCATAGATTCCGGCAAGCTCCTCCATCATCTCGATCTGCCTTCCCTTGATCTTCGGATCGCGCAGGTTGTCATCCTGATCCTTGGCCCATCCTGTACTCATGAAGACCTTCATGCCACATTCTGCAGCAGCTTCCATGACTGCATCCACAGGACTCTGTCTCCATGAAGGATAATGCCACGGCATAAGCTTCGACGGATAGTAGGCCTTCTGCTCATTGGCTACGGACATGAACACCAGATATTCCATGCCCATATCCTTCATCTCGCGGATCTTGGCCTTCCACATCTGAGGATCGGTATTGTCCAGATGAGGAGGATTGGTGTACAGATTACGGAGATCCTGATATGGAAGATTCACGAACGTTCCGGTTATCGGAAGCGCCTGCCCGAAGCATGTCAAACGACATAAAAGGAATAAAAAAGATAATAACAGTCCTTTTCTCATATCAATATCCATTATCTTACAAATTTAGTCATTTTCCAAATATAACAATATTTCGACAGATCAGTCAAACCCTGAGTGTAAAACCAGACCGATGTACCATTTTTCAGCTGATTTGGGGTACATCGGTGCCGGAAAACAGGAATTTGAACTGAAAAACAAGGGTGATGTACCAAGAAAACACAAAATCTTGGGGCATCACTTTTTTAATGGATTCTATTTTATGCAACATGGAAATTATTTTCATATATTTGCCTGTACTTCATGCATTTCGGGAGAGATGTGAGGGAGATTTGCAGAGACGTTTATGTGAAAAAGATAAATGCAATGAAAAGGACATATCATCTATGCCTGTCTGCGGGCGAGGAAGTCATGTTCCGGGATCGGGAAGACTTCAACAGAGGGTTCAATTGTTTCGCACTTGCCCTTTATAAAACAGATTCCACCGGTCTGGTAGAATCATTCATGACAAATCATACCCATCAGATGATCGAAAGCCGGGATCCGGCCGGGTTCATGCACTGCTTCCGACAGCCGTACTCAAAATACTTCAACTGCAAGTATAGGAGGAAAGGAAGGCTTGGAGAAGAACTGCACTTCATGCTGGAAGTCAGCGGACTCTATCATAAGATTGCTGCTATAACCTACACTCTCAGGAATGCCCTGCATCATGGAGTAGCTCCTATACCATATGCCTATCCATTCTGCTCTGTAAACGCTATTTTCCAGCAGGAAATGGGCAAACATCCTTGCGACAAGTTCCTTCCTGAAAAAGCATACTACAGATACATAGGCAAAAGAGCGGAATACCCGCCACATTACAAGATGAGTGAAGAAGGAGTATTCCTCCGGGAAAGTGTTCTGGATATCGTCCAGGTCGAAAACATGTTCGTCACTCCTAGGAATTTCGACTATCATATGGGACGAAAAACCAGTGAGGACTGGTACAAGGAACAGGAAAAGGATAAGTCCGACTCGCCGATCATCAGATTGGAGACTATCGAAAAAGGCATAAATCTTCAGCCCGTGGAAAGCATGCTGATACATGAGAGCGGAAGAAGCGACTACCGGAAGTTGACAGATCTGAATCTATGCAGGATTATTGACAAAGAGATTCTGCCGGAGCACGGAATAAAATCCGTATATGAATTGTCAATGAGGGAGAAGACGCGACTGGCAGATTACCTGCATCGAACCCATCATCTGGGAGAAGCACAGATAAGGAGATGTCTGGCTATGTCGTACTGAGGATTTTGCTATTTTTGCAGAAAATAATCCATCATGAAGAAATCATTATTCGGAATCATACTGACTGTTCTGGTTTCAGGTTTGGTTTCCTGTGGTCCGGAAACTCAGAAAGAAGCTGTGACGTATATGCTGAGACCGCACGAGGAACTGCCTGCAGAAATTGAAAAAGACAACAGCTTCACAAAGATATTCCTTGCCGGAACCATAGATATGGGTAACAGTATAGATTGGCAGACAATGCTTTACGAGAAGTTCTGCACAATGGATGGAAGGTATGTCCTTTTCAACCCACGACAGGAAAACTGGGATGCATCAAGACCTGGCGAGATGGAATATCAGGTAAACTGGGAGCTGGAACATCTCGAAGAAGCCGACATTATCATAATGTATATCCTCGGTTCCAGCAAATCTCCGATCTCGCTGCTTGAAATGGGACTACATGCCCGAAGCGGAAAGATGTATGTAATCTGTGAAGAAGACTTTTACAGATATGACAATGTTCGCATCACATGCAGCTTCTACGATGTCCCGCTGTTCACATCGCTGGATGATTTCAAGCTGGAAAAACTCCTTCCCAAAAAGTAAAGTTCCTTCCCCAAAAGTGATGTACCACAAATCGTGTGATTTTGGGTACATCGGTGCCGGAAAACAGGAATTTGAACTGAAAAACAAGGGTGATGTACCAAGAAAACACAAAATCTTGGGGCATCACTTTTTTAATGGAAAGAGAATAATGTAAAAAAACTGTCCGAAAGGGGCAGATATTGGAAGTTTTTACTTATTTTTGAACGTTTTTCGTGCAAAAGCAAAGTGTAACTTATTATTCTTTTTTATGTACTTTACCGTTGGTTAAATAGATGAAGAGATTTTTTGTCTTTTTGGGGGTTGCCCTTGCGGCAATCGGCTCTGCAGCCAGTGCACAGGAAGTCGATAGTATGGTGCCTATGCAGATGTCATCCTGGGGGGATGCAAAAACAGAAGAACTTATTGATTACATGCCGGATATTTCTCTGGATACGCGTTTCGGCTACAATCAATTTTTCACGGATGGAGGCGGTCGCTTCATGGGCGACGGACTTTATCTAGACATAAACGGGTACATAAGTCCACATTTTTCATACAGTTTCAATCACAGGATCGCATCGACCTATTACGAAGACAATGCGGGATTCGAAGGAACAAACTGGCTGACACTCACTTACGAGACAGACAACTTCGCATTCACTGCCGGCAAGGACGCCCTTCTCGTGGGAAGCTTCGAATACGACGCATACGATCTGGACACCTACTACGACATGAACTCTGCCTTCTATAACGAGTTCGACTGCTGGCAGTGGGGAGTTTCGGCGGCATGGTATCCGGCCGAGGATCATGAAGTTCTGATACAGGTGGCAAATTCGCCTTTCGCTGACTATGAAGACTATTTTGCATATGCTCTCGGATGGAGAGGTGCATGGGACTGGTATGAGTCATACTGGACTGCAAATCTTTGGCAGTACAGCTCTGAGAATTTTATAAAGGCACTCAATCTCGGCAACAGATTCTATTTCGGCAATTTCACTATAGACCTCGACCTGATGGGAAGATTCGGCGAGGTTGAAGATCCTTACAGCGGCATGACAGCCACCCTTTCTCCTTCATATGAGATCTCAGACTGGGGACGGGTATTCGTCAAGGCCGGATGGGAAAGTTCTGAAAACGTCTTCGGTGGTGCCGGATTCGAATATTTCCCTCTCAAGGAGAACAGGAACATACGACTGCACGCAGCCTGGGCATATAACGACTACATGTACGGACATACACTGAACATAGGCCTCACATGGAAGTTCGATCTTACTGGCACTGCCAAGCATCTGTTCGGAAGACTGGTAAAATAACCTTAAAACTGACCTGAAATGAACAACAACGAATATATAATCGAGATAAAGAATATCTCCAAGAGTTTCGGCGACAAATGCATCCTTGACGATGTCAGCATAAATGTCAAGAGGGGTGAATTCGTCACTATCCTCGGCCCTTCCGGCTGCGGAAAGACCACAATGCTCCGTCTTCTTGCCGGTTTCGGACAGGCGGACAAGGGTGAGATCCGCATCAACGGCGAGGACATCACGAATGTTCCGCCTCACCAGCGTCCCGTGAACACTGTGTTCCAGCGCTATGCCCTCTTCCCTCATCTTGATGTGTATGAGAATATCGCATTCGGACTCAAGCTCCAGAAAGTACCTGCAGACGAGATCGACAAGCGAGTGCTGAAGGTACTCAAGATGGTGAGCATGACCGACTATGAGGACCGAGATGTGGAGTCTCTCTCAGGCGGCCAGCAGCAGCGTGTGGCAATCGCACGTGCTATTGCGAACCAGCCGAAGGTTCTCCTTCTCGACGAGCCTCTTGCAGCCCTCGACCTCAAGATGCGTAAGGACATGCAGATAGAGCTCAAGGAAATGCACAGGAAGCTCGGCATCACATTCATCTATGTGACACATGATCAGGAAGAAGCTCTTACTCTCTCCGACACCATCATCGTGATGAACGAGGGTAAGATCCAGCAGATCGGCACCCCTACAGACATATACAATGAGCCGCAGAACGCATTCGTGGCAGACTTCATCGGCGAGTCCAACATCCTCAATGGAAAGATGGTCAAGGACAAGCTCGTGGAGTTCGTAGGACATGAATTCGAGTGCGTGGACGAGGGATTCGGAGAGAATGTGGATGTTGACGTCGTGGTACGTCCGGAGGACATCTACATCATGAACAAGCTCGAAGGCGCTCAGCTCACCGCCAAGGTGAAGTCATGCACATTCAAGGGCGTGCATTATGAAATGTTCGTGGATACCGACAAGGGCTATGAGCTCATGATCCAGGATTATAATGCATTCGAGCCGGACTCGGAAGTGGGACTCATCATAAGACCAGCAGACATCCAGGTGATGCATAAGGAAAGGACATGCAATACCTTCGAAGGCGAGATCGTGGACGAGACCCATGTGAAGTTCCTCGGCGAGACATTCGAATGCATGCCTCACACAGGCCTCGAAGCCGGCGAAAAGGTGAAGGTCGAGGTTGCATTCTCAAAAATAGACCTCATCGACCATCCGGAAGACGGTATGCTTTCAGGTGACGTATACTTCCTCCTCTACAAGGGAGACCATTACCACCTGACCATCATGACAGACGACGGCGACCATATCTGGGTCGACACAAACGATATTTGGGACAAGGGAGACCTTGTGGGTATTAACATTGCTCCTCAGGACATTAAGATTGTAAAGTGAGATGACTAAAAGAAGTACCTGGGCACTGCCCTACACTGTTTTTCTGGTGCTTTTTGTCGCTCTGCCTCTTCTCCTGATCATATGGTATGCATTTCAGGACGGATCCGGCAACTTCACATTCGGCAATTTCACCAAGTTCTTCACCGACGCTGACGCGATCGGAACATTCGCTTTGTCTCTGGAGGTGGCCATAGAGAACACTCTCATATGTATTCTCCTCGGCTATCCTGCAGCATGGATACTCGCCAACAAGAAGCTCAACCGCAGTGCTGTGACCATAGTGCTCTTCATCATGCCGATGTGGATAAACGCCCTCATGAGGACGCTTGCCACTGCCGAACTCTTCCACATGCTCGGCGTGCAGCTCGGCAAGGGCACGCTGCTGGTCGGTATGGTATATGACTATCTCCCGTTCATGATCTATCCTATCTACAACATCCTGAACAAGATGGACAAGTCGTACGCGGAAGCGGCGGCAGACCTGGGTGCTACGCCATGGCAGGTGTTCTGGAAGGTGCAGGTGCCGCTTTCGATGCCGGGAGTAGTAAGCGGAGTGATGATGGTGTTCATGCCTACAGTCAGCACATTCGCAATCTCCGAGTTCCTCACCAACAACAAGATAAAGCTCTTCGGTACCATCATCCAGGAAAACATCAACTCTTCGATGTGGAACTACGGAGCGGCGCTTTCGCTGGTGATGCTCGTGATCATAGGTATAACAAGCCTTCTTCAGGACAACAAGAAGGATGATGTCAGTGGAGGAATAGTATAATGAAGAGGTTTATCGCACAATGCTATATATGGTTGCTGCTCATAGTGCTCTATGCGCCTATCGTGTTCATTGCAATCTTCTCGTTTACGGAAAGCAAGGTTCTTGGCAACTGGACGGGATTTTCCACCAAACTGTATTCGAACCTGTTTACAGGCGACATGCAGGGTACCGGTTCGCTCATGACAGCAATCCAGAATACCATCGTGATCGCTCTGATTGCCGCCATAGTCTCGACAATCCTCGGATCGGTGGCTGCCATCGGCATTCATAACATGAGAGGAAAGATGAAGCATGCCATCACCTTCATGAACAATATCCCTATGCTCAATCCGGATATCATCACCGGTGTATCGCTCTTCCTTCTCTTCGTATTCCTGCATATAAGCCAGGGATATATGACAGTCGTCCTGGCCCACATCACATTCTGTACCCCTTATGTCGTGCTGAATGTGCTTCCAAGACTCACGCAGATGAATCCGAACATATATGAGGCGGCACTTGATCTTGGCGCGACACCGTTCCAGGCTCTCCGCAAGGTGCTGATACCTATGCTCAAGCCGGGTATGATCTCAGGATTCATCCTCGCATTCACGATGTCGCTGGACGATTTTGCCGTGACATTCTTCACAAGAGGAACTGTCGGTCTCGACACTCTTTCGACATACATCTACACCGATGCCCGCAAGGGAGGTCTCACCCCTGAGCTGCGTCCGCTGATCACATTGATGTTCGTAGGAATCCTCATCCTCCTCATCGTGATCAACATAAGGAACATCCGCAACTCGAAAAATGCCGAAGAATAGAAATGAAGAAGATACTATACATTGTCACAGCCATACTCATGCTGGCGGGCTGTTCGGAAGACAGGGAAAATATTCTGAAGGTCTACAACTGGGCCGACTACATCGATGAGGAACTTCTCGATGAGTTTGAAGTCTGGTATGAGGAGCAGACCGGAGAACCGGTTGAAATCATCTACCAGACATTCGACATCAACGAGACCATGCTTTCGAAGATCGAGCTCGGCCACGAGGACTATGACGTCGTATGCCCGTCGGACTACATCATAGAAAGGATGCTCATGAACGACCTCCTCCTCCCTCTGGACAGGGATTTCGGTGACACACCAGACTATATCGGCAATGTAGCTCCATATATAACCGAGAAATTCAACCAGATCGAAGGCCACGGAAAGAACGCCAATGACTACAGCGTCGGATACATGTGGGGAACTGTGGGACTCATCTACAACCCGAAATATATATCAGACGATGAGGTAAAGAGCTGGGATGTGCTCAAAAACCCCGATTACGCGGGCAAGGTGCTCATGAAGGATGCCTTCAGGGATGTATATACCGCTCTGCTTATAGCCCTCAATAAAGAGGCTCTGGACGCCGGAGAAAAGGATATCCGCACACTTCCTTTCGACACATCGGAGGAATCCATCAGAATGGTGGAGGAATATCTGAATTCATTCAAGGAGTCCGTATGCGGATGGGAAGCTGACTTCGGAAAGGAACAGATGACAAAGGAACTCGCATGGATCAACATGTCATGGAGCGGCGACGCACAGTGGGCGATAGATGAAGCTGCAGAAATCGGCATGGACCTCAGGTACTCGATTCCCGAGACCGGAAGTGCCGTATGGTTCGACGGATGGGTGATTCCGAAATATGCACAGAACGTCAAAGCCGCAAGATATTTCATCAACTTCATGTGCAAGCCGGAGAACGCTCTGCGCAATATGGACATGACCGGATATGTAAGTGCCATCGGAGGTTCTGAAATTCTTGAACAGATCGAGGATTCCGAGGAATTCGGACCGGTAGACGCCAGCTATTTCTTCGGACCTCAGGCTGACAGCGTGTGCATCAATCCTGTGATGTATCCTGATATCAAGATCATGGAGCGTTGCGCAATGATGCATGACAGAGGTACTGAGGAGCTTCTGAAGATGTGGTCACGCGTCAAAGGAGACAGTTCATCTGCATGGACATATATCCTCATCTGCCTCGTATTCGCAGGTCTCATCGCTGCAGTGATCGTCAAATACACAAAGAAGAGATATAGAAGGCGCAGATACGCCATGAGAAGAAGAAGGAGATAATCTGCAATATGAAACGTAGAGATTTCTTCAAGACCACAGGACTGCTGGCAGTCGGTGCTGCGGCTGCAGGATGTGGAATCAATTTAAACAAGGGTGGCAGCGGTAATGGACTCAGACTCAGTTTCGAGCCTTACGAACTGCTGCTGAGACATACCTTCACAGTGTCTTCATATTCCCGCAAGACGACTCCCGGAGTGCAGGTCCGCATTGAATATGAAGGTCTTACCGGCTACGGAGAGGCTTCTATGCCGCCGTATCTCGGCCAGACCGTAGAGAGCGTATGTGCCTTTCTGAGCCGAGTGGATCTGAGTCAGTTCAACGATCCTTTCCGCCTTGAGGAGATACTTGCTTATGTAGACAGTCTCTCTCCTGGCGACAACGCCGCGAAGGCTGCAATAGACATAGCTCTGCATGACATTGTGGGCAAGATTCTGGGGCAGCCATGGTGGAAGATATGGGGTCTGGATCCTTCCAAGGCACCGGATACTACCTTCACAATAGGCATAGACACACCGGATGTGGTGCGCGAAAAGACCCGCGAATGTGCAGATAAATTCAATATTCTGAAAGTGAAGGTAGGTCTGGACAACGACAAGGAAATGATCAGCACCATCCGAGAGATTACCGATCTTCCCCTGGCTGTAGATGCCAATCAGGGATGGAAAGACCGCGAACAGGCCTTGGACGAAATATTCTGGCTTAAGGAAAACGGAATCGTCATGGTAGAGCAGCCTATGGCTAAGGAAAGAATTGATGACAATGCATGGATCACCGAACGAAGTCCTCTTCCAATATTCGCAGATGAGGCTATTCAGCGTCTTGCAGACATTCCGTCAATAAAGGGAGCCTATCATGGAATAAACATCAAGCTGATGAAATGTACAGGCATGCGTGAAGGATGGAAGATGGTCAATTACGCACGTGCAGAAGGCATGAGGGTCATGGTAGGATGCATGACGGAAACATCATGTGCCGTATCAGCTGCAGCCCAGCTCGCCCCTGCCGTAGATTTCTGCGACCTCGACGGCAATCTCCTCATCACCAACGACCTCTTCCGCGGAATGGAGGTCATAGACGGCCATATCGTCCTGCCTGACAGGCCGGGAATCGGTATCACGCCACTTAAATAACCGTGATATACGACCTTTGCTGCTGTCGAATATTTATTTATCTTTGCATACAAGTCTGAATACCGTGGTTCGGTAGAGTTCCACAACGCGATATGGGTATAGTCGTATAGCCCGTATTGCGTTTTTTTGTTTTTATACGGCACAATGTATTGGGATTATGGAAGAAAGTAAATTATTGACACAGATTTCTATTGAATCTCTTATCTATGAGATCAGAGGGCAAAAGGTAATGCTTGACAGGGACTTGGCTAGGTTGTATGGAGTAGAGACCAAGGTCTTGAATCAAGCTGTAAAGAGAAACATCAAAAGATTTCCCGAGGATTTTATGTTTCAGTTGACCTACGACGAATGTTTAAGGTCACAGATTGTGACCTTAAACACAAAACAGGGACATCATTTGAAATATTTGCCACATGTCTTCACCGAACAAGGAGTTGCAATGTTGAGCAGTGTTCTGAAATCCAACACAGCAATCGAAATAAACATCAGGATCATGCGTACATTTGTTTCACTACGCAACTACCTATCTGGTACTCAGGCCATTTCTGCCGAACTGGAAGCCATCAAAACAAAACTGATGTTGCTGGAAAGAAACGATGAAGATAACCTTGAGGCTATAAATGACCTGTCGGAAGATATGAGGCATGAAATAGACACAATCTATCAGGCAATCGCAGCTCTTTCTGTCAAGGCAAATGATCAGGAACCGCCAAGACGAAAGATAGGATTTAAACAAGATGAATGAGAATAAAACAAAACAGCACTTACGATTTTCTCGATAAGTGCTGTTTTTGTGGTCCCTGCAGGGCATGATCCTGCGACCCCCTGATTATGAGTCAGGTGCTACTAACCAACTGAGCTAAGGGACCAAACTTATTAAAGAACTAATTTGCGGTGGTTCGGCGTGGTTACCGAACCACACTGCAAATATAATACTTTTTTCGATTAATTCGATTAGTTGAGCTTGATTTCAACCTCAACACCTGAAGAAAGCTCGAGCTTCATGAGAGCGTCTACAGTCTTAGGAGTTGAATCGTAAATGTCAAGAAGACGGCAGAAAGAGTTGAG
>JAEIGA010018197.1_pt1 | contig 10699 bp, 11 predicted proteins | sample 9270691 | NCBI WGS metagenome assembly JAEIGA01 (sample SAMN17057246, study PRJNA624740) | gut metagenome | biome: biome; isolation source: fecal sample | host: Bos grunniens | place: China: Xizang | collected 2019 | reverse complement strand
CGAGAAGGTCGACGACATCCTCGCAAGGCTTCGCGCAATGGATGAGGAGACTCCTGATCTCGGATTGAGAGCTTTTGTCTGGAGCGTCGAGAAGTCATATTAGACTAAGCTTCAGCATGTATATGGTTATTCCAATCGCAAATCGTTATATTTGCGATTGGAATTTTTTAAAATATACGATTATGGCAAAAGCTGTTACAGATTCGAATTTCGCAGAGACTCTGAATACAGACCAGCCCGTAGTGGCAGAAAATTGGGAAGCAATGAAAAGGGTATTGGTCCTGATTGCTCTTTGCCTGAGCCTGTTTACGGAAAAGGCAAACGCACAGTTCGGCTTCGGTGTTACGGGTGGAACGAGCTTTGGTTCTGCCAAGTATTATGAAACAGACGTCAAGGATCCCCTTGGATATTTTGCCGGCCTGGCCTTTAATGTAGATCTCCCTTACGGTTTTTCTGTCCAGCCGGGCGTTCAGTTCTGCAACAAGGGTGCGATGGTGAACGATCTGGCAGATTTCCAAGTCAGTTACATAGAGGTACCTGTATCGATCCAGTGGGGACCGGACCTTCTTGTCTTCCGCCCTTTTGTAGATGCCGGTGCCTTTGTCGGCTATCATCTTTTCAACAGAAAGAGGACGTCTTATGTGGAGGGGCTGGAATTGTTTACGTCTTATCCTGTGGACTTGCAGAAGGTGGAATACGGAGTGAGTCTTGGAGGTGGTATAGACATATGGAAGCTGCGTCTGACGGCAAAATATTTCTGGAACATGGGACCTCTGTTCAAGGAGAATAAAAAAGGCGTCCTCAAGGTTCCCGGGGATAATTTCAAGGGTTTGACCTTGAGCCTGTCTGTTTTCTTCCGATAATCAGATGGGTATGCTAGTTGTAAATCCAATCTCAAATTGTTATATTTGCGATTGGATTTTTTAGAATATTTAGATTATGGCAAAAGTTGTAACAGACGCGAATTTCGCGGAAATCCTTAATACTGATCAGCCTGTAGTGGTGGATTTCTGGGCGACATGGTGTGGCCCATGCAAGGCTATCGCTCCTATCGTTGAGGAGGTAGCGGCAGAATATGAGGGAAAGGCAGTGGTTGCTAAGTGCAATGTTGACGAGTGTGACGATACTCCTATGGAGTACGGAATCAGAAGCATTCCGACCCTTCTCTTCTTCAAGGGTGGCGAACTTGTGGATCGTCATGTCGGCGTCATTTCAAAAGCTGATCTTGTTGCTAAGCTTGAGGCGCTGCGTTAAACATTGACGCTTATGAAAAGACTGGTTCTTGTCGCTGTTGCCTTGGTTCTCTTTGCATTCCAGGCGTCGGCGCAGCTCTCTGCAGGTATTATAGGGGGAGTTAATTTCTGTGAAGCAAGATTTGCAGATGTGAATAAGAATGCTCCTGTCGGATACCATATGGGTATGACAGGCAACCTGGATCTTTCATCCGGCTTCAGCATCCAGCCTGCTGTGACTTTCGTGACTAAAGAGGCATATTTTAAGGAGCATCTGGATGTTTCCATGAAATACATTGAAGTGCCGGTGTCCTTTCAGTGGGGACCGGACCTGCTGCTCTTCAGGCCATTTGTGGATGTGACGCCTTTTATCGGTTGTCTTCTCACGAATAGTGTGACTACAGTGTTCAACGGTAAAGAGTATGCCAGTGGAAAAAAACTGCAAGGACGCCAGATATTCGAATACGGATGCGGAGTAGGTGGCGGAATCGATATCTGGAAGCTTCGTCTTGTGGCCCGGTATAACTGGAATCTCGGTTCTGCATTCGTGAAAGACTATGCGGGGGATATCGGCAGGATTGATTTTAATGATCATTTCAAGGGTTTGTCTTTAAGCTTGTCCATGTTTTTCTTTTAAGACTATCAATGATGATGAAAAAGATAGCGGTATTCTGCTCCGCAAGCAATAACATAGATCCGGAATTCAATAAAGTCGCTCACGATTTCGTCAGGGCGGCTTCGTTGCGTGGATACGGTGTAGTGACGGGAGGAACCGTCAAGGGCACAATGGGAGTGGTTTCAGATGCTCTCAGGGACTGCGGAGGTTATCATCTCGGCGTGATTCCGCGCTTTATGGAGCAGTATGTGTATCCGGAACTTACTGAAGTGATCTGGACAGATACTATGGCAGAGCGCAAGACTCTCCTCAGGAAGGATACCGTCGGGGTTGTTGCCCTTCCCGGCGGCGTCGGAACCCTTGATGAGGTCATCGAGACCGTGGCTCTCGTTCATCTCAAGCAATATGACGGAAAGGTGCTGCTTTTGAATCATAATGGCTTCTATGAGCCTCTGAAGGCTCTTCTGCAGCATTATCTGGCCACAGGCATGATGCCGCAGTCTACTTATGAACTTGTGAAGTTCGCAGCGACAGCCGATGAACTTCTTGATATGCTGGAGGCATAGGCTTATGGATGTAAAGGAAATTAAGAACTATCTGGGTGCGGACTGGACTGCGGTGGGGGATTGTATTTCTGGTTCCCTTGAGAGCGGTATTGACTTGCTGAATACTGTCAATTCTTCCATTCTTTCCAATTCGGGCAAACAGTTGAGGCCCCTTCTGAGTCTGGTGATGGCACGTGCCTGCTCGGAGACCGGTGCGGCTTCGGAGGCGACTGTGAGATATGCTGCTTCTGCGGAACTTCTTCATAATGCCACGCTTCTGCACGATGACGTGGCGGATGAAAGCGAGCAGAGAAGGGGAAAGCCGACGATCTATTCTCTCATGGGCCCGTCTGTTTCGGTCCTGGTGGGCGATTATTGGCTTGTCAAGGCAGTGGACCTGGTCCTTTCCAACATCGGTACGGACGCAAAGGTGATCAAGATATTCTCAAAGACCTTGAGCGATCTGGCTGAGGGTGAGATGCTTCAGTTGCAGAAGGCTCAGACCGGTGATACTACAGAGCAGGATTATCTCAAGATAATCTTCAACAAGACCGCATCTCTCTTTGAGGCTGCCTGCGTTTCGGCGGCTGTCTCGGTGAATGCATCCGAGGAGCGTATAAAGGCTGCCAGGGACTATGCCGTTGCTCTGGGACTGGCCTTCCAGATCAAGGACGATATTCTTGATTATGCCGGAACGGAGAAGGTAGGCAAGCCTCTGGGTGTGGATATCCTCGAGCAGAAGATCACGCTGCCGTTATTGGGCGCATTGAAGAATGTGTCAGAGGAAGAGGCGGCACGTGTAAGAAGTCTTGTTGCCGGTATAGTGGATCATCCGGAGTACAGAGATGAGATACTTGCCTTCGTGAATGAGAACGGGGGAGTGGAATATGCCGTGTCAAGACTTCAGGAATATATTGACCAGGCGGTAAGGGCGCTTGATGTGCTTGATGATACCGAGGCCAGGAAATATCTTGTGGACCTGGCTTATTTTACAGCGTTGAGGAACAGCTGATGAGATTTGCAGATATCATAGGAAACGAGGGCGTAGCCAAGGCTTTGTCGTCCATGGCGGACAGCGGCAGAGTCGCTCATGCTATGCTCATGTATGAGAACGAAGGTTGTGGAGCGCTGGCTCTGGCCCTTGCTTTCGTGCAGTATCTCAACTGCAGCAATCCCTCGGGAGGGGATTCCTGCGGAGAATGTCCGTCCTGCCGTCAGATGGCCGGATTGGTGCATCCGGATGTGCATTTCGTGTTTCCTGTGAACAAGGGACCTAAGACTTCTGACGAAAAGCCGACTTCGGAGTCATACCTGAAATATTGGAGGGAACTTGCAATCGCTGATCCGTATTTTACGGAAGCAGACCTTCAGAAGGCCATCGGCATAGAGAGCAAGAACGGCCTTATCGCTGTGGCCGAAGCAAAGTATATAATCGGAAAACTTTCCCTGACAGCTGTGGCTGACGGATACAAGGCAGTGATCTTCTATCTTCCGGAGAAGATGAACCAGGAAACTGCCAACAGGCTTCTGAAGATTGTGGAAGAGCCGCCGGTGAACACTGTCTTCATATTCATAACACACGCGCCGGAAAAGGTGCTTCAGACCATCTTCTCACGTTGCCAGAGCATCAGGGTGATGCCGCTGAGCAAGGAAGAGGCGAGGAAGGTGAAGGAACTTAAGCCGGCACAGGAAAGTGAGGAGGATGGCCTTTTCATGGAACTCTTCTCTGACCTGATGAACGCGATAGTTGCGAGAGATCTGCTCGGAGCGCTTGAGTCTGGCGAGAATATAGCCGCTCTTGAGTCGCGTGAAAAACAGAAAGCATTTTGTACCTTTGCAGGCAACTGCATAAGAAATATATTCATGATTCAGCAGAATCTGCCTCAGATCATAGAGATAGACCCTCAGGAGCAGGAGTTCTACTCGTCTGTGGCTGCCAGATGCGGCAAGGGATTCTGCCTGAAATCGATGACGGAGATAGAAAAGGTCGTGGGAATGATCGACAGGAATGTCAGTTCAAAGATCTTGTTTACCGACCTTGTCAACCGCATGTTTTTAAGTATTTAGAACTATGACTGAATCTAAGAAATATGACTGTTCAAGAGGCTGCGTTGTAGAGCGTGCCGAGTCCGGAGAGGTCGACTGCACCTATCGCCAGGGCTGCTGCAAACTGGAAGTATATGACTGGCTTGCAGGCGTGAACCAGGAACAGTATAAGGACTTCTTTGAGGTCCGTTTCAAGAATACCCGCAAGGGAATATATCGTAATGGCTCGGGTCAGAGCATCAGGACCGGTGATCTGGTGATAGTCGAGGCTGCAAACGGTCATGATCTCGGAATCGTGACTCTTGAGGGCCCTATCGTAGGCCGTCAGATGAAGTGCAAGAGAGTTGATCCTGAGACTTTTGAGTTCAAGAGGATCTACAGAAAGGCAAAGTTGTTCGATATAGAGAAATGGCAGGAGGCTATTGCCCGTGAGCATGAGACCATGATCCGTTCGCGTCAGATAGCGGAGGAACTTGGCCTTGAGATGAAGATCGGAGATGTTGAGTTCCAGGGTGACGGCACCAAGGCGATATTCTATTACATCGCTGATGGTCGTGTCGATTTCCGTCAGCTTATCAAGGTCTTCGCCGAGGAGTTCAGAATCAGAATCGAGATGAAGCAGATCGGAGCACGTCAGGAGGCCGGCCTTATCGGTGGTCTCGGAGTGTGTGGCCGCGAACTCTGCTGCTCGAATTATATATCTACTTTCCAGTCCATAACCACTTCTGCCGCACGTTGTCAGGACCTTTCTCTCAATCCGCAGAAGCTGGCAGGACAGTGCGGAAAGCTCAAGTGCTGCCTCAATTATGAAACTGCCGCCTATATGGATGCACAGTCGCGCATTCCTAAGGTGCATAATCCGCTTGAGTTCGAGGATGGACTTGCATACCTGATGAAGACTGACATTCTTCGTGAGATAATGTACTTCTCATATGATCCTTCTTCTTTGGCGAATCTTTATCCTCTGTATGCTGAGGATGTGTGGGATATCATCAGGATGAACAGGGAAGGAATCAAGCCGGAGTCTCTGAAGAATGATGCTGATATCGCTGCTCCTGAGTTCGTTACGGCTGTCGGTGATGATGCTATCAATCGTTTCGATGAGGCTCGTAAGCGCAAGAAGAAGAAAAAGTCTCGCGGCGGAAACGGCGGACAGAAGAAGGCTGAGCAGCAGACCGAGGCAAATCAGTCAAAGGCTGAGCATAAGGAGCCAAAGAAGGACCACAAGAAGGAACCACGTGAGCCAAAGGAGAATCGTGAGCCGAGAGAACATAAGGGTGGTCAGAGAAATCATAAGGGCGGTCACAGGAACGGCGGAAACCGTCGCAACGACCATCCGAAGAAGGGCCCGGCGCCTCAGGGAGAATAAGATATGGGAAAAGATAAACTTCGTAAGTTCAGAGAGAACGAGACCTTCAGGTGCATGATTCAGCCGGCTACTTCGGAAGTGCTTGGCTGTGACCATCCTATGAAGGGCAATTGGGGAAAGGAATTCTTCGGTAATGACAATCCTATAGTATTGGAACTCGGATGCGGAAAGGGTGATTATACCATTGACCTTGCCGAGCGCAATCCGGCATTCAATTATATAGGTGTAGATATAAAGGGAGCCCGACTTTGGAAGGGTGCCAAGTATGCGGAGGAGCATGGGCTCAAGAATGTAGCCTTCCTCCGTACCCGTATCGAGTTCATCGAGTCGCTGTTTGCACAAGGGGAGGTTGCAGAGATCTGGATCACCTTTGCGGATCCCCAGATCGGTCGTGAGAAGAAGCGACTTACTGCGCCTTTGTTCATGAACAGATACCGCAATTTCCTGAAGCAGGGAGGAATCATCCATCTTAAGACAGACAGCCGTTACCTCCACGAGTACTCACGTGCGATGGCAGAGCAGAATGGGCTTGAGATATTGGCTTGTGCTACAGATATTTATGGCGAGGATCGCGATCGTCTTTATGAAAGCGGACTTTCTTCGCTCTGCGGCTCTGCTGCGATTGATGCCCTCTTTGAGGTCCAGACATTCTATGAGTCTCAGTATCTGGCTCAGGGCTTTGAGATTACCTACCTTTCTTTCCTTGCCGACCATGAGGGCGACTACATCAGTCCTGAGTGGGAGGAAGATCTGTACAAGGATGAAGGACATCATTTTGTGATTCCGTCAGGCCTTCCGGTCGCATCCAAGTTCTATCCGGAGGGATAATCCGCTCGTCGCTTGCCGGGATTGTCGCTCTTTGAAAATCGCCGGCAGCGAATGTATTACATCCTGTCCATTTCGCGGCGCAGATCCTTTTCCTTGATGGATGCACGTTTGTCGTACTCTTTCTTACCGCGGGCGAGGGCTATCAGAAGTTTTGCATAACCGTTATCTGCGATATAAAGCTTGACGGCTACGATGGTCAATCCCTTTTCCTTCACGGCTCGTTGCAGTTTGTTCAGTTCCTTGCGGGTCAGAAGCAGCTTGCGTTCCCTGCGCGGATCGTGCTTTCCCCAGCTTCCCCACCAGTATTCTGCAACGTGCATGTTCTTGACATACAGTTCGTTGTTGTTGAAATAGCAATATGCATCCACCAATGAGGCCTTGCCTGCCCTGATGGACTTTATCTCCGTGCCTGTCAGCACCATTCCCGCCTGAAAGGTCTCGATGAACTCATAGTCAAACGAGGCCCTTCTGTTCTTTATCTCTACACTGCTTTTTGCTTTCGGCATAATATCGCTTTTGAATTGAAGTGCAAATTTAGTGCTTTTTCTCAAATACTGCATAAAATACTATCTTTGCAACACTATGGCAAAAAAGACATTCACACCCATTCCTCCTATGGCGGAACTGCCCCCTGCTGAAGAAATCGACGTAAGGCAGGTCCTTGACAGTTATCTTGCAGGCAAAATCGACTTGATATGCGTCCTGGGCCCTACGGCATCAGGCAAGACCCGCTATGCGGTCAACCTGGCAAGGCAGATCAATTCCCTTCTGCATGCAGACGGTTTACCATCTGTAGGCGCCGAGATCATCTCCGCCGATTCTCGACAGGTCTACCGTGGAATGGACATAGGTACAGGAAAGGATCTTAATGAATATGAGGAGATTCCATATCATCTTATGGACATAGTGGATGCGGGAACGAAATACAACATATTCGAATATCAGAGAGACTTTGAAAAAGCCTATAAAGACATCGTGGATAGAGGTGGTATCCCTATCCTCTGTGGCGGTTCCGGCCTATACATAGAAGCCGCTACCTGCGGTTACTCTCTTCCCGAGGTTCCGCCTGACCCTGAACTCAGAGCCGAACTTGAGCAGAAATCCGACGAAGAACTTATTGCCAGGCTCGCATCTCTGAAGCATCTCCATAACAACACCGACTACGATACCAGGAAGCGCCTCATCCGTGCACTTGAGATTGCAATCTATGAAGCAGAGCATCCTGTTCAGCGCACTGCATTCCTGCCGAAGAACACTTATTACATCGGCACTCTTGTCAGTCGTGATGTCCGCAACGCCAAGATAGACAAACGTCTGGCCTCCAGACTTGAAGAAGGGATGATTGAAGAAATCAAAGGACTGATAGACGGCACTCATCCGGCACTTTGCACCAGGAATGAGGCAGGTGAAATGCTGCCTGGCAAGCCGATTCCGGCAGAAGACCTTATCTATTATGGTCTCGAATATAAATTTGTCACGCTCTACCTTATCGGGGAACTCACTCGCGACGAGATGTGCACTCAGCTTGCAACCGCCATCCATCAGTTTGCCAAGCGCCAGATGACATGGTTCCGCGGCATGGAGCGCAAAGGCATCACTATCCATTGGACCAACGTCTGAAATGAACGATGTTGTATAAAATGAACGGTGTCAAAAATAGCGAAAAACGCTCCTGGTTACCCTAAAATCCGGTAACCAGGAGCGTTTTTGATGTATTTTGCTACCGCTCTATTAGAGCTTGAATGCCTCCTTGATCATGTCGACAGAGTCGAGGAGTTCCCAGCCGAAGAACTGGACATACTCCTGAGTCCTGACACCGTTTCTTACCATTGTGACAGACTCCTTGTAAGGGGTACGTCCAACGTGACCGTATGATGCTGTAGGCTCATAGATAGGCTTCTTGAGACCGAACTTCTCGATGATCTTGGCAGGACGGAGGTCGAAGAGCTCATTGATCTTCTCTGCGATTTCTGCGTCAGAGATGCCGTTAACTGCTGTACCATAAGAGTTTACGAAGATGCTGAGTGGACGTGCAACGCCGATTGCGTATGAAACCTGGACAAGCATCTCGCGTGCTACACCTGCGGCAACCATGTTCTTGGCGATGTATCTTGAAGCGTATGCTGCAGAGCGGTCAACCTTTGAAGGGTCCTTTCCTGAGAATGCTCCACCACCGTGTGCGCCCTTTCCGCCGTATGTGTCAACGATGATCTTGCGTCCTGTAAGACCGGTGTCACCGTGAGGACCTCCGATCACGAACTTTCCGGTAGGGTTGACATGGAGTATGTAGTCTCCCTTGAAGAGGGCTGCGGTCTCCGGTGCGAGGGACTCGATGAGCATAGGAATGAGGATTTCCTGAACATCCTGGCGGATCTTCTTCTGCATTTCCTCATCAACGCGCTTCTGGCCGAACTGTGCACATGCGTCGGCGTAGCTCATGTTGCCGAGTGTCGCCGCTGTGAACTCGTCGTGCTGAGTCGAGATCACGATTGTGTGTACTCGTACAGGCTCATTGGTCTCGCCGTCGTACTCTATAGTGAACTGTGACTTCGAGTCAGGACGGAGGTAAGGCATGAGTTCCGGCTGCTGCTTGCGGATCTTCGCAAGAAGAAGGAGAGCCTGGTGTGAAAGAGCGAGCGGAAGAGGCATGTACTCCTCTGTGTCGCGGCAGGCATATCCGAACATCATTCCCTGGTCACCTGCACCCTGCGCATCAGCATCCTCTCCGACTACACCGCGGTTGATGTCCACGCTCTGCTCGTGAAGGGCAGAAAGGATACCGCAGGAGTTGCCGTCGAACATATAGTCGGCGTTGTTGTAGCCGATCTTGTTGATTACGCGGCGCACAGTCTTAGGAATGTCCACGTATGCGTCTTCTGAGCGTACTTCGCCGCCCACAACTACGAGGCCTGTGCTGCAGAATGTCTCACATGCAACCTTTGCCTCAGGATCCTGACGGAGGAACTCGTCGAGAATCGCGTCGGAAATCTGGTCCGATACCTTGTCAGGATGTCCTTCAGACACTGACTCTGATGTAAACAAGTAGTTCATTTCTTATTGTATTTTATCTTTAATTTCTATTTCGGGACCGAGGGCCTCGCTTCTGCGGTGAACACAAAAAATAAGCCCCACAAGAATGCGGAGCCGTCACAAAAACACAAAACATTGATATGAAAGCGGCCATCTTCGAAGCGATGACCCTGTCAACATTTTAGCATTTTTTAGTGTGGTTGCAAGCAGCCAAATTTATCCACATTCTCATTTCGGGGCGCAAAGATAATCAAAAATTCCAATATGCAATATGCTGTGTTGAAAAATTTAATAATATCCATTATTTATGTTATCTTTGCCGGATAAAACCAATTTATAAAATAACTAAAGCGTTATGAAACAAACAATTAAGTGTCTTGTTGCTGCTTTTGCAGCAATGGTAATGAGCGTGGCCGCCTTTGCACAGGTGACTACCTCATCTCTTAGTGGACGCGCAATTGACGCAAATGGAGAGGCAGTGATCGGTGTAGCAGTGATTGCTACTCACACTCCTTCAGGAACCGTTTATGGCGTTACCACAAACGAGACTGGTCGTTATACCATCAATGGTATGCGTTCCGGTGGTCCTTACACAGTTCAGTTCTCATGTCTTGGTTATCAGACAGTTAACTACACTGATGTAACTCTTCAGCTCGCTGAGACTTCATCTCTCAACGCAACACTCGCAGAGGATTCTGAGATGTTGGCAGAGGCAATGGTCATCGGCGCTGCAGCTTCTAAGTTCTCTGCAGAGAAGATGGGCTCCGCTACAAACATTTCAAGCGACCAGATCAAGTCTATCCCTACTGTAAGCAGAAGCATTACAGACGTTACCAGACTTTCACCTTATGGTGGTAACGGCATGAGCTTCGCAGGTCAGGATGGTCGTACAGCGAACTTCACTGTCGATGGTGCAAACTTCAACAACAACTTCGGTCTTTCTTCAAGCCTCCCTGGTGGCGGTAACCCTATCTCTATCGATGCTATCGAGGAAATGCAGGTTGTGATTTCTCCATACGATGTTCGTCAGACT
>JAEIGA010018196.1_pt1 | contig 10699 bp, 7 predicted proteins | sample 9270691 | NCBI WGS metagenome assembly JAEIGA01 (sample SAMN17057246, study PRJNA624740) | gut metagenome | biome: biome; isolation source: fecal sample | host: Bos grunniens | place: China: Xizang | collected 2019 | reverse complement strand
CGCTTCAACGAGGCAATGGCAAAGCTCGGTGTGCTTCGTCCCAGCATTGAACCCCATGCTACGGGTCACAGTATCGAACAGGAGCAACTCGTTCAGCAAATCCTGGACAACGGTTTTGCTTACGAGAGCAACGGTTCGGTATATTTCGACGTGGTAAAGTATAATGAAAAACATGGTTACGGTATTCTCTCTGGCCGTAACTTGGACGACGTGAAGGATGCTTCTCGCGAACTCGACGGTGTGGGCGAAAAGCGCAATCAAGTGGACTTCGCACTCTGGAAGAAGGCACAACCCGAACACATTATGCGCTGGCCCTCTCCCTGGGGTGACGGTTTCCCCGGCTGGCATTGCGAATGTACGGCAATGGGTAAGAAATACCTTGGTGAACAGTTCGACATTCACGGCGGAGGTATGGACCTCGTGTTCCCCCACCACGAATGTGAAATTGCACAGGCGGTAGCGTCACAAGGCAAACCCATGGTGAACTATTGGATGCACAACAATATGATCACCATTGCGGGTAAGAAGATGGGTAAGTCCTACAACAACTTCATCACCCTCGATGAATTCTTCACAGGCAACCACCCCTTGCTCGAACAAGCCTATACGCCAATGACCATCCGCTTCTTTATTCTTCAAGCTCACTACCGCTCAACTGTAGACTTCTCTAACGAAGCACTTCAAGCGGCTAAAAAGGGTCTTGACCGCCTGCTCCAAGCAATTAAGGAGCTCGACCGCATTGAGGCAAGCAAGGACGGCGCCGTGAAGATGGACTTTGTAGAAGACCTCAAGCAGAAGTGTTACGACGCGCTTAACGACGACCTCAATTCTCCCATTCTCATCAGCCACCTCTTTGATGCGTGCCGCGTCATCAACCAGATAGTTGACAAGAAGCAGACTATAGCTGCCGACGCACTTGAAGCACTTCGCACGCTCTTCCACACTTTTGCATTTGACATCCTTGGCCTCACTTCTGAAGCCGACGGAAATGCAGAACGCGAAGCTGCATTCGGCAAGGCCATCGACTTGCTCCTCGACATCCGCGCAACTGCAAAGGCGAACAAGGACTGGGCAACTTCAGACAAGGTGCGCAACGAACTTGCTGCCCTCGGTTTTGAAGTTAAGGACACGAAGGACGGCGCTACTTGGAGATTGAATAAGTAAGTTTTATAGTTGACGAGTTTATAAATACAAGTAGACAAGATAGCTTGAGAATCTCTGTTACTTAATTGTAATTCACAAACCATCTTGTCTACTTCTCCACTCGTTTACTTGTCCATAAAAAATATGAACAATATCCCCGTAGTAACCAAATATCTGTTGCTGACCAACATCGTAGTGTTTCTGTTGCAGGAAGTAGTAAAGCAATGGGGCATAGACCTTGTGGCGCTCTTTGGGCTCCACTTTTTCTTGGCCGACAACTTCCAACTGCACCAATTGTTTACCTACATGTTCCTGCACGCAAACTTGTCGCACATTTTCTTCAACATGTTTGCGCTTTGGATGTTCGGCCGCTTGATTGAGTCTACCCTTGGCGCTCGCCACTACCTTATTTACTACATTATTTGCGGCGTTGGCGCGGGCTTGTGTCAGGAACTTTTTCAGTACGGAGAATACTGGATGGAAGGACTTGCCGATTACGAACGCGTACGCACTCCAGAAGGAATTTATCCCATGGGAGAATTCCTAAATTATTGGCGCACGGTGGGCGCATCAGGGGCTGTCTACGGCATTCTGCTTGCCTTCGGGTTTATCTATCCCAACCACCGCATTGTGTTGCTCATTCCGCCTATCCCGATGAAGGCAAAATACTTCGTCATTGGTTATGCTGCGCTCGAACTTTACTCTTCGTTCTCCGCAAACGATAATGTGGCACACTTTGCCCACCTCGGCGGTATGCTCTTCGGCTTCCTCTTGCTCCTGCGTTGGACACGCCAGCACAATCCCCTTTCGTGGTGGGAACGCCTAAAGAGACACTTCACAGTATCGTCAAAGTCGCCGTATAACAAGAACCCCAAGATGAAAGTTTCTCCCGGTGGGGCCTACGAACAACCCCAACAGGAAACGCCCCCTCAACGCTCGGAAGAACAGGAAGAGAAGCGCCGACGCATTGATGAACTGCTTGACAAAATAAAGAAGTCGGGCTACGAAAGTCTGACCACGGAGGAGAAAAACTTCCTCTTTGACGCCTCAACGCGAAAGTAATTTTTAGTAAACGAGTTGACAGATACGCACAAACAAGGTTGTATGCGAGAAGGCCATCTGTGACGCATGGTTACACCTCGTTAATCGTAAAACTGTCACCGTTAACCGTTCCATTTACATGGCAAAAAAAGACACCCCCACAAAGGGTAAAAATAAGAAATCCTCACGCCTCTACACCATCGTTGCCAACATCATCACCGGATTCTCGTTGGCAACGGTGTTATTGCTGTGTCTTTCGGTGTTGAGCACTTATATCTCACCCGAGAAGGTGCGCCTCCTCTCGCTTGCGGGACTGGCCTTCCCCTTCTTCCTGGGTGGCACGATATTCATGTTCTTCATCAGCCTGCTCTTCGCATGGCGTCGCTCGTGGATTCCACTCGTGGGACTGTTACTCTGCTGCGGCACCATCTACCGTTATTTTCCTATAAATTTTCCCTCTCCGGCGCCCAAACAGAGCTTGAAGGTGATAAGTTATAACACCGCACAATTCGGCTTGTGGACGGGAAATAACAAGGATAAGAACGATGAGAATGGCGACAACCGATTGGTGCGCGACATCCTGCGCGAAAATCCCGACATTGTGGGGTATCAAGAAGGTTTCTACGGCAGTCAATACACGAAGCACGTTGAACCCATGCTCAAGCGCAACGGAATGTACCACAAGTCGGTGCTTTCATCCGGCAACTACATTGGTTGTATCTCGCGTTACCCCATTCTTGACACCGACACCATTTGCAAAACGGATGTCACCAATGCGGTGCTCTTTAAAATCAAACTCTCAAATGCTGACACGCTCTATTTCGTCGTGACGCACCTAAAGTCGATGAGCCTTTCTGAAGAAGAGCGCAAGACCTTTAAGGAGAATGTAGACCAACTGCGTGACGACGACAGCAATAACTCGCTGAATTACTCTGGACTCTTCCAACTTGCCCGTAAAATCGCTCGTGCTTCAGAACCTCGTGCGCGTCAGGCAGACATCATCGCAAAGTGGGTGGAGGAAAACAAGCACCGCAACCTCATCATCTGTGGCGATTTCAACGACACCCCCGTGTCTTACACTTATCAGACGATTATCTCGGCAGGAAACCTTGACGATGCCTTCGTTGAGGCTGGAAATGGGGTAGGGCGCACCTTTAATCGCCACGCCATGGTTGTGCGCATCGACCACATCCTCTATGGCGCTGACTATTGGGAACCCCATGCGGCGCACATCCTTGACCGCCCCGACCGTTCCGACCACAATGCGGTTGCAGTGCATTTACGAAGAAAAAAATAGGAACATACACCTATGCAGGTGCGGGGCATTCCTTTCATTTTTGGATAATAAAAAGACGCCCCACCAACAGCTTTCTACGACATGCTGAATAATTAATATTCCAAAGGAGATATTTTAATTTCCAAAGGGAATAATTTAAATTATTCGCCGAACTATTTTTGCACATAGAGATTCGAAGATGAAGACCTTTGCAACAATTATGTTTCATCTTCTATAAATCCACAAAATTTAATCCCCTTGTTCTCGACTGAAAACAAGGGGATTTATTTATCCTATAAGCGGAAGAATATAAGCTATAAGGGGGAGCGTGAAGAGGGAGAGCAGGGTGGTTAGGAAGATGGCTTGCGTCATGAGGTGCTCATCCTTGCCATATTTGAGGCAGAACATGATGCCGTTTGCGGCAACGGGCATGCCTGTAAGTACTACCGCCACATTGGTGACGAAGGGGTCGAAATTAAAAAACTGAAAGACGCCCCACACCACGAAGGGCATAATCAGAAGCTTGAGGGAAGCGACGGCATAAACAAACTTGTTGCCCATCATGTCGCGAGCGGGAATCGTGGCGAGGGTGGCACCGATGAGCAGCAGGGCGCAAGGGATGGTCATGTCGCCTACGAGGTGGAAGAACTTACCAATCATCGGCGGTGTTTCTACCTTCATAAGCGCCAGAACGACAGCAATTACGCTGGCTACTACGCAAGGCGAAAACAATACCCTGGGGCGAAACACAGAGCGGATGGGTTGTTCGGTGACAAAGGAGAGTCCGACGGTAAAGATAAGGAGGTTGAAGGGGATGTCAAGCACAGAGGCGTAGAACACGGCACGGTCGCCAAAAATTGCCGCACAAGCCGGAAAACCAATGAAGGTAACATTGCCAAAGGTGACCATAAACTTCTGCAATCCCTGACGGTCGGGCCTCACGCGCCATACTTTTGCTATGACAAACGCTCCAGCAATGAGCACGGCGTAGTTAATGAGCGAGACAATGACGAGCTGCCACACTTCTTGGTCACTAAACTGCAATCCCTCGCCCATTACCGACCCGATGATGAGCATGGGGCAGGTAACATTGAGTACAAACACCGACATGTTGCGGTTCATCTCAACCTTCCACACGCCCAAGCGCGTGGCAATATAACCTACGATGACTACACCGAAGATGATGCCCATTTGGGCAAGGATTTGTAGGAACGACATGGGGGGTATGGTGAACGATGAAGGAGGAACGATTAACGAAAAAGGAGGGTGGGGTAGATATGAGCGTTAATCTATCCACACATTAGCATTATAATTTGCTTCCACCACAGCCTCTAAATTGTCGGGAAGGTTGTGGAAGAAGTTGATGCCGGTCTTTTCTTCCAAAGCGTCAATGCTGAGGGTGAACTTGCGCATCTCGGAGACGGTAGAATAGGAGCTGGCATATTTTTTGTGCTCCACCCAAATGGCAATGCCTTTGTAACCGCCATTCTTTACTGCTACTGCCGCCATAAAGTAATATTTGGGCACCGCCATGCGTCCGCTTGCCACATACTTGAGTATGTCGCTGCTGCGGTCAATAGTTCCGCCCTTACAGACGTAGAGGGTATCGCAAAAATTACGGTCGCGCCCACGCGCTTGTATCTCCTGCTCAAAATCTGCCCAGAGACCGGAGTTGAAATTTCCAATCTGTGGCGACATATTCGTCATGTAGAAAGTTTGGTCGTTGGCTTCGCGGCTGTAAAGTCTGTCGGCCGACGCCACAAGGTGGCCGTGATTGTAACCCGATCCGTAAAGCGCATCATCCTCTAAGGCATCGGCAGGATTAAGTTTGGGGTCGCGGGGATATTGTGGGGAAATGTCGTAATCCTTTCTTGCTACCGACTTGTTGCGCGTAGTGGCGTCGAAGCGGAATGCCACCCAGCGAGAATGATACTTCTCGCGGTCGTATTCCAAGCAGTAGTTCATGATAGAATCTCCGCCCACCTTGACGGCATGATACACAAAGGTGTTACCCGCCTTCAGTTGCGGCACCTCAAGGCGCTTAGTGTAGGCGTGGGTAGAAACTTCCCCTTCATCGGGAGTAGGTTCGCCACCCGTAGATGGGGGATTTATGGTGCCCTCAATAATATCGTTGTCTCCGCCACAGGCTGCAAAGACAGCGCAAGCGAGGGCGAACAAAAGGGGTAAGAGTTTATAGCTCATTTGAGTTTTAGAGTGATTCGAGATACAGGGTTTTACAGGGCTGACAGGCAGGAAAAGAATTTCTCCACTCTCCTTTTTCATTTTTCCTTTCAGATCAATCCCACTTCTGCTTACCCATCCAAATGCGGATGCGGTTTTTGAGTGCCGAACTGATACGCTTGAAGTTGCCGTGGCGGAGGTTTAGGTAGAGTTCCTCAAGCGAGCGACACACCTTTATCCATGGATGTCCCCACGCCTGAACTTTAAACACGCGGTTCTTGTATTCCACATCCTCTATCACATAGCGCGGGTGGCGCAAGGGAAATTCCAGGTCGTGGTGGCGCATGTTCATGATGCGGCGGTAAGCACGCGGCAACAATTCGTTACTGCCACCTTCAAAGTGAGTTGTTTCGCCCGTCGCCCCCAAGTTTTGAATCATATTAACCCTCGGAACGATGGCAAGACCCGACTGGAAGAACATTGCGGCGTGGAAAATCGTTTCGTAATATGCCTTGCCCGTCGAGCGGTGGTAGTGACAGAAGCGCTCAAAGTCGCTTTGCTGTTTGCGTTCGCGGATGAAGTTGCGCAAGAGGCGCATGTTGTAGTCATCATCAAGGAAGGTGTAATGCTCATCCCACTGATCCACCACGCGGCGCCACGAAGCCCAGCCCCAAATGCTGAATGCCGAGGTGAAGAGGTAGTCGTAGGGCATGTCGGGCGTCTCCTCGTCGTAATTGAGTCCGGCAATCATCGAAATGCGAGGGTCGTCTTCATAGCGGTCAAGCATCTCCTTGCAGAAGCGGAAGAAACTCACGCTCGGGATGCTGTCGTCCTCCAACACTACGCACTTGTCGACATGCGAGAAAGCCCACTTCTGCGCACGGAAGTTTGAGGGGTCGCATCCCGCATTCACCTCCTGATAATTGCGGTGCACCTCGCACTCCCAATCTACCTGTTCGACGACACGCCTACACGCCGCAATGCCTTCAGCATCGCGCTCATCGCGAGGTCCGTCTTGATAAAGAAACAGGTGGGTAGGGCGCGCCTTACGCACTTGCTCAAACACGCGACGGAGCTTCTCGGGATTATTAAAGAAGAGGATGAGTACGGGAACCATTTGTAATTTTTGAGAAAATATGCCACTCTTCCAGCGCTAAAAATCACTTGAAAAAGGGTCTTTCTAACGCTTTAAGAAATCAGTATCTATTCTAGCGAACATTGTTAGTAATGTATTTTAAATTATGTTACTAATAATTTTTTTTATGTCCCTAACAATTTTCAGCAGACGGGTTTAGTTTTTTGCATCCAGCAATTCGTATGCCTTTTGCATGTATGCCTTGATATTTTCGCTGTGTGTCGCAGCCGGAGCGTCGAGCGTCTTGCTCACCTTTTGGGTGTTGAGGTCAAAAATGGTAGACCCCATCGCGTCGGTCATTACTATGCCTTGACTCCAAGAGTTGATAGCGAAGGGGAAGGTGTAGGTCTCGCTCAACACATCGCGACTCATCTTAAATTCGTCGTGGTTGATGCCCAGCTGCCCAAGCAGTGTGGCGGCAAGGTCGCTTTGGTTGCACACTACCTCAACCGTGCCACGCTCCATCAGCGCACCACCTACGAGGATGAGAGGTATGCGATTTTTCTCGACCATCATAGTCTCTTCTGTGAGCCCATGACCGTTGCCGTGGTCGGGGATGAGAACGACGAGCGTGTTTTTCCAAGCGTCCAACTTCTTAAATTGTTGGATGAACTCGCCTATGCAGTGGTCGAGATAAGCAAACGAATTTTCCGTAGGATCATCCTCAATGCGACTATAAGGCACCTCCCAGGGCTCATGACTTGAGAGCGTGAGCAGCGTGAGCATCCAGGGGTTCAGCGTGTCCTTCTGCTCAATATGATGAAGCGTTTTGGCGAAAGCAAATTCGTCGTGCACGCCCCACTTCGAGTCGTTGCGCTGCTCATCAGGGAAGGCGGTTTCACCAAAAGTGCGACGGTAGCCCGTAGAAAGGAGGTAGCCGTTGGTATTCGTGAAGTTGATATCGCCACCGTAGATAAATTCTGTGTCATACCCCACCTTGCCCAGCGAACGAGCAATTGAAGGAAGCCCCGCAACCTTGCTGTCGGTAAGTTTCATAACACTCACATCGGGATAAGAAGGATAACCGCTCAGCGTGCAGAGCACCCCACGATCCGTACGGAAAGAGTTGGCATAACAATTCGTAAATTCTATACCCTCTGCCGCCACCGCCTTAAGGTTCGGCATAAGATTCGGAATGTCATAGAAGGTACGTCCGCATCCCTCCATGATGACCAGCACGATGTTAGGGCGTTGCGTGTGGAGGAGGGGTTTGGTGTTGCGGCTCTCGGTGCTGATTTCCAGTGCGGCATACTTTTCAGCCAGTTCTTCAGGCTTAAAATAATTTGCGCGTTCGCTAAAATCCTTAATCTTTGAGAGCGAGTAGAAGAGGTTGAACGCAGGGTTCACAGCTGCAGAGTTGAGGAAGGCGTTCTCCGAGAAATACACCATTCCGGGGTTTGCCGTAGAAACATCCGTGCCTCCGCGAATACAGAGAAAGAGCAAGCCGCCCCACACCAAGTGAACCACCGTGCCCAAAATGCGCTTCAACATATTTAGGCGTAATGCAACGAGGCGTTCCGCCATATATTTTGAGAGCGTAAGCTTGTAGAGAAAAAATATGCCTATAATTGCCGCCAGAATGCAAGTAATTCCCACCACTACATAAGTCGTAGACACCGAAGCAACGACCTCTGCCGGAGAATCAAGGTAGTTGAAAATTGTAGCGTCAATCTTAAAATTCCAAAAGGCAAAGAGCCCTGTATCTACAATGTAGATAATCCCCTGCAGCAAGGCTGTAAAACCAAAATAAATGTAGAACACACTGCGGTGAATGCCAATCCAATAACCCGCAAGGAGTATCACCCACAACACAGCCGAGAGGTAACCGCTGAAGGACAGGTCAAGCGGAAGGCCGTGCCACAGAATGTCCCACCAATCGCCTACCGTGAGTTCTCTTCCCACCCCATTGTAGAGCAGGAAGATTACTTTTGCCACAATGCCGATGAGCACTGAGGCGAGGAAGAAGCGAAGGAGGAGTAGGGTGCGTATTTTCATTGGTAGGGAGGATATTTTGAAGGGGGAAGGGGATAGATTTTGAAATCTTCTGCGGAAAGGTGCAAATACCTTTAACCTTTTTCTGCGGAAATGTCTTGAATAATGAGGCCCGCCAGTGTAAGTCCGTAAATGGCGGTAATGTGCATTAGCGAACCGTTAATCTGTGCCTTTTGGCTGTCCCAGGTTCCGCCCGCTGTTACTGCGGTGTCGGTGCGATTCTCAAGGAGTTCTTCGCTGAACACACACTTAAATTTCTTCTTGGGAAAAGTGCCTTTTTTCTTTATTCTGCGGCGCAAGGCTGCGGCAAGTGGGCAGCCTTTAACCTTCCAAAATTCCGCCACACTGATACGCGTGGGGTCCATCTTCAGAGCTGCACCCATGGAGGAATAGAACTTTGCGGAGAGCGAGGTGGCATGGAGAATCAAAGATGTCTTATGCTCAAGACTATCGATGCAATCGACGATGTAGTCATACTTTTCCAACTCAAACATTGCGGCATTCTCTGCACTATATATCGTGGCGAGCGCCGTGATGTCGGCCTCTGGGTTCACCTCCAGCAAGTGGCGCTTCAATGCCTCCACTTTGGGTTGCCCAACAGTAAGCGTCGTGGCAGGAAGTTGGCGATTGATGTTAGAAACCGCCACACTGTCGGAATCAACAATAGTGAGGTGCGTCACACCTGTGCGCACCAAACCCTCGGCTACCCAACTTCCCACGCCGCCCACGCCAAAAACGATGGCGCGAACGGAGCGCAGGCGCTCCATGCCGGCTGTACCTAACAGGCGCTCTGACCTGCTGAACATTTCTTGTTGCATCATAACTGCAAATATAAAAACTATATCTGAAATGACGGTGCTTTTGAGGGTTAAAATATAAACTGAGAGGTATGGCAGATTTGCGGAAAAAATTACCCCCGAAACAGACGGATGAAGGCCTGTTTCGGGGGTGAAAAAAGGGGTTGAAAAAGTAGTTTTGTAACTACCTGAAAATCAAATATCTATTTTTGAGAAAATTATTAGTAATGTATTTTAAATTATGTTACTAACAATTTTATTTAGGTTACTAATAATTTTTACGAAAATAGGTTTAGTTTCTTGCAACTCCTAAATAGGAAGATTTTTATCCTTCAAGCACACCGCAAACTGCCTTATAAATAGCATCGCGTGCACCGGCGTTGGTGCGAATGTAGCGTGCGGCAGCATTACCTGAGCTGCGGAGGAGTTCGTCGTAGGTCAAGAGCTTCGTAAGTACCTCGGTGAAGTCTGCCTCGTTGTGAATTTCGTAAGAACCTTGGCAAGCGATGAGATCTTGCGCCTCCTTAAACTTTTTATTGTTGGGACCGAACAACACGGGACAGCCATAAACTGCCGCCTCGGGCACATTGTGGATGCCCACGCCGAAACCGCCACCCACATAAGCCACCGTAGCGTAACGGTAAATGCTTGAGAGAAGTCCGTAGCAGTCGATGATGAGGCAATCTGCCTTTGCCGCCTCCTCGGGTGTAGCCTTTGAATAACGCAAGGCGGGGCGCTGTAATTTGCGCTCGATTTCAGAGAGATGACCTTCGTTTACAACGTGGGGCGCAATGACCAATTTGAGGTCCTTACGCTTGTTGAAGTAAGGGATGAAGAGGTCTTCATCAGGTGCCCAGGAAGAACCCGCAATCAGTACCTTCTTGCCCTTGGCAAACGCCTCAACGATGGGCAATTCCTTGGCTTGGTTCATAATATCCAAGACACGGTCGAAGCGCGTATCCCCTGTCTTTGTCACAACCGTAATGCCGAGGCTACGGAGCAAGTCAATAGAGGCATCGTTCTGCACAAAGAAGTGGCTAATCTTGTGCAAGCACTTTGCGTAACTCTTGCCGTACCAACGGAAGAAGATTTGGTCGGGACGGAAGATGCTTGACACACTATAAACGGGGATGT
>JAEIGA010018195.1_pt1 | contig 10699 bp, 9 predicted proteins | sample 9270691 | NCBI WGS metagenome assembly JAEIGA01 (sample SAMN17057246, study PRJNA624740) | gut metagenome | biome: biome; isolation source: fecal sample | host: Bos grunniens | place: China: Xizang | collected 2019 | reverse complement strand
TATGCCGAGTGCAGCCAAACTTATCAAAAGTTAGTGCAAGGTGAGCGAAAAAGCAAACTTGTTTGCATTTTTCCGAACCGCCGCCTAACTTGGACCCAGTCAAAGTTAAGCAAACGAGGGCAGAATACCAAATGAAACTCGTTTCAATTTGGTTTATGCTACACTCGGCATAGGCAAAATCTAAAAACTGCGTTTTTTATTTTGCTCTCTGCGCTCGTTTGCTTAACTTTGTAGGGAAAAGAACAATTAACTTATATAAAACTGATAAACTGATGAATTTTCCAGGAAGAATTGCAGTGCTTGGAGGAGGTAGCTGGGCGACAGCGCTTGCTAAGTTGCTGCTAAACAATGAAGAGCGTATCGCATGGTATATGCGCCGTCCGGATCGCATTGAGGATTTTTGCAGAACGGGGCATAATCCTGCGTATTTGAGCGATGTGGAATTTCCGACGCATCGCATTGATTTTTCAAGTGACATAAATGAGGTGTGCACAAAGGCTGATACTTTGGTCATCGCTCTGCCGTCGCCTTATATCAAGTCGCATCTCGCGAAGATCGATGTCGATATATCGTCGAAGAATATTGTAGTGGCGACGAAGGGTATTGTGCCGGATGAAAATCTTTTGGTCACAGATTACTTTGTGCAACGCTATGGTTGCAAATCAGACAATCTTTTGGTGATAGGCGGACCATGTCATGCTGAGGAGGTCGCTTTGCAGCGTTTGAGTTATCTGACAATCGGCTGTCGTGACATTTCGAAGAGTGAGGCTTTTGCTGCTTGTCTGCGTTCGGATGCGATGAAGACTATCTGTTCGGCTGATGTCGATGGTATCGAATACGGGGCTGTACTGAAGAATGTATATGCCATTGCGTCGGGTATAATCAGCGGTATGAAAAAGGGTGACAATTTCCAGGCAATGCTTGTCGCTAATGCCATTCGCGAAATGGATCGTTTTGTTTCGTTTGTTGCTCCGATGCAACGAAATATTTGCGATTCGGCTTATTTGGGCGATTTGCTTGTGACAAGCTACTCGAAGTTTTCTCGCAACCATAATTTCGGCTCGATGATCGGCAAGGGATATAGTGTAAAGGTCGCCATGATGGAAATGGAGATGGTCGCAGAAGGATATTATGGCACAAAATGTATCTACGAAATCAATCGTCGTTACGGCGTAGATATGCCGATATTGAATTGTGTGTATGAGATTTTGTATGGAGGAAGTTCGGTCAGAAAAGCTTTGGACAACATTTCCGATACATTTATTTAGCAAGTGATATGCCGAAAAGCATATACAAACGTCTCAGAGAAATCTTTTTCTGAGGCGTTTTTTTGCTGTTGGGGAGTTTAGCCGATTTTCTTTGTTTTGGCAACGACGAGGATTGTGGTTTCATAGAGCAGCCATATCGGTAGGGCTACCAAAAAGAGAGTCAGGGCATCGGCGGTCGGGGTGATTGCTGCTGCGGCTATCAGGATAGCCACTATTGCGTGGCGTCTGTAGCGGCGCATCAAGGCTGCACTGATGAGTCCGAATTTTGCCAATATCCAGCCCAATAATGGCAGTTCAAACATGATGCCCATCATCAGCGAGAGCATCGTTAATGTGTCGATGTAGGATTCAAGTGAGATGAGGTTGGCTATCTGTTGGCTGACTTGATATGTCCCCAAAAAGCGAAAAGTCAGAGGAAAAATCAAGAAATAGCACACCAATACGCCGAGTGCAAACATCAAGTAGCCGGTCAGCGTCACTCCTACGGCATATTTTCTCTCCGAAGAGTATAGAGCCGGCGAGACAAATCGAAACAATTCGATTAAGATGTAAGGCGAAGCGCATATTATGCCTACCCATAGAGCGACTTGTATGTGGACCATGAATTGCCTGGTCAATCCGGTGTTAATCAGCTCGATTTTAAAAGAAGAAGCATCCGGGATGCCACCCATCAATAAGGCTATCCGATCGAAAAAAGCGTATGTGATGAAGTCCGGTTTTTGGGGAGCAAATATAATGCTGAACACTTCGTCTTTGAAAATGAAGGCCGCCAACATGCAGACCAATGTCACTCCGCAAATGCGCAGAATGACGAAACGCAACACCTCAAGGTGCTGCCAAAAATTCATGTCGTCCGACGCTTTCTGACTCATTTTTTGTCGTCGGCAGAAGCGTCTGAATCTTTCTTGATTTCTTCGTTGATGTCTTTCATTCCTTCTTTAAACGAACGAATACCTTTTCCGATGCCACGCATCATTTCAGGGATTTTACGTCCGCCGAAAAGCAGAAGAATGATTAGAGCGATAATGATGATTTCGGTGGCTCCGATGTTGCCTAAAAAAAGCATTATTGACATAGTTGCTGAGTTTTTAATTGTTTGTTAGGCGATGCCTTAAAAATTGGTTTTTTGTTTTAATTTTTCGATATAGTCGTCGATGCGAATCAATTCTGCCGGGATATCGATTTGTTGCGGGCAGTGGGTCATACATTTACCGCAACCGACGCAATGGTCGGCTTGGCGCAATTTTTCGACAGCACGATCGTAGCCGACTAAGAAAGCACGGCGGGCTTCGGCATAGCGAGGATCATTGCTTGATGCTGTGACGTTGCCTTCGTTGACACATTTGTTGTAGTGAAGCAATATCGATGGTATGTCGATACCGTATGGGCAAGGCATACAGTATTTGCAGTCGTTGCAAGGGATTGTCGGATATTTCACAATCATTTCTGCCGTCTCCATAAGGAATTGATGCTCATCATCGGAGATTGGCTTCAATGGCATATATGTGCGCAGGTTGTCTTGCAAGTGTTCCATGTATGTCATGCCGCTGAGCACCGAAAGTATTCCTTTAGGAGTGCCTGCAAAACGGAAAGCCCACGATGCTACGCTGCGATTGGGTTCGCGCTGTTTCAACTTGGCGACCACTGCATCAGGCAGCTTTACAAGACGACCACCCAACAATGGCTCCATGACAAGCGCCGGGATTGAAAGTTCTTCAAGTCGGCGATAGAGATACTCGGCACCCGAATTTTCCCAATCCAGATAGTTCATTTGTATGAGTACAAAATCCCAATGCACATCTTTGTGCATCGATAGAAGCCAATCGAAAATATCCGGTTCGCCATGAAACGAAAAGCCAAGATTTCTGATTTTTCCGGCACTGCGCTCTTTGATAAGGAAGTCGAGCATGCCGTTGTCGAGGTATCGTTGGTGGATTGCTTTTCGTCCTTCGTCGCCTTTGCCTCCGATGGCGTGAAGCAGGTAATAGTCGAGATAGTCGGTTTTCAACTCTTTCATTGAGTTGCGATACATTTTGACGCTCTCTTGATAGCTCCATGTCTGAGGCGCAAAGTTTGACAATTTTGTCGAAAGGAAGTATTTATCGCGAGGGTGACGGCTGAGTGCTATACCCATTGCTTTTTCCGACATCCCTTTGCAATAAGCCGGCGAAGTGTCGAAAAGGTTGACGCCATGTTCGATAGCGTAATCGACAAGACGGTTGACTTGTTGCTGATCGATTTCAGAGTCGTTTTAGCGAGCTGAAACACCCTCAATGGTCGGGAGTCGCATACATCCGTAGCCAAGAAGAGAGACCTCATCACCGGTCGTCGGATTTACTCTCAGTGTCAGTCCCGATTTGGGTACATTGGCAGAAGTCGTTGCGATTTCATCGGCTGCACTATTATCCGGTTCAGAAGATTTTACTCCGCATCCGGCAAGTGCTGTGGCGCCGGCTGTTGCACCAATGATTTTCAAAAAATTGCGACGACTGATATTTTTGTCTGTCTTATTCGTTTTGTTATGTTTCATTGTGAAACGTCTTTTGAATTGATAATATTAGCGTTTGGTGTGGACTTCTCGTCCTTCGACATAAATAGCTCCGATAGGGCGGGCAGGACATAGGTATTCGCAAGCTCCGCAACCGATACATTTGTCGGTGTTGATGACCGGAATCTTACGACCATCGTATTTTTCAGACTCTACCATCATGATAGCTCCCGAAGGGCAATGACGCGCACAATTGCCACACTCCACAGAGTCTGTCGCTACGATGCAGTTTTTCTCTATCCATACGGCATAGCCGATTTGAATTGATGTCTTTTCTTGGCGTGTAATCTCAGTGATAGCGCCTGTCGGGCATACTCCGGAACAAATAGTACATTCCGGGCGACAATATCCTCTGTCAAACTCCATTGTCGGCTGCATGAAGTCATTCAATCCGGTCGATGGTCGCAACACCGAATTAGGACATTTGCTGATACATAATTGACACCCTGTGCAACGTGTTGCCAAATTTTTTATGCTGAGTGCGCCGGCAGGAACGATGCGAGTCGCTCTTTGGGGCAATACTTTGTCTTCAATGACAGCCAAACCGCCATCAACCTTTTTTTCAACGGCATTGACTGTCGCAGCCGTTGCCAACAAGCCTGTAATTGTCAAAAACGATCGGCGTTCAGAGGCTTTCTCTCCCTCTTTGGCTACAGTTGCGGCCTCTTTTTTCCATTTCGGCGCATAGCTGATAGCTCCTTGGCGACATTTGTTCAGACAGTCGAAACATGCCACGCAACGTGTCATATCGACACTGTGTGTCTTAGGATTGATGCAATGCGACTTGCAGTTTCTTGCACAAAGTCCGCATGAATTGCACTTTGTGGTATCGATAACGGGACGAAGCAACGCATATTTTGATAGGTAGCCGAGCACTGTTCCGACGGGGCATATTGTGTTGCAATATCCTCTGCCACTGCGCCAAGCAGTGATTGTGATCACAATAAATGTAGCCAACGCGACAATAGTCACCGGCAGGCTCTTGAACCATAGGTCATGCTCGCTGAAAATATAGTTGCCTTGCGACTCCGACCACCCGGCAAGCAGATTGTTGCCCCAAATCCAGACAGGCTGCATTATCGATGTGACCATACGTCCGTAGGCACTATATGGCGCCAACAGACCAACAACGGCATTGACTCCGATTATGGCACATGCAACAAAAAGCACCATGACAATCAAACGTGTCTTAGTGGCTGCAGGCTTATATGAAAATCTGTTTTTGCTGAATTTGGAATGAATCCACGACACAACGTCTTGAAAGACTCCCATCGGACAAATCACCGAGCAATAAATTCTGCCACAAATCACTGTCAGCAAAATCAAAGCGATGATGACTCCGACGTTTAATGCAAATACGGCAGGAAGGAATTGTAATTTTGCCAACCACCCTAACTTCCACACTAAATTGCCGCTGATGTCAAGAAACATCAATGTTATCAGCAATAAAAAAATAATTGCAAGAGATGTGCGTAATTTTTTCAACATAGCAACTTACATTTGTAATAGTTTCATTAATTAATAACGTCGAGACGTCGGTCGCAATCGTTACATTTGGTTTGCAAAACTTTAAAAAGCACAGATTTGCCAATACAAATCTTCTCGGTATTGAAGATGAGGCAACGGATAATGCAATTTAAAGTATAACATCGGCAAAGTTACGTAAAAACACCGGAATAATCAACCCAAATCGAAATATTAGTGCCTGATAAAGCGATGATTGAAATAGCCAACTGTGGTTAGCAGAATTGCTACCCAATTATTTATACCTTGTGAACACCCAAAGCCTGACGCACATTTTTGCATGATTTGGAGTTATACCAAGTATCTCTTTCTTAGATATTTTAACCATTCTTGCTGTTTGTTTGAAATAAAAATTTCACTTATCATATCAAACAGGGACTCGTATGTTAAATCAATAAAAGTTGTTTTGCCACAATCAGTCAGCAATGACTTGTATTCGGGTATAGCGTGTTCATGAAAATGCTTATTACCTTGTGGATAAAGATGAATATGGTGAAAATGCTTAATATCCCCTCTACACAACATAGAATATCCTAAAATATGGTTACGCCAAATTTGACGTAAATGATTTGCCTTTATAAATGAAATTATATCTAATGTTAGAATATACCAATTTGATTTTCTTGTCATCTGATGGTATAATCCATTTGTCTTTTCAATATCGAGCTTTTCCTTTATCCCAATAGGATAACCATTTTCGGTATATTTTACCTCTATTCCAATACCTCCAATAGAACCGTCAGAAGATACATACTCAATGAATGTGTCAAAAGATGTTCTGTCATTCAGGTATTCACTTTTATCAGCAGCACCCGCATACTCTATACGTATGCAGTTAATTTTAGATATACCTCCTCCTATTATTTCGTTAAACAGAGCAACAGTAGCATCCAAGTCATCTTCCATCGGAGTAAAGATATTGTAAGGAATGTGCTCACTTCGCAACATGTTGGAGAATAATACAGAAGACTTAAATGATTTAACTTTGCTTTTGATCAGCTCTCTGTAAATATCACAAAATATAAGTCCTTGCTTAGCTGCATCAGGAGAAAGAATAACTTGAGGATTCTTCTCGTCATAGAAATCATTCAATTCATTTTCTCTGAATGCAAATTGATGAGCACGTGCCTTTGCCTTAAACTCATCATCATAGCGATAAGTTTTTCCCTTAATCATGATTCTTCTGTATTATATAGTATAAGTTTTTTCTTATTTTCGATGTCCCGGTCCTTCCGGAAACCATCCTTTCTCAACTCGTTTCTTTTGGTGGATCAACTCTAAAATACTCCAAAATGAAGAGAAAGCAGTGACGCCAAGTATTGTCGATGCAATAAGGTTTTCTACAATGATTGAGAGTGCGCAAAATACAATGCCTGCGACAAGGAACATCCACCAGCATTTTGTGCCAAGATAATATTCTGCTTTTACAACGATAGGGTGGAATATTCCAATAACTAAAAATGTGGCAAGACCCACAATGATTCCTGTTAAATTCATAATTGAAATGCTATTTTGTTGTTATCTTATTCTTTATTTATTGCAAATATAGATAAAATATCGCAGATTTTGCTTATATTTGCGTTAATTTCAATCGATTGACAATAATGGAGAATATAAATCGTCTTAAAATAGTGCTTATAGAAAAGAATTGCAGAGATTGGGAAAAATTTAGAATTGAGTACAAGGAATATTTAAAGTAGAATAATGGAAAACTTAGATAAACTCATATTGGAATTATGTAAACTCCCCGATGAAACAGGGTGGGTCGAATTTAAGCATAACAACTGCGACCCTAAAATGATTGGCGAGGACATAAGTGCATTAGCGAATAGTGCTATTATAGCCGATCGAAGTCATGCTTATATGATTTGGGGTGTTGATGATGCAACTCATGAGGTGGTAGGAACAAAAGTTCGTCTTAAACAAGAGAAGAAGGGTAATCAAGAACTTGAAAATTGGCTACGTTATCTGTTGTCTAAAAATGCAGATTTTGAATTTCAATCTGTTGATATTGAAGGGAAGCATATTGAAATTATCATTATCTCAAAATCCATAGGTGTACCGGTAAGTTTTGAGAAAATAGAATATATTCGTGTCGGTAGTTATACAAAGAAGTTGATGGAATTTCCGTCATTGCAGGCACAGTTATGGGATAGACTTCGTCATGAGCAATTTGAGGATACATACGCTATGATTGATTTGCAATTTGAAGATGTTATTCGCCATTTGAATTGTGAAGCATATTTTGAATCATTGAATATGCCTATCCCTACAAGTCCGGAAAGGTTCGCTCATTATCTTCAAGAAGAAGAGATTGTAGTGAAACAAGATAATGGATTGTATGCAATTACGAATCTTGGTGCCATACTATTTGCCAAAAGATTATCAGACTTCCCTCGTGTTGGAAGAAAAGCCATTAGAGTTGTTCAATATGAAGGGAATAATCGATTGACAATACTAAAAGAGGATACTGCAAACGAGGGATATGCCATCAGTTTTGAGAATGCTGTAAAATTGGTCAACAATTTGTTACCTTCGAAAGAAGATATAAATTCTATACGGAGAAAGACATTAAGCACTTTCCCGCTTCCTGCAATTAGAGAGGCTATTGCCAATTCTCTGATTCATCAAGATTTTTTCCTTACAGGTACAGGACCAGTTATTGAAATATTTGAGAATCGTGTGGAAGTTACAAATCCAGGCACACCATTGATAGATATTATGAGAATTGTTGATAACCCTCCTAAATCTCGCAACGAAAAGTTAGCATCGATTATGCGAAGATTGAATATGTGCGAAGAATTAGGACGTGGTTGGGATAGAATGGTTATCAGTTGTGAGGTACAAAAGCTTCCTGCACCACGCATACAGATTTACCAAGAGTCAACAAAAGTGTCCTTATTCTCTCATTTGGAATTTGCAAATATTCCAATGGAGGATAAGATTTGGTCAACCTATCTCCATACATGTATTAAATTTACGGAAGGAGATGCTTTAACTAATAGTTCGCTAAGAGAAAGATTTGGCTTACCGGAGACTTCAGCAGGTAGTATTTCTCGTTTGATAAAAGAAGTGTTAGGTAAGAAACTAATTAGACCATTAGATCCAAACACTGCTCCCAGATATATGAGATATATTCCTATATGGGCATAGTTAACTTGCCGGTAACTTGCTACGCACGTTATAAAAATATGTAATTTGCTGTTTGTTAGGCTTATGCATTCGCGATTTAACTTGCTTACAACTTGCAAGGACGATTGTTATAGACAATAAATAGTGGAGATTCCAAGCAAAAAGTAGTTGTTTGACAAAACAGTGCAAACTATTCATGAGTTTTGGATAAGAAATGTGTTTTATCCACATAGAGCGAGTAGGATTATTTGCACTATGATGACTCTGGCAAACATGCTCATCGGATAGACTGTGGTGTAGGCAACGGAGGGTGCGTCATTACCCAAGACGTCGTTGGCGTAGTTGAGCGCCATAGGGTTTGCCATACTGCCACAAAGCATTCCGCCGACTGTCGCGTAGTCCATCTTCATGAATTTTGTCGCTATATAACCCACGAACAGCACCGGCAAGAGTGTGATTATAAATCCGATGCAAATCCATGCGATGCCTTCGGGACGGATCACCACTTCAAAAAATTCTGCTCCGGCATCAATCCCAAGACAAGCCAAATACAGCGATAACCCTAAGGCCCGAAGCATCAGATTGGCGCTTCGCGTTACGTAGGTGACCATGTGCAGACGCGGACCAAATGTGCCGATGAGAATGCCGACGATTATCGGTCCGCCGGCAAGACCAAGCTTCACCGGCATGCTGACACCGGGGATTATGATTGGTATCGAGCCGAGAATAAGCCCGATGGTAAGCCCGATGAAGACAGACACCAAATTCGGCTCGCCGAGATTTTTCACCGTATTACCCATCATTTCGCTGACTTGCCTTACGCCTTTGGCGTCTCCGACCACTATCAGTCGGTCGCCAAGTTGAAGTCGCAACTGAGGACGGGCAAGGATTGATATTCCGCCACGATAAATGCGTGTGGTGTTGACGCCGAAGTCATTGCGCAGATGAAGCGAACCAAGTTTCTTGCCGTTGATTTCCGGCTTTGTGATAAGAATTTTTTGCGACACTAATTGCGAGTCTATTTTGTTCCAATCGATGTCGTTTTTATTCCAATCCGTATTTTCTTGTTCGCCAAAAAGCACTTCTAAAGCCTCCACATCTTTTTCGTTGGTGACCACTAAAATACGATCGCCTTCGCAGAGTGTCGTTTCCGATGTCGGTATGCTGACTCCCTGATTTCCTCTCCAGAGACGTGTGACAATAAAAAAGTGCTCTTTGAGCATAGCGAGGTCTTTAAGTTTTCTTCCGAATATCGCAGGGTTTTGAATCTTGAACGTGGCGATGAATGTCTCGTCTTGCTCTTCTTTAGGCAATAGGTTTTCGTTTTTTCGATAGAGTACCTTGTGCATAAAGAGTAAAGCCAAAATCACGCCGACGACCCCCAACGGATATGCCACAGCGCAACCTAAAGCCAACGAGCTGCTTTCGATGCCGAGTTGTGCAAGAGTCTGCTGGGCAGCACCTAACGCCGGAGTATTGGTTACTGCTCCACACATCACCCCCACCATGTCGGGGATCGGAATACCGGTGATAAAACTTGCCGCTACTGTGACAGCCACGCCGACAACTATAACCCCCATTGCCAACATATTTAATGTGATGCCGTCTTTACGAAACGAGCTGAAAAAACCCGGTCCGACTTGGAGTCCTAAAGCATAGACAAAAAGTATCAATCCGAAATTTTGAGCGTAATTGAGCATATCGGCATCGAGCGAAAGCCCCAAATGTCCTGCTAAAATTCCAACAAAGAAAACGAGTGTCGCTCCCAACGAAATGCCGAATACTTTGATTTTACCCAGCGATAAGCCGATTGCGCACACCACAGAAAGCACTATCACTGCCTGAACTGCGCTATGTTCGATAAGTATTGAATTTATCCATTCCATAATTTGAGGATGTTGCTTAAATAAAGTTCGCGTTATCCAATGGTTTTATGTGGCAAAAATAGAGAAAATCTCCGACATGGCAATAAACCAATGATAAAATTGTATTATGGCAACTTCTATTAATTTTCTAAAAACTGCGTTTTTTATTTTGCTCTCTGCCCTCGTTTGCTTAACTTTAAATAAGTTCGGCTGCACTCGGCATAAACCAAATTAAAACAAGTTTCATTTGGTATTCTGCGCTCGTTTGCTTAACTTTAAATAAGTTTGGCTGCACTCGGCATAGGCAAAATCTAAAAACTGCGTTTTTTATTTTGCTCTCTGCTCTCGTTTGCTTAACTTTG
>JAEIGA010018194.1_pt1 | contig 10700 bp, 8 predicted proteins | sample 9270691 | NCBI WGS metagenome assembly JAEIGA01 (sample SAMN17057246, study PRJNA624740) | gut metagenome | biome: biome; isolation source: fecal sample | host: Bos grunniens | place: China: Xizang | collected 2019 | reverse complement strand
CGCCATCACCATCCCCGAGGGCGTGACGAACATTGGAAACAGGGCTTTCTTTGGTTGCCGCAGCCTCACCGCCATCGTTGTTGCAAAGGGAAACAAGGTCTATGATTCGCGTGGTGACTGCAATGCCATCATAGAGACCAACAGCAATACCTTGATTAAGGGCTGCGCTACCACCATTATCCCCGAGGGTGTGACGAGCATTGGATTCTATGCTTTCGATAGTTGCACCAGCCTCACCTCCATCACCATCCCCGAGGGCGTGACGAGTATTGGAAGCGGTGCTTTCTATGGTTGCACCAGCCTCACCTCCATCACCCTCCCCGAGAGTGTGACGAACATTGGAGACTATGCTTTCGATAGTTGCAGCAGCCTCACCGCCATTACCTGCAAGGCAGTGGCGCCACCAACAATAGAGGGTGGCACATTCTATGAAGTTGACAAATCCATCCCCGTCTATGTGCCAGCAGGCTCGGTAGAAGCCTACAAGGCAGCTGCGTATTGGAACGAGTTTACCAACTACGTCGGAATAGAGACGGGCATCGAGAATCCAGAAATAAGAAATCATAAATCAGAAATCACATTCGACCTCCGTGGCCGCCGCGTAGACAATCCGGTGAAGGACGGCATCTACATCGTGGGCGGTAAGAAGATGATGGTAAAATAACCGCATCACACGAGATACGCTAGCACATCACGGGAGCCGCCCATCAGGGCGCTCCCGTGTGCTTTTATCTGGGCCATCTTCGCGTAGGCGCGGTCGCGGATTTTCGCACCTGCGGCGCGAGGTGCACGCACCTGCGTGCGCAGGAAAATTGAAAATTCATAATTCATAATTCATAATTCATAATTCATAATTCATAACTCAGTTCCTCAGTTACTCAGTTACTCAGTTACTCAGTTGTTTTGATTTGGGTGTGAAAATAGGGTATAGTAGAGCTTATATATATAATTAATTATATATATAAAATTTTCTTTTCATAGTTTTTGCAGTGCTTTCTCTATATTCTGAGTAACTGAGTAATTGAGTAATTGAGTAATCGAGCGGTGTGTCTTTTCCTGAAAAAGCTCAATGGGGGAAAAAATTTATGGCGCAGGACTTGACAAGGGGGGTAGCGATTTCGTATCTTTGCAGTGTGAGATGTGAGGGGGCAACCGCGGCCTCTGTCTCCCTCCTCGCTTCCCCTCCGAACGCTTCTCTCTCCCGCGTCTCTTAGTTTTTTTATTAACCCTATTAACAACCCTAAAAAATCTAATCCTTATGATCAACTACAAAGTATCGAAATGTAAGAATCCCAAGGGCGCCGATGGCGTGGACTACTTCTCCTGCAAGGCGGCCAAGACCAGTGACTACACCTTCAAGGAGCTTGCCTCCGACATCGCTTACTCTACCACCTGCACCAAGGCCGACGCGCTGGCTGTGCTCTCGAGCATCAAGCCCTTCGTGCAGAAGGCGCTCCTCGATGGTCGCCGCGTGGTGCTCGAGGACCTGGGCTCGTTTGTCATCGGCATCCGCTCGAAGTGCTTCCCCACCGAGGCGCTCACCGACAAGGAGTTTGTGCCCGGCAGCATGATCCGCGGATATCACATCCACTTCCGCCCCGAGGTGGAGCTGAAGAAGGATATCGCCAAGGGTATCGGCTACAAGCGCATCAGCTCTGAGGCGATGGCGTAAGCGATGCCGTCCTCGGGGGGCTCGGAGTCATGACTCTGTGTCCTCCGAGTCCTCCACTAACCACTAACCCCTAAACACTAAAAACACTACTATGAAAATCAACTGGAAAGAGTTTCTCAGGCTCCTCATTGCCGTGCTCACGGCCATCGCTGGCACGCTGGGTGTGATGAGCTGCGCGGGGAGCTGAGAAAATTGAAAATTTAAAATTTAAAATTGAAAATTCCGAGAACTCGGAGACCTCGGAGATCTCTGAATCCTCCGAGTCCTCTGAGTGTAAGAGAGAGAGAAAAGAAGCGCATCGGCCTGAGGGGACCGGTGCGCTTCGTCGTTGTGTGTGCGCGCGTGTGTGGCGCGTGCCTGTTTAGAAGGTGTAGCCCAGGCGGAGGAGGAGCATCGAGGGGCTGAGGGTGCCTGCGGTGAAGGCTACGGGCTCTGTGGTGCCGCCCAGGAGGCCGCCAAGGTCGTAGGAGGCGGTGGACTCACCGCTGACGGGGGCTGCGCCTAAGGCGTAGTAGTGGATGCCAAGCGAGAGGCTACCGAGCGTGGCGCCCACACCGGCTTGCCAGCCAAAGGAGGTGGCCAGGGCGTAGGTGGTCTCGGTGTCGCCCGAGGCGAGGGTGCCTACGGCCGCCGAGGCTTTGCTGGCGGTGATGTGGCGGAGGTTGAGGCCTGCTCCTGCCTCGACCCATAGCTGGGCACCGCCGACGTGGAGGAGGGTGTAGTTGGCACCCACCATGAGGGGTACGTTGAGGTAGGTGGGGAGGGTGACGTTGTCGCCCTTGGCCTCACGGATGTCGCCGTTGAGGGTGTTGAGGAAGAGGTCGGCCGACGCGAAGAGGCCGAGGCCGTGGCCCATGCCGTGCTGGTACTTGACGCCTGCGCCGAAGCCCACGGCGGCTGCGCCTGACTCAGAGGTGGCTACGGAGGTGGCCAGGTCGGTGGCGCTACCCTGAGCATAGGTGCCCATGGGGAGGCCTGCGCCGAGGCGTAGGGTGAGCCCGTCTTGGGCATAGGTGGCGGTGGTCATTCCCATCATGATTGCGGCTAAGGCAATTGCTTTTGTTACGCGTTTTTTCATGTCTCTGTTGTTTGTTATGGTTAATACTGTGTGGTGTGTCGGCCCTGTCTCCTGAGTGTCCTCGCGGGGGGCTGACGGGGCAAAGGTAGGGATTTTTGGGATAGGGGTGGTCGGGCGTTAGGGTTTTTTAACAAAGAATAAGACTTTGTTTAAAAAGTTGAAAAAACGGAGATCTCGGAGACCTCGGAGACCTCCGAGTCCTCTGAATCCTCTGAGTCCTCTGAGTCCTCTGAGTCCTCTGTGGTAAGAGAAAGAGAAGCGCATCGGCCAAGTTGGCCGGTGCGCTTCGTCGTTGTATATGGTGGCGGGGGGAGGTTACTTGAGCTTGTCCTCCCAGAAGCGGAACATCTTGGTGAAGATGTGGTAGCGGGTGTTGCCGCCATAGATGCTATGGTTGCGGTTGGTGTAGTAGTGCATGTCAAATTGCTTGTCGGCCTGCACGAGGGCTTCGGAGTACTCCATGCTGTTGCGCACGTGGACGTTGTCGTCGGCCATGCCGTGCATGAGCAGGAGGCTGCCGTGGAGGTTGGCCGCGCGGGTGATGGCCGAGGTGCGGTCATAGCCCTCGCCATTCTCCTGGGGGGTGCGCATGAAGCGCTCGGTGTAGACGGAGTCGTAGAAGCGCCAGTCGGTGGGGGGCGCTACGGCGATGCCTGCCTTGAAGACGGGCTCGCCGGTGGACATGGACATGAGCGTGTTGTAGCCGCCGAAGCTCCAGCCCCAGATGCCGATGCGGTCGCCGTCGACGTAGGGTAGGGTGGCGAGGTAGCGGGCGGTCTCGACCTGGTCGGTGCTCTCGCGCAGGCCTAGCTCGAGGTAGGTGCAGTTCTTGAACTCGGCACCGCGGCTACCCGTGCCACGACCGTCGACACACACGACGATGTAGCCCTGCTGGGCAAGGAACGACTCCCACACGAGGCCTCCGTAGAAGCCCGAGCGCCAGCTATCGAGCACCTCCTGTGAGCCGGGGCCGCTGTACTGGTACATGATGACAGGGAGTTTAGAATTCTGAATTCTGAATTCTGAATTCTCCGCGGGGCGCACCATCCATCCGTTGAGCACGTCGCCGTTGGAGGTGGTGAACTGGAAGAACTCCTTGGTGGGCATGCCGGGTTGGTTGAGGCGCTCGGCCAGGGCCTTGTTATCCACGAGTGTTCTCAGTACCTTGCCCTTGACGTTCTCAACGGTGATCACGTTGGGGGTATGGAGGTCTGAGTGGGTGTGTACGAAGTACTGCATGCTCTTGCTGAAGGTGGCGCTGCTGGTGCCCGTCTCGGGGGTGAGGCGGGTCTTGCGGCCACGCTTGTCCTGACGGTAGATGGCGCGGCGCAGGGGGCTGGGCTCATTGCTCTGGTAGTAGATGTCGCCCGTCTTGGGGTCTTGGCCATAGAAGGCGGTTACCTCGTAGTCGCCCTGGGTGAGCTGCTTGAGGAGCTGGCCGTTGAGGGTGTAGTGGTAGAGGTGGTTGTAGTTGCTACGCTGGCTCTGCAGGATGAAGCCGCCCTCGCAGAAGTGGATGCTCTGGTAGGTGGCCTCGTTGATGTAGGTGGGCGACTCCTCGCGCAACACGAGCTTGCACACGGTGGAGCGGGGGTTGGCCATGTACATGTCCATGCGGCTCTGGTGGCGGTTGAGGGTGATGATGGCGAGCTTCTCGGGGTCGGAGGTGAAGTGGATGCGGGGGATGTAGTCCTCCTCGTCGATCTGGAGGTCCACCTGGCGGGTCACCCTGTTGGCAATGTCAAAGGTGTGTACGCTCACCTTCGAGTTGGCCACACCGGGCATGGGGTACTTGTAGGTGTAGGCACCGGGGTAGAGGGCGTTGGCCTCGTAGCTGGGGGCCATGCCCTTGTACATGGCGAAGGAGAAGGAGGGGACGTGGCTCTCGACGCTCTTGACGTAGGCGATCATCTTGCTATCGGCGCTGAAGTCGTAGCACTTGTTCATCGAGAACTCCTCCTCGTAGACCCAGTCGGGGATGCCGTTGAGCACCTCGTTGAACTTGCCGTCGGTGGTGATCTGTGACTCGCTATTGTTGAACATGAGCTTCACCAGGTGCAGGTTGTTGTCGCGCACGAAGGCCACCATCTTGCCGTCGGGCGAGAAGGAGGGCACCTGCTGGGGGCCACCTGTGGAGAGGGGCACCATCTTGCGGTTCTTGACCTCGTAGATGTAGTACTCGGCCGTGAAGGAGTGGCGGTAGATGGGGTTGGTCTTTGTCTGGATGAGGATGCGGTCCTCGGCGGGCGACATGATGTAGCCGTCGAAGCGCTTGAAGTCGCATCCGCGGGCATTGTCGACACTGAAGAGCGTGTCCACCACCTCGCCCGTCTTGAAGGCGTAGCGCACGATGCAGGTGCCTCCGCCCCCGATCATCATGTAGTGCTCGCCGTCGTTCATCGAGCGCATGCCGCCCACGCCGTGGGCACTGTACTCACCGTTCGTCATCTTGCGGATGGTGATCTCCTCGGCCGCTTGCAGGCCGAGCGTCAGCAGCACTGAGGCCGCCAAGGTCATAAGGATTCTCTTTCTCATAGCTTATATATATTATAATGTGTAGGCACCGTTTATAGCCGTTTAGGGCCGTTGCGTAGTGTTCATCGTGTAAAGGTACGAAAAAGCATGCGAAAAATGGATAAAACAGAGGGAAAAAGAGGAAAAAAGCCATTTTTGCAAAATAAACTTGAAAATTTTGGTGAATTACAAATAAAATTCACTACTTTTGGGCAATTTATATAGATACACCATTTTAATAATCTAAGCTATGGGATATTTAAGATTCGACAAGACGTTAATGACGAACTTAGAAGAGTCGCTCCCTCGCGAGATATTGCGTACCAATAGGTCGGGCGCCTACAGCTGCTCTACCATCATTGATTGCAATACGAGAAAGTACCATGGATTGCTCGTCATCCCCCTCCCCGAGATGGACGATGAGAACCACGTGCTCCTATCGACACTCGACGAGACGGTGATTCAGCATGGAGCCGAGTTTAACCTTGGTGTCCACAAGTATTCGGGTAACAGCTTCAGTCCTCAAGGACACAAGTATATCCGAGAGTTTCAATGGGAGCGTGTGCCGACCACCATCTACCGCGTCGGTGGCGTCATCCTCAAGAAGGAGAAGGCATTCGTACACCACGAGAACCGCATCCTCATCCGTTACACCCTGCTCGACGCTCACTCACCCACGACCCTGCGCCTGCGCCCCTTCATGGCCTTCCGTAGCGTACGTCAGTTTACACACGAGAACTGGCAGGTCAACAAGAGCTACCAGGAGATCGACAACGGTATCAAGACATGCATGTACCCCGGATACCCCGAGCTCTATATGCAGACAAACAAGAAGAACGAGTTCATCTACAACCCCGACTGGTATCGCGGCATGGAGTACCCCAAGGAGCAGGAGCGTGGCTACCACTTCAACGAGGACCTCTACGTGCCCGGCTACTTCGAGGTGCCCATCAAGAAGGGCGAGACCATCATCTTCTCGGCAGGTATCTCCGAGGCTTCGTCACGCAAGCTGAAGCAGATGTTCGAGCACGAGTATGAGATCCGTCCCCCGCGCGACACCTTCAAGAACAGCATGGTCATCGCCGGCCACCAGTTCCACAACCTGCAGGGCGACCGCCACTACATCCTGGCTGGCTACCCGTGGTTCAAGTGCCGCGCACGCGACATGTTCGTGTCGCTCCCCGGCTTGACCTTGGCTACTGGCGAGATGGACGAGTTCCAATCAGCGATGAAGACCGCCGCCGAGGCTATCAACGACTTCATCAACGAGCGCCCCAGCGAATGTAAGATCTACGAGATGGAGCACCCCGACGTACTCCTCTGGGCCGTGTGGACACTGCAACAATATGCCAAGAAGAGCTCGATGAAGCAGTGCTGGGACGAGTATGGCCAGCTCTTGCAGGACATCATCGAATATATCCGTCAGGGCAAGCACGACAACCTCTTCCTCCACGACAACGCGTTGCTCTATACCAACGGACGCGACAAGGCCGTGACATGGATGAACTCCGTGGCCAACGGACGCCCCGTGGTGCCGCGCACAGGTTACGTCGTGGAGATCAACGCCCTCTGGTACAACGCCCTCCGATTTGTCTCTGAACTTTGCCATGTAGGTGGTAATGAGGAAATGTCGGAGACACTCAACGACCTCGCACAACGTTGCCAGCTCTCGTTCGTGGGCAAGTTCCTCAACGAGCACGGATGGTTGTTCGACTACGTCGATGGCGACACCCCCGACTGGAGCGTACGCCCCAACATGATCTTCGCCGTAGCACTCGACCACTCACCCCTCGACCGCAAGCAGCAGAAGAGCGTGCTCGACATCGTCACCAAGGAGCTCCTCACACCCAAGGGCCTCCGCTCGCTCAGCCCCAAGAGCTTCGGCTACAACCCCAACTATGTGGGCCCGCAGACAGAGCGCGACTATGCTTATCATCAGGGTACCGTATGGCCATGGCTCGGAGGATTCTACATGGAGGCTTACCTGCGCATACACAAGATGAGCGGCCTCTCATTCGTCGAGCGCCAGCTCATCGGCTTCGAGGACGAGATGACCACACACTGTATCGGCTCTATACCCGAGCTCTTCGATGGTAATCCCCCTTACCTCGGACGAGGTGCCGTAGCCTTCGCCATGAACGTGGCAGAGATACTGCGCATATTGGATGTGTTAAATGAGTATGACATATAATATATAGGAGGAACGCAAGTATGAAAGTATTAATGTTCGGTTGGGAGTTTCCTCCTAAGATATATGGAGGTCTCGCCGTTGCCAGTTATGGTATCACGAAGGGATTGAGCCTTCAGGGCGATGTGGAAACCACCTTCTGTCTGCCCAAGCCTACGGGCGAGGAGGAGAAGTTCCTGAAGATTATTAACATGAGTCAGGTGCCCGTCGTATGGCGCGACGTCAACTACGACTGGATCAAGGACAGATTCGTAGGCCACACGGCAGAGGACTACTACCGCTTCCGCGATCACCTCTACGCAGACTTCAACTACCTGCAGGGGCTCGACGACCTCGGATGCATACAGTTTGCCGGTGGCTACCCCAGCAACCTGCACGACGAGATCAACAACTTCAGCATCATCGCAGGCGTGTTGGCACGTAGCGAAGAGTTTGACATGATCCACGCACACGACTGGCTCACATACCCCGCTGGTGTGCACGCCAAGATGGTGAGCGGCAAGCCCCTGTGCATCCACGTACACGCCACCGACTTCGACCGCTCACGCGGTAAGGTCAACCCCACCGTGTATAGCATCGAGAAGAACGGTATGGATCACGCCGATTGCATCATGTGCGTGTCAGAGCACACCCGTCAGACGGTGATCCATCAGTATCACCAAGACCCACGCAAGTGTGTGGCCATGCACAATGCCGTGTATCCCCTCAGCCAGGAATTGCTCGATATCGTGCCCAACAAGAACCCCCACGAGAAGGTGGTGACCTATCTGGGACGTATCACCATGCAGAAGGGCCCCGAGTACTTCGTGGAGGCTGCCGCCAAGGTGCTCCAGCGCACACGCAACATCCGCTTCTGCATGGCAGGTAGCGGTGACATGATGAACGCCATGATCCATCTCGCCGCCGAGCGCGGTATTGCCGACCGCTTCCACTTCCCCGGATTCCAGAAGGGACGTCAAGTGTACGAGGCATACAAGAACTCCGACGTGTTTGTGATGCCATCCGTATCAGAACCTTTCGGTATCGCACCCTTGGAGGCTATGCAATGCGGTTGCCCCTCGATCATCTCGAAGCAATCAGGTTGTGGCGAGATCCTGGACAATGTCATCAAGGTCGACTACTGGGACATCGATGCCTTGGCCGATGCCATGTATAGCGTATGCACCAACGATGCCTTGTACGAGTACCTCTCTGAGGAGGGCATCAAGGAAGTTGACCGCATCACATGGGAGAAGGTGGGCTTGCGCATACGCGAGTGCTACAACCAGCTCTGTGGACGTGGCTACTTCAATAACGACGACTACCTGGAGGCAGTAAAAGATATAAAGTAATAAAGAGGCGGTTACGCTAAAAACAAAAGAATTCAAAAAAGATTAAATATTCAAGTCATGAAAACAATTTGTCTATATTTTGAGATACATCAGATTGTTCATCTGAGAAGGTACCGCTTCTTTGACATAGGTACCGACCACTACTACTACGATGACTATGCCAACGAGAGTAGTATCAGCGACATTGCAGAGCGCTCTTATGTACCTGCTCTCACCACCTTGCTCGACATGATCAAGAGCAGTAACGGATACTTCAAGGTAGCCTTCTCGCTCTCAGGCGTAGGCCTCGAGCAGCTCGAGCGCTATGCTCCCCAGGTAGTTGAGCTCCTTCAGGAGATCAACAAGACTGGATGCTGCGAATTCCTCGCTGAGCCCTACTCACACGGTCTCTCATCGCTCGCCAACGAAGAGTGCTTCCGTAGCGACGTTGACCGCATGTGCAAGAAGATCAAGCAGGTGTTTGGCAAGACACCTAAGGTGTTCCGCAACTCAAGCCTTATCTATAGCGACGAGATCGCCGCTCAGGTAGCCGCCATGGGATTCAAGGGAGTGCTCACCGAAGGTGCTAAGCACATCCTCGGATGGAAGAGCCCCCACTACCTCTATCACGCCAATGTGAACCCCAACCTCAAGGTGCTCCTCCGCGACTACAAGCTCTCCGACGATATCTCACTCCGCTTCTCTAACCCCTCATGGAGCGCATACCCCTTGATGGCTGGCACCTACGCCGATTGGATCGCTCAGACACCCGCCGAGGAGGAGGTGATCAATATCTTCATGGAGCTCTCAGCACTCGGCATCTATCAGCCTCTGAGCTCAAACATCCTCGAGTTCTTCAAGGCATTGCCCGAATGTGCTCGTGAGCGTGGCATCTCATTCTCTACACCGAGCGAGGTGATCAAGAACTACAAGTCTGTAGACGCTGTTAACGTGCCTTACCCCATGTCATGGGTCGACGAGGAGCGCGACATCAGCTCATGGCTCGGCAACACCATGCAACGCGAGGCCTTCAACAAGCTCTATAGCGTTGGTGAGCGCGTGCTCATCGGCCTCGACAAGCGCATCAAGCAAGACTGGGATTATCTGCAGGCTAGTGACAACTTCCGCTTCATGACCACCAAGCAGAACAAGGTAGGCATGGATCGTGGTATCTACGACTCACCCTACGATGCATTCACCAACTACATGAACATCCTCGGTGACTTCATCAACCGCGTGAACGCTCTCTATCCTGTCGATATCGACAATGAAGAGCTCAACGCACTGCTCACCACCATCAAGAACCAAGGTGAGGAGATCGAGGCCCTCAACAAGGAGTTGGAGAAAATCAAGGGCGTAGCTCCCGCGGCAGAGGAGAAGCCCAAGAAGGCTCCTGCCAAGAAGGCACCCGCCAAGAAAGCCAAGAAGGCCGAGTAAGATACTTGGTAAGCTAAAATAACGAAGTACACGCCCGCTCGCGAAGTGGGCGTGTCTTTTTGTTTTTTCGCTCGGTTTGCACTACCTTTATCCTGCTTCGCAGTATGAAATTAGGCTGCACCTCGGAAAAAATACAAATAAATTTGTTTTTTCGCTCGGTTTGTACTAATTTTAACCCACTCCGTGAGTTGAAGGTAGGCTGCATCTCAGAAATTCTCAAAATAATTTGGAATTTCATTCGATTTGCACTACCTTTGCAGCCGATTTGGTTTTTTATAATTATTAAACATTAAAAGAGTATTATGAATCAGTACGAAACCGTTTTCATTTTGACTCCCGTTTTATCTGATGTTCAGATGAAGGAAGCGGTAGAGAAATTCAAGGGTATTCTTGTTGCCGAAGGCGCCGAGATTATCAATGAAGAGAACTGGGGTATGAAGAAATTGGCGTATCCCATCGAGAAGAAGTCAACAGGCTTCTATCAGTTGCTTGAGTTCAAGG
>JAEIGA010018193.1_pt1 | contig 10700 bp, 7 predicted proteins | sample 9270691 | NCBI WGS metagenome assembly JAEIGA01 (sample SAMN17057246, study PRJNA624740) | gut metagenome | biome: biome; isolation source: fecal sample | host: Bos grunniens | place: China: Xizang | collected 2019 | reverse complement strand
ATATTTTTAAGACTTTCTTCGTCGATATCCACTTCCACATCTTGATATTGCACACCGTATGGTGTTTGGAAAGGATATGGAGCCATGCCACGAGTACCTACCCCAATGGTATACACTCTAATGCCAAAACTTTTTGCAATTTCGCCTGCGGTAGAAGGAGCAATTTGTCCTCTATTGTTTGAACCGTCTGTAAGCAAAATAATTACTTTAGATTTTGCATTGCTATCTTTTATTCTGTTTACGGCAGTAGCAAGACCAGAACCAATGGCTGTACCATCTTCTATCATGCCACTTTCTATACCGTTAAGCAAGTTGATAAGTTCGGCGTGGTTCACTGTAAGCGGACATTGTGTGAAACTCTCACCTGCAAACACCACAAGACCAATATTGTCGTTTCTGCGAGAAGAAATAAACTCTGTTGCCACCTTTTTTGCTGCTCTAAGTCTGTTTGGTTTAAGGTCTTCGGCAAGCATACTCGAAGAAATATCCACAGACATTACAATGTCGATACCTTCTGTGGTTTGATTGCTCCAACTATCGCTCTTTTGTGGTCGAGCAATGGCAATGATAAGTGCCGCAAGAGCAAGCATGTGCAATGCAAGTGGTAGGTATCTCAAATAATGCTTATAGTTTTTTGGCATTTCTTGAAACACCTTTATCGTTGAAAAACGTATTTCTGCTGTTAGTCTTTTCCTGTTGTAAACATAATATGCAATGACTGCAGGGATTATCAACAGCAACAACAAACACCATGGATTTGCAAATGTTATCATTCTTGAGATGTTTTTTCTTGGTTTTCGTTATTTTCTCCTCTTTGTTCTGGAGCAGTTGGGTTTTGAGTAGTTGCAGTTTGTGCTGATGCGTCTGCTGGTGCTTCTTCTTTTGTAGTTTTTTCTACAATCATAAAGGCATTTAGCACCACCCTTTCGTTTTCATTTTCTAGAGGCACAAATTTTGCAAACTTCACTAAATCGGACAGTTCTAGCATCTCTTTTAGTACTACCCTAATCTCATCTAAGTCTTTATTTTTCTTTACGAGTGCCACAATCTCATCTGTGGTAAGCTCCATTGCATTAATATCGTAGCCTTTTTCTAGATATTCACGAATCACGTCGGTGATATCGGTGTAAAACTGCTTAATCTGACCTTGTTGCCAAATCTTTTCGGTGCGGATTTGTTCCAACTTTTGTAGCGCCACCACGTGAGCAGGAAGAATTACTTCTGGTTGTGTTGGCAAGATTTTTACTTTCTTGTTGAACACAAAACGCATTAATAGCAAGGCAATTATCACTAAGATAAGTATTCCTGCAAGACCAATCCCGGTCCATCTTGCAAACTCTACCCATGAAAATGGAGCAGACATTATGGCTTTTTCAGCATTAATATCGTCGGTTTGCTCATTTACTTGCACTGTATTTACAGTAAGACCTACAGGATTTGACACTACCTTTTCTGTGGTTGTTTCAAAAACAAATTCTGGCACATAATAGAAACCACTATCATACGAACTCACCAAATATTCAGATGTAATAGAAATTCTACCATCTGAAATCTCAAGGGTATCTGTTTTTAGTTTTTCTAAAATCTGCACATTTGTAGCAAGTGTGTCTGCAAACTGCGGCCAAGACACCTTTTCGCTAGCAGGTTGTGTCAGTTCTATTTTATATTTAGCCTGCTCACCAATAAGGATTTCTGTTGGTTCAAGAGTAGCTTTCACAGAAATTTCTCCAGCAAATAATACATTTACTAGTGCAAAGGCTAAAACTATAGACAAAAAGATTTTTTTCATATTAACCTCTCATTCTAAACAGATTAATCAATGCTTTTACATAATCGTCGTCTGTGCTTATAGACACCATATCCACATTGTTTTTTTGGAAATTTTTCTTTAGAGTGGCTTGTTGTTTGTTCCAATGGTCTTTGTAACGCATTCTCACATCTGTGCTTGATGTATCTACATAAACAGTTTCGTTTGTTTCTGCGTCTATCATTTTCACCCAACCCACATTTGGAATTTCAGTATCTTTTGGGTCGTAAACCTGCACTGCTACAAGGTCGTGTCTGTTTGAAGCCACCATAAGTGGTTTTTCAAAATCTGGCGAAATAAAATCGGAAATAAGGAACGCTGTGCAACGTTTTTTTATCACATTTCTGAAATATTCTAGCACCACAGACACATCTGTATTATTGCTTTCTGGTTTAAACTCTATAAGCTCACGAATGATGTACAAAACGTGTTTTTTACCTTTTTGCGGAGCAATAAATTTCTCAATCTTGTCTGAGAAGAAAATCACCCCTATTTTATCGTTGTTTTGAAGTGAAGAGAATGCAAGAGTAGCTGCAAGTTCGGTAATTACAGAACGTTTTGTCTGATTTGTGGTACCAAAATCGCTACTTCCCGACACGTCGATAAGAAGCATAAAGGTAAGTTCTCTTTCTTCTTCAAAAACCTTTACGAAAGGGTGATTGAAACGCGCTGTCACGTTCCAATCTATATTTCTAATGTCGTCGCCAACTTGATACTCGCGCACTTCTGAAAATGCCATACCCCTACCCTTGAAAGCAGAGTGGTATTGTCCCGCAAAGATATTTTGCGAAAGCCCACGAGTCTTAATCTCAATCTGACGTACTTTTTTTAATAATTCAGTTGTTTCCAATTCTAACTAATTAGGAATGTGGAATTAGGAATGTGGAATTAATCCAGAATTCCTAATTGTGAATAAATTTTATATATAACATATCACACAAGTGCAACAACATATATTGTTAACATTAGGGGATAATGTGGAATGAGGAATGAGGACGTATTGATGAACGTAGTGAATAATTAAGAACTACTATTTTTTCATTCCTAATTCCTAATTCCTAATTCCTAATTTTTTTAAGGTACTTCGACAATATTCAGAATTTCTGAAATCACATCCTCTGTAGTGATATTATTCGCTTCAGCTTCGTAAGTTAGGCCGATACGGTGACGAAGCACATCGTGACAAACGGCACGCACGTCTTCTGGAATCACGTAACCACGGTGTTTGATAAATGCGTAAGCGCGAGCTGCAAGAGCAAGGCTGATAGACGCACGAGGAGAACCACCAAATGCAATCATACCTTTAAGGTCTGTTAGGCCGTATGCTTGTGGGTCGCGGGTAGCGAATACAATATCAAGGATGTATTTTTCGATTTTTTCGTCTAGGTAGATTTCACGTACCACTTTGCGTGCTTCGATAATTTCTTCTGCTTTAAGAAGAGGTTTGATTGGTTCTGGTTTAGGACCAATGTTTTGACGAATGATAAGACGTTCTTCTTCAAGACGTGGATAAGAAACTACCACTTTAAGCATGAAACGGTCTACTTGCGCTTCTGGTAGTGGATATGTACCTTCTTGTTCAATAGGGTTTTGTGTAGCAAGTACTAGGAATGGTTCGTCTAGTTTGTAAGTAGTATCTGCTAGGGTCACTTGACGCTCTTGCATGGCTTCTAGTAGAGCAGATTGCACTTTAGCAGGAGCACGGTTGATTTCGTCTGCTAACACAAAGTTTGCAAAGATAGGACCTTTTTTCACTACGAACTCTTCGTTTTTTTGACTATAAATCATAGTACCTAAAACGTCGGCTGGTAAAAGGTCTGGAGTAAATTGGATACGGCTATATTTGCTATCTACAAGTTGTGCAAGAGTTTTAATTGCTAGTGTTTTTGCTAGACCTGGCACACCTTCTAGAAGTACGTGACCGTCTGACAATAAGCCTATTAACAAAGATTCTACTAAGTGTTTTTGACCTACGATTACTTTATCCATTCCCATGGTAAGCACATCTATAAAGGCACTTTTTTGCTCGATGCGAGCATTTAATTCTCTAATGTCTACTACTTGACTCATATTATTAATGTTTATGTATATTATTCGTTCAATATGTAGGGACGTCTGCGTGCAGCGTCCGTGTTACGTGTAGCGTCTGTGTTTAGATATTTCGTTTCACACGTTTGAAATTTACAAACGCAAAGATAGATATTTGTAAAACGATAACACAATTCTATATTTTAAAAAGTTAAAATGAAATGTTAAAGTGTTTAAATAAAGATTTTATCAGTAAATTTGCACATTAAATTATAAAACTACGGAATACGTCCGTGATTCCTAATTCCTAATTCCTCATTCCTAATTTATGAACGAAGTGAATATAGAACTACTTGCTCCTGCAAAAAATGCGGAGACTGGCATCGAGGCTATAAAACATGGTGCAGATGCAGTGTATATTGGTGCTCCAAAATTTGGTGCGCGCTCGTCTGCGTCTAATACCATTGAGGATATTGAGAGATTGGTAAAATTTGCTCATTGCTATGGAGCGAGAATCTATGTTACCGTAAACACTATAATTTATGATGATGAATTGGCTGAGGCTGAAGCACTTATTCATAAGCTTTATAAAATAGGCGTAGATGCACTTATTGTTCAAGATACTTCTATTTTTAAACTAGACCTACCTCCTATCGCTATACATTCTAGCACACAGGCAGAAAATAGCACACTGGAAAAGGTAAAATTTTGGGAGAGCATTGGTTGTGAACAAGTGGTATTGGCACGTGAGTTGAGTTTGGAGGAGATTTCACACATTCATAAATACACATCTGTTCGCCTAGAGGCGTTTGTGCACGGAGCACTTTGCGTGAGCTATAGCGGAAAATGTTATGTTAGTCAGGCACTTACAGGCAGAAGTGCCAACAGAGGCGAATGCGCGCAGATTTGCCGTTTACAATTTGACTTGCAAGACAGAGAGGGACATTCGTTTGGCAAGAAACATTGGCTTTCGCTAAAAGATTTCAATGCGTCTTCTCATGTGGGCGAAATGATTGATGCGGGCGTGAGGTCGTTTAAAATTGAGGGGCGATTGAAGGATATTTCATACGTGAAAAATATTGTGGCGTATTATAGAGGCAAGATTGACGAGGCGCTTAAGTCTAGACCACAATTTAAAAAGCAGTCTTTTGGCGAGTGCACATATACTTTTGAGCCAAATCCATACAAGAGTTTCAACAGAGGGTTTACTTCGTTTTTCTTGAACGGAAGACAAAACTATATATTCCAACCTGTGAGTCCAAAGTCTTTTGGCGAACCTATTGGCACAGTGAGCAAAGTGGATGGCAAAAAGATTTGGCTGAAAACTTCTCATACGCTAAACAATGGCGATGGTTTTTGTTTTGTAAACAGTCGTGGCGAACTCGAAGGTTTTAGAGCAAACACTGCAAATGGCAATCTTATCACCTCAGCGGAGAGTGTGAAAATTGCTGTTGGCGACAAGGTTTACAGAAACAATGACGAGGCGTTTAACAAGGTATTGGGTGTGGAAAGTGCCAAAAGAAAAATAAAGATAAACATTGCTGTGAACGACAAAACTTTCCGTTTTTCGTTTGGCGAATATATGGCAGAATATGTTTACGATGGTGAACTAGACAAGGCTCAAAAAGACCCTTCGGCTTATATTTCTACCCAACTTAGCAAACTTGGAGACAGCATTTTTGAGGCAGGAGAAGTGACTGTTGATACTTGTTTTTTCTTCCCTGCATCTATTTTAGGAAATATCCGCAGAACACTATGCGAAGAACTTGTTTTAAAAATAAGCAAGTCACTGCCTTCGCCTAGCATTTTGCCTACTAAAAACAATATAGAGTTTCCAGTTAAAAGCGATAGCTATTTAAACAATATTGCCAACGCCAAGGCAATGGAGTTTTACTACGACCATGGAGCAAAAGTGTCGGCTCGTGCCTTTGAAGTAGAACCAAAAGACGATGCCACCTTGATGTTTTGCAAGCACTGCATCCGCTTTGCGTTGGGAGCGTGCCCTAAGCAAAATAAAGCGGTTTCCAAGTCAGCGGTCCCTGAGCCTGTCGAAGGGCCCGGTGCTACCAAACTTTCTGAGCCCCTATTCCTCATTCACAAAAACTACTACCTACGCCTTCACTTCAACTGCAAAGACTGCGTGATGGAAGTAAGAAAAGGGTAAAAAAAGGGAGAGCTTATAAAAACTCTCCCCTCTTTTCATTTTACGGTACCAATATAGGTTTTTGTTTGTATTCGTCTATGAGTGAGATAAAATCTGGATGATTACGAATGGCATCCATGTCGTCATCGTGTTCTATGTGAGCAAATGCACGATAGCCTTTTTCAAAAGACACTCGAAGTATTGCGATAGCCTCATCCAATTTTCCCATTCTAGATAGCAGACAAGCTTTATCATAATAAGCACCAGCATCATTAGTATCCAATTCTACCATCTTGTTCATCCACTCAAGTGCCTCTGCATGTTTACCCAATAATAATAATGCAAAATGACGACAACTACCCTTTGTTGCCAAAGTATCCTTTGCCAACACCTCATTGAAATCTGCATTAGCAAGTTCTACTTCGCCATGCTTTAGATATTGCTCACCTCTCATTAAGAAAATATATGGGTAGTCTTGATCTATTGCAATACCTTTGTTGTAGTATTCCATTGCAGTCTTATCATCTCCTTTTAACTCGTAGCTCCAACCTAATTTATAATAAGGATATACATCCAAAGGTTCCAACTCAGCTGCTATTTTGAAATCTGCTATAGCTTCATCGTATTTCCCTACTCCACGATAAAAATCTGCACGTGTTACAATGCTATAAAAATCTTTGTTTTCACCCATTTCAAAACATTTAGTCATGTCTTCAACGGCTTTATCCACATCGCCAATTTCATTGTAACAAAAAGCTCTGTAATAATAAAGAGACTGAGAAGGACCATAATCTTTCTCCATTTTATTATACTCAACAATTGCACTTACATAATCGTGTTTGGTCCTATAAATGTAAACTAGTAGATTTTTATAATAAGCATTATTAGTTTCTGCAAATTTCTTTTTAACAGCAGACAAAGAATATTCTAAGTTCTTATCAATAATGTTATATAACTTATCATCTGCGATGTTTTCTGCAGTTTGAATATATAGCATCATATCATTTATAGCCTTAGTTGTTTCGCCTAGTTTGTCATAGGCTTGCATTCTAAAACGATAAACCTCACTATATGAAGAATTTAGTTTCTCGCACTTATTAATTAGTTCTATTGCTTGCTTATACTCACCACGTTCTATCATATTACGAGCAAGACCAATCATAGCACTTAGGTCAAATTCATTTTCTTTAAGCATAAGTTTAAAGTCTGCATCAGATTTATCATAATTTCCTATGCTATAATAAAATTCTGCTCGATCAAACAAAATATCGTATGCAATGGTATGATCTTTTATTTTCAATGCAGACTTATAAGCTTTGGTAAAATCTGCTTCTGCCTTGTCGTACACCTCAATACTTTTATAAACATCAGCTCTAAACCAATATATGGCATATTCTTTTATACTGAGACCTTTCTTCCAATACTTTATAGCATTGTTGAAATCGGATAACGCATTGGGATAATCTTTTTTATTTTGATGAATCAGAGCTCTCAAAAAATATCCGTCGCAAGACCTAGGGTCGTTTTTCAAATGCACATTTAGATATTCGAAGGCAGTATTCCAATCTCCTTGTTGCATATACTTCCTTGCCGTCTCTAGGTTGTACTCAAACTCCTCTGCCGATTCTATTTGCTCCTCTGCACTCTGAGGGTTAATGTCTGTTGTAGGCTTCACCTCCGCCGCTTGTCCTGCCATGCCCCACACAGCCAAAGACAAAAAAATTAAAATAGTTTTTTTCATAACGATGTTGCTTTCTTGGGTGTTTAATGTTTGTTTCTATCTATATATGCCATTTCGGGGTAAAAGGTAAACTGTTGATTGGATTTTTTATTTCCTTAACTGCCTTACGCCACCCTTTCCACTTATGTAACTATCCATTACATCCGACAAATAAATGCAAGCATATTTCACATTTACCCCAAACGTATACACCACACTCCTAACGCCCCCAATCTGCCACACTCCCGTGTACCACAAATACCCCACGGAAAGCATTCCGATAGAGAGTAGTGTTAGTATGATGATGAAAGGTTTTTTCATTGAAAATTTAATTACCACCACTTTCCACCTAACCACATCCACACAAAGAAAAGAATGCCACCGGTAAGGGAACCAATGGATTTTGTAAGTTTTATCGCATCTATAAAGTGATAGTAGCGGCAAAGTAGTACCGCTTACACCGCTACGATGGTACAGCCACAGTGATATTGGCAGAATGATTTCTATTAAATTGTTCCGTAGTAATATCACAAATTAAATGCAAAGCATTACCCTCTATAGTATCTACTATATTTGTCAAGCGATCTGTAATCAGGAACATCTCATTAACATCATTGATGCTTATAGAAAAACGAGGGTTATGATCATGGCCAATATAATCTTCCAACTCCTTAATATATTTAGCATTGATAAAAGTATGCGACATCCACTCTAAATCAAAACTAGAAATAACCTTCTTTAGATGTTTCTCATAATCTCTCACATCACCACACAACTGAGTATATTCATCTTCATTTCGTCTATATGCTCTACTTAATTCTTTATATAATTTATCTCTATGAACAAGCAATTGAGGTAAAATCTCATTTCTTATGTGTCTTGCATAAAATACAGAAATAAATCCTAACCTAAAATGACTCTTTTGCTCTTCTCCACATCGATTGCTTATGTACGCATATATACTTGAGTATATTTCAACTACCTCAGTATACAATATATCAAGTTCTTCTTTGAATTTTTCTATAGGAAGATTCTTTCTCGAATATACATGATTATCTAACAATACTTCTTTTACATCTATTTCTCCATTTTTCACTTGATTAAGAACTGTCCAATCATTAAGATAAGAGCAGAATTTAGCAATTTTTTGCGCATTATCATCATTTAATGGATTTTCATCAGGTTCTTTAGTCGCTTTGTCTAAATCAAATTCTACTATATTCTTTCCAAAGAAAGGTTGTATACGTTTATCTATAAAATTCTCATTTATCTCATTTCTCGCCCAAATTGCAAACTCTTCATCTGAGATAATTGACATAGGTTCACCTGTATTTATAGAAATTAATGAGATATATTTTTTAGACAACCTATCAGATAATGAAATAGGAATCAGAGACCACGAAGGTATAGATTCTCTTTTAATCTTAATTTCAAAGTTATGTTTCTTTACATTCTCAATTCTCTCTTCGTTAGTAGGATGAGACGCCCATACATCTTCTACTTTAACTCTCTGAGGAATATGAAATTTATATATTGAATGAGACATTAGTACATCATAAGATAGTAAAGGCATATCTTCATATTGGAGATTATTATAAAAAACGTGTCTAGCAGTAAAGTAATTAGACACCATCTTCTTTTCATTTACAAGAGAACCTAGAACACTTTTATAAAGCTTATCTTTTTTTGACAAAATCTCAGTTTTACATATAGCAGAAATAAAGTTTTCAGTTCCCACGCACTGACATGAAATATTATCCGCATCATATTCCATAAATCTTGATAGTTTTAGATACCCCTTTTGAACAAACTTATAAACACATAAGGTAGGCCGCTTTATAAGATTAATTAGCCATCTAGTTAACATTCCAGCAATACGAATAAAGGTCGTATCTACCAAGCACAATTTATCTATAAATTTATCTAACGAATCCTTTGCGTAGACAAGATTATGAAGTATCGTGTTAGTAATATACACTGTAGAGCCAACCTTCATACTATTTTGTGAAAAGTGACCAAACTCATGGGCTATAATAGATTTAACTTCTTCTACACTTGTACCTTCAAATAGACCTATACCTATTTCCATGTTCTTTCTTACTGGGAAAAATATACTCCAAAAACTTGTATTAAAAAATACACAAGCATTTACATCTGGAGAAAGGTACACATGCTTTGGCATCCTACATGCTGTTTTATCTGCAACATCCCTAATCATAGCAAATAACTCAGGACATTCTGACTCAAAGATTTCTTCACATGTATCGTTTCGTTTTTTTTAAAATGCAAAAAGCGGTTTTATTAGATATAATCCAAACAGCAAGGATAATAAAATCAAACCAATAGTGAAAAATATTGTAACCCCATTAAAAAAAACAAACCACCAATGGTAAGACATAAACAAAACACCCCATATAATTGCAACACCTAATGCAATCAATAAAATGTAATATATAACGAAAAGTGCAATCCTAAGCATTTCCCATATTACAGCAGATTTAATCTCATTCTCTATCATATCACTTTTTTATTTAATTCATATATATTCTATTTTATCCCATAAGGTTTACCATATCTGATAGCATCAGTTTAAATGTACCGCTTGCATAGTAATAGTACACTTATTTTATTAACTTAGAATACTCTTCATAAGTAAAAGTTACTACAGAATGTACATTACCAGTAGCAGTATATATGCGATACTCTATAGTATCTTTGCCTAACAATGCGAAATCATGCACTATGCTATGTATCTCTACCCAATATTCTTTCAAATATTTTCTCATATATTCACCATCAACTACCATCATATCAACCTCTTCTGGCAATTTTACTTCAAAGGATAATACATTATCTGCATACTTAATGCTTGTCAATGTAGTACCACCTATGTATTCTGTAGGACAATGATTATTAAAATAATCTAAGATATTTTTATAAGCAGCATCCTCACATTTAAAATTAGTGCCAGCTTCTAATGCAGTAAAATAATCATAGCCAGT
>JAEIGA010018192.1_pt1 | contig 10701 bp, 28 predicted proteins | sample 9270691 | NCBI WGS metagenome assembly JAEIGA01 (sample SAMN17057246, study PRJNA624740) | gut metagenome | biome: biome; isolation source: fecal sample | host: Bos grunniens | place: China: Xizang | collected 2019 | reverse complement strand
GATGATTCGGATGCGGTAAGAGCGCACGATGCAATTGTTGCATTAAAAGCTGAGCAAGATGCGGAGCGTCGTGCTTTGTGGGATATGCAGGCAGCAGAGCGTAGAAAGAAAGAAGAAGAAAAACGTAAGAAAGTTGACAAAGAGCGCAAACAATATGAATATGAAGACGACAAGTACATCATTCGTTTGCCCAAAGATTCCACCGAAATTGTAAACGAAGGCGCATTGCAACATATTTGTATTGGCGGCTACACATCAAGACACGCATTAGGCGATACCAATTTATTCTTCTTGCGCAAAAAAGAAGAAGACAGGCCTTTCTATGCAATAGAAATGAACAATGCAAAGTCTATTGTTCAAATTCACGGTTTTGGCAACAAGTGGCTCGGCAATGATCCCGACGCAATACCTACTGTTATCAGGTGGTTGCGCAAAAATGGTATTAAGTGCGATAATAAAATACTTACCTGTACAGCAAAAGGCTATGGCGGCTATGGTGAATGCGTGCCGATGCCTGTAGTTGATTAAGGAGACAAAATGATTAATACCAAAAATGCACGAAAAATAATTGCCGATATTGATAAGATACTTGGTACAAACGAATACCGTAACTATACTCTAAAAGGTGTAAGCAATCTATCTTACTCCGATTTAGAAGACCTGAAAATGTATGCCGAATTTGCCATAACCGATCAACTTGACCTTTTAACACCTTTGCGTGGAAACAAGGCAGAAGTTTGGGATAAATATAATGTGGAGATAAAAAATGAACATCAATGAACTTAAAGCCGAGGCAAATAGCCTTGGCTTTTCACTTACCAAAAAGATCACATACGAAAAAGTATCACGTTGCCGTTGTGGTAGCAAACGCATTCTCGGTGGGATAAATTATCCTCACGGAAGATATTATCGTTGCGTGGATTGTGGATACAGAGGAGACGTTGCAAAATACAAATACCAAGCCATTATAAATTGAAACAACGCCGTAAGCGATGATGAACGTTATAAAAAGCACAATGCAGAAAAAATTGGAGAAATTTTTATGAAGTGTGATAGCGATACGTCATTTTGGATTAAGTGGTATACAGATTATTATAAAGATGGAATATTTAGTTTAGAACATCTTAAAGAAAAACTTTGCCAACTTAAAAGTGTGGAATCTGAATGGGAGAATTATAGAAACTACAAATCATATTATGCTTCTGTTGATGCTCTTAAAGTAGTTATATGGAGGATCGAGAATAACAATGTTTAAACGACACGATTGCCCATACCTAACAAAAGGAAGTAGTTATTGGTGTAAATTGAAAGCAACTCACATAATCAACCGAACAGACATTACGCATAAGCAAAAATATGCACTTTTGCACAAAATGACTTGTTCGGGCTGTGAAACTTATAAACGAATCAAGGAGAACTAGTATGAACGAAATTCAAGATTTACTATACGATTTGGCAGTAGGCATTGTTGATTTATTTCATGAAAACGCCAAATTAAAAGTTGAAAATAAACAACTCAGAGAGTATAAAGAAAAGAGAGAAAAGCAAGACTATGAATATTTTAAGCAAAGTCAAAAAACGATTGGTGAAACAATCAAAATTATGTTAGAAAAAGGTCAACAAAAGGAGAACTAATATGACTAAAACTGAAAAACAAACAATCTTAATTTGGCTACAAATGGCTCACAAAAATTACAAAAAAGCAAAAGAAAGACAAGGTGACATAACAAATGACCGTTTTCCTTTCATATCTGCGGATGTGATAGCGGCAGAAGCAAGTTATAACACACTGGCAGGTTTAGCAAGTATATTAGGGCTTATAAGTCCTAGCGAAAGATTTAAGGAGGACTAATATGAAAGCAAGAATTGAATTTGAAACTCAACCTATTAGACACATTGCAATTCAATGTCCTAATTGTGAAAAATGGTTCTATGGTAAAGACATTACTGACACATCATTACGTGATGTTGTTGATGTTATGTTTGCACAATATGAATGCCCAGTATGTGGCAAGACTTTCGATGGAAAAAATTTTGATTATGTTGAATGTGGCGACTCCGAGGAAGTTTATAAAGATTGCTTAACAAAGAAAATAAGTTGGGAATAAGGAGAACGAAAATGAGAAACAAGTTGATTGATATATTGAATGGAATATTAAAAGACAACTTTGATTATGTTCCTTTGGATAAAACAATTAAAATTGCCGACGCACTTCTTGAAAACGACTTGATTAAAGATGACAAAGTTTATAAGACCGAAATCGCCAATAGAATGTGTACGATGCGTCGTTGTACCAAATGCAATGGAGAATTTTTAAGCATTGCAGGATATAATAACTGCCCAAAATGTGGAGCGAAAATACGGGAGACTCACTATGAATAATCAAATACCTGAAACCGATCAATGGAAACTGAACGGCAACTGTGATAAATGCCGTCGTGCAAACTATTGCAGCAAACCTTGTGGCGCACAGAAAAGAGCAGATCGAAGATTATATAAAGCATTAGGAAATGCAATAATTGATGCCGTTTCACCAACAGCAGAGTTTGCAGACGAAGTAAAGAAATGGTGGTAAGGAGGAAACAAAATGATTGGAAAATGGGATAACGATCGAGATATTTATGTGAAACAATGCAAGGCATGCGGCTATGAATATGCAGAAGAATTTAATAGAAAAGGATATTATGAAGCCGTTATTGGAGATCGAGAATTTATTGAATTAGGTATCACGACAATGAAAGGTAATGATTACTATGAACGTGTTACGGAAATCAGACTTTATGCTTGCCCTAAATGTGGCACGGTACATATAGAAATTTAAGGAGGAATTGCAATGAAATACAAAACAATGCCTCGTGGTGTACTGAGAGCAAAAAGTTGGTGTTGGGAGTGTCGAAAAAAGACAATTTTTCATAAACTTGATTTTAACTATTTTCCTGAACGTTCACATTTATATGCAAATGGTCGTTGCGAAGAGTGTGGTGATTTAGGATGTAATCTTGAGATATGGGTAGATGACATTATAGAAGTATATGGTCAAAAGGAGGAAACAAAATGAACGCTTATACGGCACATATGGTAATGCACATTGCCGAAGAAATTAAATCTATCGAAGATCCGTGTATCTTGAACATTTATTTAACAGCAATTTTATACCAAAGGTGTAGAATTGGTGGGGCAAAAGAAGGCACTTGTAAAAATTGTCTTTATCAAAATTATCATTGTAGGCAACTATTAGAAATAAGTCGAGTAGAAACACAAATGCTTGATGAAGAGGAGGAAACAAAATGATAAACCCTAACGCAATTACTTACACTTATGGACAACAAGGATATATGTTGTATTACAAAGGCTTTCCTATTGGTGGGGCTGGAACAAATAATGAGAAAGCCCATTATTCAAATCGTAAACTATATCAAGAGCAAGCCGAAATTGAAAAACAAAGGTTGTTAAACGGTTTAGGCAATAAATTTATGCTTGACGCAATCCGTGAAATTGACAGTAAGCCTATGGTTTATGTTGTGGAGCAATCCCTTGGTTGTTCTATAGGACATAGACTATTTGTCGGTGCTTATAGCACATTTGAAAAAGCCGAAGAAGCAAAACAAGAACATTACAACAAACATCTTTGTGGTAATTATGAAATCCATTGCATAGAACTCGACAAAATGATTGATAAAATATATATGGAGTGGTAAAGGAGAATAAATAATATGAATAACATTGAATTTGTTAAAGGTGTGCAATGTCAAAAATGTGGAAATATTATCGCATATGTAAGAAGCGATACGCCTGAATTATGTCAAAAATGCGGTGCAGATCTTATTTACAAAGATTTATCTGACCAGTCATATAACATTGGCAAAGATGGAAAAAGCGTAACAGTAAAAGTTACACACAAATTTTTCAAAGATGTTTATGAAATAGTAGATTAAAATAATTATAAGGAGAACAATACAAAATGATTACGGAACAAGAAAGGAAAACTATACTTAACAATATGGCAGAACTGCTTGACGAATACGACTACGCTTATGACAAATGGGCACTCGGCTTAATCGTAGACGAATGGGCAGCAAAAAAAGCAACACTTATTGAAGCATTTAAGAAGCATCCAAACTATGTCGATGGCAAATTCTTAATTGCATTTGACTATGATTATGAAAGAATATTAGATGCAAATGCAGTTGACAAATTTTCCAAGTATATTAAAAATATTGCGACGACTGATAGTTATATTGAAAATTTACCTGAAGATATAAACAAGCTTAGAATAACTCAACATAAAGCCTGGTTACCTGAGCGATTGTGGCTGTTTATTTGTTGGTTAACTGACTATATAAACTCCAAAACTCTTTCACAAGAGACAACCAAGTTTTTAAATGAAAATTTACCACAAATTCATCCACACGTTGGCGAAAAGGCGAGCCGTGTAATTAACCGATTCTGCACCTATCTTGGTTATAACAAACATCCTGATTATAATCGTGAGTTTGCAAAGTTTGCCGACGCTTTGAGCCCGATTACGATTAAACGTCACACAATACTCAGCCTTAACCCGCTTGATTATCTTACAATGTCATTTGGTAATTCGTGGGCAAGCTGCCACACAATAGATAAAACAAATAAACGTAATATGCCGAATAGTTATGAAGGTCAATATAGTAGTGGCACAGTAAGTTATATGCTTGATGGATCGTCGATGGTGTTCTATACAGTGGATTCAAAATATGACGACACTGATTATTGGACGCAGCCCAAAATCAATCGTCAAATGTTCCATTGGGGTGAAGAAAAACTTGTACAAGGCAGGTTATATCCACAAGATAATGATGGCAATGGCGGAGCGTATGATCCATACCGTCAAATTGTTCAAGCTATTATGTCTACGGTATTTAATTTCCCTAATTTGTGGAAGTTAAGCAGAGGTAGAGATGCCGCAAGTAGATATATCGACACAGAAGGAACGCATTATAATGATTACCGTCATTATTCAAATTGCACATTGTCGAGAATTCAAGATAGTGAAAACGAAAACAGTTTCACTGTTGGTGCAGACCCTATTTGTATTAGTTGCGGCCAAAGGCACGAATGTTCAGAAAATATTAATTGCTGCGACGCAGATGTGAGAACATGTGAATGTTGTGGCAGGTCAATATATAGCGAAGACGATGAGTATTGGGTTGGTGATTATTGTTATTGCGAAAACTGTGTTACATATTGCGAAGATTGCGGTTATTATGAATTAAATAAAAATGTAACTTGGGTTGAGGCCGTTAGTAGATATGTGTGTAATAGCTGTTTAGAGGATAATTATGAGCAATGTGAATATTGCGGCAGATGGGAATATAATAGTGATATAAACTGGGTAGATAGCACTGAAGAATATGTATGCGATAGATGTTTGCGAAATAAATTTACACAATGCGATGGATGCGGCCAATATATACCCGATGATGAAATAAAATATGTAGATGGTGATTATTATTGCGAAGAATGTTGTCCCGAAGAAGAGGAGGAAGAAGAATAATATGTTTGAAAAGATTTGTAGAATGTCTCAAAAGGACTTAAAGAAATATGTAACCAAGGAACTTAATAAAACACACAGCAAAATAATTAATAATGATGGTTATGTATATGCGCAAGGTACGTTTCCTGTGCTTTTGGTGGCACATCTCGATACTGTACATATAAAATTGCCGAAAACAATATTATACGATAAAAATCTGGGTATAATGTCAAGCCCTCAGGGTATTGGTGGCGATGATCGTTGCGGCGTATATATGATATTTGAAGTGCTTAAAAAATATAATTGCTCCGTGCTGTTTTGCGAAGATGAGGAAATTGGTTGCGTCGGTGCAGAAAAGTTTACAAAGACTAAGTTTGCAAAGAAATTAGAGTTTAATTATATCATTGAATTTGACCGCAAGGGTAATAACGATGCGGTCTTTTATGATTGTGATAATCCTGAATTTGAGGAGTTTATTACAAAAGATTTCTACAAATCGGCTTGGGGCAGCTTTTCAGATATATCGGTTCTTGCGCCATTTCTTGGGTGCGCCGCGGTAAATTTATCGTGTGGATATTATAATGCACATACAACAAACGAGTATGTTGTTTTGCCTGAGATGCAAAAAAGTATTAAAGAGGCTTGCAAGATACTTGAACGTACAACAGAGAATGATAGATTTGAATATATTGAAAGTAAGATGGCGTGGTATGACGATAATTATAGTTATGCAAAAGAGCAAGTGTATTACTTTGAATACGAAGATGATGATAATATGCCGCAATTCGATGAGGTTTATGCTATATCTAAAGAAGAGGCAATTGGTAAGTTTTGCATAACACATCCGACAATTCCATACGAAAAGATTGATATTTGGGAATTATGTTGAGGAGAATACTATGAGTAAAGAAAAAATGATTCAAATTGCGGAGCGTAACTTAATAAAGGCAGAAAAAGCTTTAGCTAATAATCGTAATCGTAAAGGTGTTACAACACTTGAAATAGAAAACCTTTCAAATAACGTGGAATACGCAAAGACGGTTTACAATTTAATTATAGACAATGTTAAGGAGGATATATTATGAAAATGGAAATGTATTGTAACAAATGTGGCCACGAATGGCGAGAGCAGGAAGAGAATGCAAATTGCTATGAATGCCCAGAATGCGGATCAACAAGCGTTTACCGAAGCAGGTATATAACTTGCGACTGCGGCACAACTGTGTATTGCGACCAATTTACAAACGAATGCGATGGATGCGGTGCTTTATATAATGGATTTGGTCAAAGACTTGCGTCACCTGATCGATGGGACGAAGACGATAGATATGGTAGTTTTGGGCCGCAATAAAATATTTTCCAAAAAATGCTTGACTTTACAATACAAAATGATTATACTATGATTATAGTAAATAAATTCAAGCGGAGGTAATAATATGAACGAATACGTAAAATCGGCAAAGGAATTTTTAGAAAGTTGTAACGCAACAATGGATATCAGATTTTGGGATTGTAGAGCAAATAAAGATTGGAACGAAACACAACTTCGTAATACCTACAATGTAACAATTAAAACCCCTAAGGGTAGTATGACTGTAAAGTTTTGGGATAGTATTGCAAATAAGCAAAACAACAAAAGACCAACAGAATATGATATTCTGGCTTGTTTGCAAAAATATGATGTCGGAACTATTGACGAGTTTGTAAGTGAGTTTGGATATGAAGTACACGAATGGGCAGATGTTAAGCGTATTGAAAAAATCTACAACGCAGTAGTAAAAGAATACGAGGATGTTTGCAGATGCTTTACTCCAGAACAGATAGAAGCAATGTGTGAGATTCAATAAACCCAACAAAATGATTGAAGGGAGGTGTATGTATGAAGATACTACTTGTAGATACACATAAATATTTCAAAGTAACTTTTAACCAAATGAAAATTGTCCTAACTTCTGGGTTAACCCCAGAGCAATGGACAAAAACAAACATCTTAACAATACTATGTTAAACAAAAAGGGTAAGCGAAAGCTTATCCTTATTTTATTTAAGGAGAAATATTATGAAAACCTATTATGTAACAATTGAAGAACACATTAGTCAAACATTTGAAGTTGAGGCAGAAGACATTGGTGAAGCAATGGAACTTGCCGAAGAACGTTATCACGATGGCGAATATGTGCTTGGCGGTGATTCCACTGTAACTGCAAGACTTATGAGTGCAGATGATGGTAATGGTGATTGTACTGAGTGGACAGAATTTTAAGGAGGACTAAAAATGCCATATAAATCTGAAAAACTCAAACTACCGCCAGCCAAAGACCGTCGTCGCAAATTAACAGATGACCAAAAAGAACAAATACGTCGTATCTATGCAACTGGCGTATGTGGAATGCGACCTCTTGCTAAGCAGTTTGGTGTGAGCAGGGCAACAATTCAAATCATCGTCAATCCACAAAGAGCAGAGGCAGTTAAACAACGTAGTAAAGAACATTGGCGTGATTATCGTCCAAGCAAAGAAGAGTGGGCGGAAACAATGAGAGAACATAGGCACTATAAACAAGAATTGTATTTAAAAGGAGAATTATTATGAAAACTTATAATTTTAATGTTTGCTTTGGCGACGGCAGATGGGCAGGTGGTGTATATTCTGTTCAGGCAGAAGATGAAGAAATGGCAACAGAAATCGCGTTAGAAGAAATATGCGACAAACTATATGCTGTGTTGCCAGAATTAGATATTGAGGTAACCGTTGAATTAGTGGAGGAATAAACATGGATAATAAAATTAAAATAACAGTTGAATACGAAAAGGCACCTAAAACACGCATTAACGCATTATTAGCAGAATATGAGGCGGCGCAAAATGTTGCAATAGAAACAGAACAAGCACTAACGCCTATTATTAACGAAGTAGGTATGGCTAAGCATCAAGCTATATTGGAGCAGCTTAAACCGATTGAAGATGGACTTAAGGATTTGTATACGTTGATAAAGAGGCTCGATCCTAGTAAAAAACAAGTAAAGATAATATGTTATTATAATCATCCTGGTGTTGATCAAAGAAAATTTAAAATGTATTACAAAGAGGGTATGCAAAATGCAGGCATTGAATTTTGTATTGCACTGTCAAGTTATAATGACACTGGGTATTATTTTAGAGATCCTAAATCAGATTTTAACGGTCTTATGTTTGGAGCAGACCGTGGCATAATTACTCATTGGAATAAACTTAATATTATAAATAAATTAAACGAAGCTCTTGAAAAAGAAATCAAAAGAAATATTGATGACGCTGTTAATAAAAGCAAAAACATCGAAACAAAACTAAACAATTTAATTAACGATTAATGGAGGTAATTATGGATATTAATTATAATGACAAAGGCGTAAGCTTTGTAAATAAAGCCGGCGCAACTATAAATTTTGATTGGTATGAGTTTTGGGAGCTTTGTAGACACGGCAGAATGATTGATACGGTCAGCGAAGTTACCGAATATATTCGTGAATGCGATGAAATTGCAGGTTTAGATACATATGAGGTTTTGCACGATGACGCATTGATAAAAGAAATTGCCGATGAAGTAATTAACAAACGTATTGGCTATGAAAGCGGCGATGATATTTGGGAGGTGGCAAATAGAATAATAAAAAGGTGGAGGAAATCTAAATGAAAATCAACGACAAATATTATATTGAAAAGAAAGAGTTTGTATCAAAACTCAACGAGGCATTCAGCTTTGCTAAGCCGCATTTGACTTGCGAATATTTCATAGGTGAAGAAATTGGCAAAGAAGATGGTGGTGAATATGTGGTTGTAACCGCCAGAAATGGTTATAAGTACTTTATCAATGTAACTGCGGATAGTTTGGCACTAATAGGAGAAGAAGTATTTAAAGCAATGATGGGTAAATAAGGAGGATGCTGTGAAAATATTTAGCGATTTTGATGTGTATGAACGTAAGTATACCTATGATGAAATGAAGGTTATAAATATCATTGACAATTATACTGGAGACTTATTTCTAGATTATGAAGATTTGTGTTGTATTGCAGAAGCTGTTTATGCACATTGGATTGATGGCAGAGATGCTAGTGAAGATGAAAAATATGACAAATATCCCTGGTTAGAATTTAAAAATGAAGAAGAATACGGCTACATTCAAGCTTATGCACAAAGAGTGTTGCCAGAATTTATAAAATTATATATAAAAGAAAGAGGTATTTGATATGAGCAACTTTATCCCAAGAGGTTGGAAACAAAACACAAACCAACAATTACAAGAGATTTATGATGAGTGCTGCAGTAAAGCAATCGAGTTAAATATGATTGAGTTTGTGCCAAAGCTATACATATTTAAATCAACAAGAACGTGGGGTTGGGCCAGATATCCATTACACTGTGACTTTGGTAATCGTCCATATATTGGACTTAATGCAGTATATCTTCAAGATCCAGAGAAAGCAGTCAATACTATTTGTCACGAAATAGCTCATTTGGCAAGCCCATTTAGAGCCGGCCACAATCAGGTGTGGGTGCGTAACTTTACAAGGATCGGAACAGAGTTTGGGCTGAATAGATTTGAAAGATGCTCAAGCAGTGACGAGATTGGATTAGATATGCCGAAGCAATATAAGTATGAAGCTTATTGTCCACATTGTAATAAGTCGTGGAAGAGGCAAAAGAAAATTAGGTTGATCCAATATCCTGAAAAGTATCGTTGTCCTACTTGTGGACAACCATTGAAATCAAGAGAAATTTAAGAGGAGATTATATTATGGCATATATTTGTTACAAACCGGCAGGCTCGTGTAAAACCTGCCCACATTGCAGATGGGATGAAGATAAACAAAGAATGTGTTGTTGGGCAAAATTTGATGAGGAGAATAATAATGAAAACAAAGAGAATTAAGATGCAATTGCCAAACTCAAAATATTTTGTTGTAGCAGAAATTAATAAAACAATGCCTAATCATCAAGAAATTGATGTAATTATTGAGGATGATGACGGAGTTATTATTCAGGATATTGTTCGTGTTGAGCCAACTGTATCAAAAATGGATATGGATAACACCGAACATGATAAGGATGTGCTTACGGTTTATCTTTATGAAGATGAATATGATGAAGATTATACGAAGCAAACTCATATTCGTGTTTATAAAGATAGCGAAGAAGATACAAATTATTAAGG
>JAEIGA010018191.1_pt1 | contig 10701 bp, 6 predicted proteins | sample 9270691 | NCBI WGS metagenome assembly JAEIGA01 (sample SAMN17057246, study PRJNA624740) | gut metagenome | biome: biome; isolation source: fecal sample | host: Bos grunniens | place: China: Xizang | collected 2019 | reverse complement strand
TGCCTCTGGCTAAAACTGTGTTTTCATGACTTCCTAAGTCAAGAATAACTATCATGTCTTGTTTCATATTATGGAATGATAAATTTGGGTACAAATTTAAGAAAAAAGAAAAAAAAATAAATAAAATGGAATATTTTTTTTTAAAAAAAACGTCCATATCAGCACCCCTACATGATATGGACGTTGTTCTAAAAATTAGAACATAAAGAACAATGATAAATTGTACTACAAAAGTATATATAATTTTTCAATTATAAGTACTTTATACTGCTAAATTTTAATATTTTTTAATAAAACTACTGCTTGTGCTGCAATTCCTTCTTCTTTTCCCACAAATCCTAGCTTTTCTGTGGTGGTAGCTTTAACTGAAACACAATCAGGGTCAAGCTCTAGCACGTTGGCTAAACACTCCCTCATGGGGTCTATATAATCTTTAAGTTTAGGTTTTTGTGCACAGATAGTAGAATCAATATTTACAATTGTATAACCTTTTTCTTTGATTAATCTATCACATTCTTTAAGTAATATCTTACTATCTATGTTTTTAAAGCTTGATGATGTGTCAGGAAAATGATAACCTATATCTTTTAGGTTTGCAGCACCCAACATTGCATCGCATATAGCATGGATTAAGACATCAGCATCTGAGTGTCCTAAAAGTCCTAGGGTATGAGGAATTTTAATTCCACCTAGCCATAGTTCTCTATCTGGAACTAAAGCATGAACATCATATCCAAATCCTATTCTATACATTATAGTCCTAAATTCCAGTCTGCAGCTTCTTCTGCTGTGCCAGAAAGCACTTTTAGACCATTCATGTTAAATCCTAGAGTGAAACGTAGAGTTTGGTCTAGAGGATTGTTTTTGGTTACAGAAAGTACGTAAGCTACATCTAGTGAGAATACATTAAGTTTGAAGCCAGCACCAAATGTCATATATTTACGGTTACCCATTTGTTTGCTTTCGTTAGAATAACCTATACGACCAAAGAATTGTTCGTTATAGTCATATTCAATACCTAATGCAAAGTTTACTTTATTTAGTTGTTGAACAAAATCGTATGGAGTGCCATCTGGCATATCGATGAATGAACGACCAATACCTGTGATTGGGTCCATTTCATAATATTCGTCTAAACGTTTTTGGTATTCTTCTTGTGTTTCAATATCTGAGTTGTAAATTGGACGAGCTGGTACTAAAAGTTTATTTAAGTCAACATTTAATGAAATGTGGTTATACATATCAATAGGCATTGTGAAACTACCACCTAAACGTAGGTTGGTAGGTAGGAATGCAGCACTTCTGTAGTCGCCATATTCTACTTTTTTACCAATGTTTGAGATGTTGAAACCAAATGCTCCATAACCTTTACCCCAGTCGAAATCTACTTTTTGACCATAGTAACCAGAAATGTCTGCAGCAATAGACCAACCTGGCTCTACATATTCACCATCTGCAGAGTAACCACCTGTAAGGTCTGACCAGATAAAGCGTAAAGCCACACCCATAGAGAAGTTTTTGGTAAGAATGCGTGAATAAGATACGTCTAAAGCAAGGTCGTATGGTTTAATGTTTTGACCAATGTCACCTGGATCTTTTTGGATAAGAACGTTACCAAGTGAGAAGAAACGGAAAGACGCTGCTACAGTTTGTACGTCTTTAATTTTGTAGTATCCAGAAGCAGATACTAAGTCGATGTCTGATACAAGTTTTCTAAGCCATGGCACGTATGATACACTTGCGCCACCTTCTGCACTGATAAATGCATATTTAGCTGGGTTCCAAAATTGTGCGTCTGCATCTGGAGCAGTAGCTGCACCTACGTCACCAAGACCACCTGCACGTGCATCTGGTGCTACAGTTAAGAATGATACGCCTGTTGTGATTGGGGTGAATGTTTGTATTGTCTCTTCTGTGCTTTCATCTTGTGCCAAAACTAAATTTGGAAGAGAAACAAGTAGAGCTAATGCAATAAAAAATTTGTTCTTCATAATAGTTTATAATGTTTAGTTTCAAAAAAAACGGCTACAAATGTAACGAAAAAATATGGTTTTTATTGTGCATTTATTATAATCTTTTTCGTTTTATGTGTTATAGCACCCTCAGAAGTGGTTATAACTACTTTTGCTATATAAATTCCATTACCCGTTGGGCGAGGAGATAAAAAGTCCCATCTAGATGTATATGTGGCGTTTTCAGATAAATATTCTTTTGTGCTATGCCATAGTGTTTTGCCTGCCAAGTCTATCACGCTAAACTCTATATCAATAATATCTTCTGGTCTATCATATTTTAGATAGAAATCTACATATTCGGTAGCAGGGGTAGGGTAAACTGTAAATTCTTCTATTACAGCAGGAGCGTCGCTTTTTACAATAAAATTCAATTCGTTTGTAGTTGAAATATTTTGTAAACTCCATGCTCTAAAGAATAAAGAGTACTCACCATCTTCCAATTTTGGTAGGTTGAATTTCACAGTTCCACTCTTATAATCGCCCAATGAAGCAGTGTAATGGTCGTTGATTACAAATGTTTGGTTTGGATCGTTGTTTAGTTTTAATATAATGTCGTGACCAATTCCTGTACCTATTGTGTTTATACCATATTCATCCCAAAGATGAGCATAGAAAATAGGTGTATTGTCTACTACTTGACCATTAACAAAGTTTGGTGTATTGATATATGCTCTAGAAACAGGACCTTCAGATGGTGTATCTATGTTTTCGTCAGTGCCTCCAATAACAAAATCTTGATTGTATCCGTGACCATTCTCTGTGTTGTCATCATTAATAACAAAGTAAGTAAGTCTACCATTACCTTCTTTATAATTAATGTCTTTTGGCACCATAAATGTTACTTCTATTTCTCCATTTACCACAGGTACTTCTCCAGAGAATATGATGCTACTATAATCTTCATATTCCATCACAGTATTTTTCCCTTGACCTAGAGTTTGGAGCATTTCTTTTTTGTCGAATAGTGTTATGTATGCTTTACCATTAAAGTTTGTTTGTATGGTATTATTCTTTTCTACGTGTGCTTTAATAGTGGTAAGTCCTAGCGCTTTTATTTGAGCGTCTTCTGGCACTTGAGAGTTTATGCTATCTGTAACAACAATGTTGTCAGGATAGAATAATTTAATAATAGGGTCGCCTAACAGTGTGAAGCTAAGTTTGTTTTGGTCTGCTCCAAGTGCTATTTTGGCGTTTTGCATTATTTCACCAATAGACATAATTTCATTTGTTTCGGTTTCTTCTATTGAAGGTAAAAGAAACTTGTAGGCAGCTTGCACCAATGCTAGGTTACTAGACGAATATACAGAACGCGTTGTAGTAAGTGAGGCTACAGCTCCACCGTTAGGATTTAGTATCAGTTCCATTCCTGCACTTCTTTCGTAGCTATCATATCTACTAAAGTCGCAGGTAGCAGTAATCCAAACAGCGAGGTTGGAATTTCTCATATTAATGATGTCTGATTTTGTTATCATTAATTCACTGGTTAAACTATTTGTGCTACCGTGACCTGTGTAATTGAATAAAAGTACACCTTTATTTAGGTATCGCCAAATATCTTCTTTTGCTTCTGGATATGTTGCACCAGATGCATATTGCACCATTTTATATGCGTCAATAAATAACTTTTTAGGAGCAAATTCAGGGTGTGATTCGTATACATTATCAGCAAGAAGATTAGCTTGTTTACTATGTAATGAGGCATCTCCGTCGTCTCCTACAAAAAGAATTTCATGAGACCATTCACCTTTGTCTTTTGATTTTACATATCTTTTTGCTTTTTCTACGTATCCAAAGGCTTCTTCTTCTGTACTTGCAGGTATTCTACCTATCGCAATATCTAGTTTGGCAGATTCTATATACCCACCTTCGCCATCATCTAAGAATCCTAAATAGTCATCGGTTACATATGAGTAAATAGAGTTGAGAGACTCTTTAGCTTGGAAACTTAAAATGTCGTATTTTTTATTTTTTATGCCTCTATTGTCGTACGAACTTAATCCAAATATAATAAGGAATTTAGGTTTTTCTTCTTCGTTTTCTGCTCTGTCATATAGCATTTTTAGAAGCATTCTGTATGCAGTAATGTCTGGAGTACCAGAAGAAAACTCATTATAAATAGGCTCTACTGTAAATACTTTGTAGTTTAGATTGTCATTTTTCTTGTGAAAATCGCCAAGGGCTTCTGCTGCTTTAACAAGTGCTTTATCACTTAGAATAACCACATCTATATCTTTCAGTGCATGAAGGTCTTGATTTTCAACCTTTTCGTAAGAAGATATGGTTGGGTAATTTATATTAGGATCAAATGCAACGAAATTGCGTTCCTCGTCGTATGGAGCTGAAAATTTATATCCAGTTGAAGTCTTAGTTGTAACTACATTTTTTATATTTTGTGGGTCTGTAATTTCCCAAAATAGCAAGTTATCGTTTGTGCTATTTACATTATAATTTGCAGTTAGATAAGGATAATAGTATCCTGGGTAGTAAATTATAAGTGGTTCAGAACCATCTGTTTTAAGCTCTCTATGTGCGTTAATGCTTATATAGTCAATGTATGCTTCCGAACGTTCGTTGCTAGTGTTGAATTTTATATCAATTTTTATATCGTCTTTATCATTATTCAATTTTAATGTTGAATTTATAGTGCCTAATGTACCACCTTGGTGAGAATCTTGTGTGGCATATAAAGATACATTAAATGTTTTTTCTGAATTTATATCTACATCAAATGAATTTGTTAATGTTGATACACCCACAGATCTAAGATTTAAGTAGATATTACTATTTTTAACTCTGTTAGGTATGTTGAAGTTATAGGTTTTATTGGTGTTTTTGTGAGTAAATTTATCACCAATCCACATTCTACCAGATTTTAATAGATTTTCCTCTTCCTTATCTATGTAATAATAATTGAGTGTTTCATTTACTTGTATAGGAATAGGAGGTAAATCGTATTCAGCGTTAGTAATATTTTTTTGTGCTTCTGTGTTTTCTGTTATAAAGTAATAACCATAGTTGCTATATGGGTTTATGGTATGTGTTAAAACTTCTTTGTTTTCGTTGTATTTTAGGCTAATAGGTCCTTGAGCATAGAAAAGTATATAATCGTTTTCATTGAAAACTTCGTCTTCACCTTTGCTAAAATAAATAGCATTCTCTGGAAGGTCATCTTTATAAGTTTCTAGTCCAGAAGCAAAGTTCTCGTCTAAAATAGCACCTCCATATCCATATATATGAATATTTTCAGGGTTATTTATTCCCATATCTTTAAGTTGTTGATATGTGATTTTGTGTATACCTGTTTCTTTAATAGAAAACTTTATCCATTTTCCTTCTTTTAGAACAGAATGTTCTGCAAAATCATATTTTGCGTAAGCAGAAATGGCAATTAAGGCGAATAATATGCTGAGAAGTTTTTTCATTATTTAATTTCAAAGTCTAATAAAAGTTCATCTTGAAGATAACCTTGTAGTCTATCTCCTCTTTTAACAGGACCAACACCGTTTGGAGTGCCAGTATAGATAAGGTCACCTATTTTTAATGTATAAAATTGACTAACGTATGTAATTATCTCATCTACAGAGAAAATCATTTCTTTGGTGTTTGCAGATTGTACTGTTTCCCCATTTATTTCTAATCGGAAATTTAGGTCGTTTATTGCTCCAATAGTTTCCAAATCTCTAAATTCACTCACTACTGCACTACCGTCAAAACCTTTGCATAAATCCCATGGAGCACCAGTTGCGCGTGCTTCGTTTTGCATATCACGAGCAGTGAAGTCTATTCCTAAAGCCACTTGTGCGTAGTAACGTGAAGCAAATTTTTCTGCAATACTTTTTCCTAAACGATTTATGCGCACAACCACTTCTACCTCATAATCAACTTGTTCTGAAAAATCTGGGATATAAAAATCTTTATTCTCCTTTAATAGGGCAGAGTCTGGTTTGCAAAAAACTGTTGGTTTACTAGGCTTTTCAGCACCGCCAAGTTCCGCATTATGTTTTGGGTAATTCCAACCTATACCGATTACTTTCATAATTTTTGTTTTAACCCACAAAGATAAAAAATAATTCCTAATTCCTAATTCCTAATTCCTAATTAAATCATATGTTAATAACTTTATTGGTGGTTATGTTATGAAATTTGTTTTTTAATGCTAATTTTGGCAATCTTAAAAGGAGATATAAAAATGAGTTTCGTACACTTACATGTCCATTCAAATTATTCCATTCTAGATGGTATGTCAAAGGTTCCAGACCTTGTTAAGAGGGCTATGGAGCTGGGTATGCCTGCGCTTGCACTTACCGACCATGGTTGTATGTATGGTATAAAAGAGTTTGTTGATTTGGTAGGCAAAGCCAATAAAGGGGCAGATAAACCATTGAAACCTATTATTGGTATTGAAACTTATTGCGCTCGTCGTTCTCGTTTGTTAAAAGACAATCAAGTAAAGGAAATTAATGGCGAAGGGAAAGAAATTATAATAGATAGAGGGGGCTGGCACTTAATTTTACTTGCAAAAAACAAAATTGGCTATAAAAACTTATGTAAACTTTCGTCAATAGCTTTTATAGATGGATTTTACAATCGTCCTCGTATAGATAAAGAATTACTAGAACAATATCATGAAGGATTAATTGTTACTTCGGCTTGTTTAGGTGGAGAAATACCTCAACTTATTTTAAAAGGCAAAATAGACGAGGCAGAAAAGAGTATTCGTTGGTTTAAAAATCTTTTTGGAGACGATTTTTATTTAGAAGTTCAGGCTCATAAATGCGATGTTGAAGTACTAAATGAAAATGTTTATAAGCGTCAGGAAAAGGTTAATAAAGTAATTTTTGAGCTTGCGGAAAAGACTCAAACCAAAGTGGTGGCATCAAATGACGTTCACTTTGTGTTGGAAAGAAATGCAGATGCACACGAACGTTTGGTGTGTATGAGTACAAAAAAAGAATTAGGCGACCCAAGTGGTATGTATTATACTAAGCAAGAGTGGCTTAAATCTGCGGAGGAAATGCAAAAATGTTTCCCTGACCATCCAGAAGTACTCTCAAACACTCTTGAAGTGGCAGATAAGGTAGAGGTATTTTCTATTGAGTCGGGTCCTATTATGCCTAAGTTTGATATTCCAGCAGAGTTTGGTACAGAAGAAGAATACAGACAAAAATTTACAAACGAAGACCTTTTCAATGAGTTTACACAAGATGAAAAGGGCAATGTGGTAATGTCTAGGGAAGACGCAGAGTCTAAAATAAAAAAGCTTGGTGGTTACGATAAACTTTATCGTATTAAGTTGGAGGCAGACTATCTGGCAAAACTTGCATGGGAAGGAGCTAAAAAACGATACGGAGAAGAATTGACTGAAGAACAATACGAACGTATAGTCTTTGAACTCCACATTATGAAAACCATGGGTTTCCCTGGCTACTTCCTTATTGTGCAAGACTATATACGTGCAGCTCGCGAAGAACTTGGTGTGAGTGTGGGACCAGGTCGTGGTTCTGCGGCAGGTTCGGTGGTGGCATATTGCTTGAAAATTACAGATGTAGACCCTCTGAAATACGACCTTCTGTTTGAACGTTTCCTTAATCCAGACCGTATCTCACTTCCCGATATCGACGTAGACTTCGATGATGAAGGTCGTGGTGCTGTGTTAGATTGGGTAACAAAAAAATATGGAAAAGAAAAAGTGGCTCATATTATCACATATGGTACTATGGCTACCAAATCTTCTATTAAAGACGTTGGTCGTGTGCAAAAAGTGTCACTTCCAGATGTAAATAAGATAGTTTCTTATATTCCAGATAAATTTCCAGAGAGTTTAGCAGATCCTAATACTAAAAAAGTGCCAAAAGTAAATGTGGCAAACTGTATTAAGTATGTGGAGGAAATAAAAACTGCTAGTTATGGACCAGATGAAAATATTTCCTCTATGCTAGAATACGCTTCGCAACTTGAGGGCACTGTTCGTCAGGTGGGTATTCACGCTTGTGGGGTAATTATTGGTGCCGACGACCTTACAAATTACGCTCCTCTAAGTGTGGTAAAAGATAAAGCAACAGGAGAGGATATTGTTGTAACTGAATATGATGGTCACTATGTGGAGTCTGTTGGTCTTATTAAGATGGACTTCCTTGGCTTGAGTACTTTGTCTATTATAAAGGAAACCCTACACAATATAAAGCTAACTCACGGAATAGACCTAGATATTGATAAAATACCACTTGACGACAAAAAAACATTCCAGCTTTATTGCGAGGGTAAAACAGTTGGTACATTCCAGTTTGAATCTGCTGGTATGCAAAAATATTTGCGTCAGCTTAAACCTTCTACATTTGAAGACCTTATTGCTATGAATGCTCTTTATCGTCCAGGTCCGATGGACTATATCCCTCAATTTATTCGTCGTAAACATGGCGAAGAAAAGATAGAATACGATATAGACATCATGGAAAAGTATCTTAAAGATACTTATGGTATTACTGTTTACCAAGAACAGGTGATGCTTCTTTCTCGTCTTCTAGCTGGTTTTACACGTGGTCAGTCCGATTCTCTTCGTAAAGCCATGGGTAAAAAGATTATGGCTATCCTAGAAGAACTTAAAGGAAAATTCTTGGAGGGAGGAAAGAAAAATGGTCATGATGAGAAAGTTTTAGAAAAGATTTGGGGCGACTGGGAGAAATTTGCATCATACGCGTTCAATAAATCGCACGCCACATGTTATTCTTGGGTGGCATATCAAACAGCATATCTAAAAGCTCACTATCCATCTGAGTTTATGGCTGCTCTTCTTACTCAAAACAAAGATGATATTACCAAGGTAACAACCTTTATGGCAGAGTGTAAGAAGATGGGTATTAAGGTGTTTGGTCCAGATGTAAACAAGAGTGAACTCCACTTTAGTGCCGATAAAGATGGTAATATTCGTTTTGGTTTAGGTGGTATTAAAGGAGTAGGCGAAGGTGCGGTTGAAAGCATAATAAACGAAAGAAAACAAAATGGCGAATATAAAACTGCGTTCGACTTCTTTGAAAGAATAAACCAAAGCCAATGCAACCGCAAAGTAATGGAAAATCTTGTGCTTAGCGGTGCATTAGACGACTTGGGCAGCGTTACACGTGAACAATACTTTGCTCCTGTAGATAAAGATAAAGGTACTGGTACATTCCTAGAGGTGTTAACTCGCTTTGCTACCAAATATCAAATGGACAAAATGAACCAAACAATGTCTTTGTTTGGGGATATGGAAGAGGTGCAAGTGCAACGACCTGTGCCTCCAAAAGTAGAAAGTTGGTCTGTGATAGAGAAACTTAACAAAGAAAAAGATCTTATTGGTATTTATCTTTCAGCTCACCCTTTAGATGAATATAAGGTGTTGATGAGGGTGCTATGCAATACAAAATTGCAAGAATTGACCGATTTGAATACATATTCTCAACGAGTGGCGCTTGGCGGTACAGTGGCAGTGGCAGGTATTGTTAAGTCTTATATGATAGGTACAAGCAAGACAAACAAACCTTTTGCTCGATTCGAGATAGAAGATTATTCTGGTACTCATACCTTCCATTTGGGTGGAGAAGCGTTTAAAAATTATGCGAATCTCTTGGTCGAAAATGCTTATTTAATGGTGTATGCAGTGCTAGATTACCATTGGAAAGCAAAAAGCGAAAGAGCAAAAAGAAAAAGGGGGACTTTACCAGATTTAACGGTAGATATAGACGAACTAGATGTTTCAGTAACTAAAATTGAGCTTTTAGAAAATCTTAAAGGTGCTTCTATGAGTAAGTTTACCATAAAGATACCATTGTCTATGGTAACTCCAGATTTAACAGAAGAAATTTCGCAATATATTTCAAATACTACTTCCGAAAATGATAAAGATTTAGTAGATTTGTATGTTGAAATTTACGACGTAGATTTGGGTATTCAAATAGAATCAAAATCGACAGCGTCGATACGTGCTTGTAATGAATTGTTGGCTATATTAGATGCTTATTCACAAGAGCCAGAAGAAGATGAGGAAGACGAAACTCCTCAAGAAGAAGGTGATGATGATGACAATCCTAAGATGGTAGACGACAAAAAATCAAAAACAGAAAAAATATATTATTCAATTAACTAAATAAAAAAATATTATGGCAAAAGAATTTACAGATGCAAACTTTGACGAACTATTAAGTTCAAACAAAGTTGTAGTAGCAGATTTCTGGGCTACATGGTGTGGTCCTTGTAAAGCAATGGGTCCTTCTATCGACGAATTGTCAACGGAATATGAAGGCAAAGCTTTAATTGGTAAAGTAGACGTAGAAGAAAACAACGACTTAGCAGAAAAATATGCTATCCGTTCAGTTCCAACCATCATCTTCTTCAAAGATGGTGAAATGGTTGACAAAATGGTAGGTCTTCAAAGTAAAGCTGTGTTAGAAGCAAGAATTAAAGAGCTATTATAAGAACTTTATTGAAGTTTTATGTAGGGACACTGCGTGCATTGTCCTTATTTTTTTGTCTAGGTAACCTGTCTTTGTTATTTAACAACAAAAAAGATGCAACCTTGCGATTGCATCTTTTTTATTGTCGTATAATCTTCGATTATTTATTTCTTTTGTAACGAGAGTTGAATTTATCAACACGACCTGCAGTGTCCACAAGGGTAGATTTACCAGTGTAGAATGGGTGAGAACTGCTA
>JAEIGA010018190.1_pt1 | contig 10703 bp, 11 predicted proteins | sample 9270691 | NCBI WGS metagenome assembly JAEIGA01 (sample SAMN17057246, study PRJNA624740) | gut metagenome | biome: biome; isolation source: fecal sample | host: Bos grunniens | place: China: Xizang | collected 2019 | reverse complement strand
GTACCCCCTGAGCCTGAAGGACAACTGCCTGGTGCATTACCTGCGGCAGCTTCAGGAGATGGGCGTGGCTTCCCTGAAGCTGGAGGGACGGATGAAGCGGGCAGAATATGTGGCAACCGTCACCCGGGTATACCGGGAGGCGATCGATGCCGGTGTCGTGACACCGAAGCAGGAGCAGGAGCTGCTCACGGCCTTCAACCGTCAGGGCTTTACCGACGGCTATTACCGCAATAAAACCGGCTCCAATATGTTTGGCATCCGTGCCGACAAGGGTGATGATCCTGCCTGGCTCAAGCAGGCACGGCAGACCTATGAAAGCACGGAAAACGGCCTGGTGGGGATCCGGTTTACCTTTGTGATGACCAGGGAGGGCAGCTCTCTGGCGGTTACTGATCCGGAGGGACGGGTCTGCCATGTGAATGGTCCCGTTCCCGAGCCTGCCATGGTGCAGGAGCTGACTGCCGATGTGCTGAGCCTGCGGCTTGCCAAGACCGGCGGCACGCCTTACTATTGCGTGGGCACCAACTGCCATGTGGAGCCGGGACTGACGCTGTCTGCTGCCGCTGTCAACGCCATGCGCCGGGATGTGCTGAATCAGCTCACCGCCCTGCGTGCCCGCCGGGATCGTCATGCGCTGGGAAAGCCTCGCCGGATCCCTCACATTACCGGCAGCCGGGAGCAGGCCGGATTTACCGTTCAGGTCACCACCCGGGAGCAGATCACGCCTGCGGTGCTGCGGCTGAAGCCTGCGGTGCTGTATGTGCCGCTGCATCTGCTGACCAGGGACAAGGACTGGACCATGGCGCTGCTGCAGCGTGCAAGAGTTTGCCCGGTGCTGCCCAGGATCATTCACGACGGTGAGATGAATAAGGTCAGAGAGCAGCTTCTTGCCCTGCGGGAGCTGGGTGTCCGGGATGTGCTGGTGGGCAATTACGGTCACATTATCCCCGTGCGGGAGTGCGGACTGCGCTGCCGGGGTGATTTTGGTCTGAATCTTTACAATTCCGGCGCTGTGGCTGCCGCCGCGGAGCTGGAGCTGAGATCCGCTGCCTTGAGCTTTGAGATGACACTGCCCCAGATCCGGGATGTTTCCAAGCCCCTTCCCTGTGAGCTGCTGGTCTACGGACGGCTGCCGCTGATGGTGACGGAAAACTGCCTGATCCGGGGACGGACCGGGGAATGTACCTGCCATCAGGGTGCGGCAAAGCTCATGGACAAGACCGGAGCGGAGTTCCCCATTATCAAAGACGGCGATAGCTGCCGCAGCATTTTGCTCAACGGCAAAAAGCTGTACTGGCTGGACCGCCAGGAAGATCTGAACAAGCTGAATTTGTGGGCGATGCGCCTGTGCTTTACCACGGAAAATACCAAAGAGGTGGATCAGGTCATTGCTTCCTGCCACAAGCCCGCTCCCTTTGATCCCGGTGCCTGCACCAGAGGACTGTATTTGCGGGGCGTGGAATAAAATGAGTACGGGGGATGGGCGTTTTTGGATGCCTGATCCCGCCGGGGAGGATATTTATGCGTGTCATACTGGCTTCCCAGTCGCCCAGGCGGCGGGAATTATTGGGGTTGTTACGGATCCCCTTTACGGTTCGGGTAGCGGACGTTGACGAGAAAATGGATCCGGCAAAGCTGCCCTTTGACGAGGTGGCCCGGGTGAGCCTGCTGAAGGCCCGGGCAATTCCCCGGGACAGGGAGGATGTGGTCATTGCCGCGGACACCATTGTGGTGGTGGAGGGCAGGGTGCTGGGCAAGCCCCGGGATCCGGCTCACGCGGAGGAAATGCTGCGCAGCCTGTCCGGCCGGGATCATCAGGTGATGACCGGCGTGACGGTGCTCCGTGGGGAGCAGGCTGTGACCTTTACGGAGGTGACGGATCTCCGCTTCCGGGAACTGTCTGACAAGGAGATCCGTGGTTACATTGCCACCGGCGAGCCGATGGATAAGGCCGGTTCCTATGGCATTCAGGGCGGAGCCGCACTGTTTTGCCAGGGATTGCGGGGGGACTATTACAATGTGATGGGACTTCCGGTGTGCCGTCTTGGTATGGTACTGAAAGAGCTTGCCCCGGAGCTGTTTTAAGCGGCAAGGCTGCTCCAATTGTGCAAAGGAGATTTTATGAAACATTATTTTTCCAAAAAAGTACGTCTGGTGCTGCTGTTATCGGTGGTTCTGGCTGCTGCGGTGCTGATCACCAGCAATCTGACCGGACTGAGTGTGCCGGATCTGTTTGTCAAGGGTGTGCTGACCCCCCTGCGTGCCGGTGCCAATGCCCTGACGGAGCAGGCGGAGCAGCTTTACAGCTACGTTTTCCGTTATGAGGCGCTGGCGGCGGAAAATGAGAGCCTTCGTGCCCAGCTTGCCAAGATGGAGGAGAATAACCGTAAGGCAGATTCTCTGGCTGCGGAAAATCAGCGGCTGCGGCAGCTTCTGGAGCTGAAGGATTCCAACCCCAGCTACAAAATGGTGGATGCCCACGTGATCGGTTCCGGCGGCGTGGACTGGTCCAGCCTGCTGACCATTGACCGGGGACAGCGTTCCGGTATTGAAGCGGGTATGGTTGCCATCACCGCCAACGGAGAAGTGGTGGGTCTGGTGATCGAAGCCGGAATCAACTATGCGGTGGTCAAGACTGTGCTGGACTCCTCTCTGGAGATCTCTGCCACCATTGCTTCCTCCGGCTACAACGGCATGGTTCAGGGTGCGTATACCACCGGTCACGCCGATATGCTTCGGATGGATTATCTGCCCACCGGTGCGGTTATCCGTAACCGGGACCAGGTGGTTACTGCCGGTTCCACCCTCTATCCCCGGGATCTGATCCTGGGCTATGTGGTGGACGCCGCCTTTGACGATACCGGTGTCGCCAAGTATGCTATTTTGGAGCCTGCCGCGGATTTTGGCAGCCTGAAGCAGCTTTTCATCCTGACGCAGTACGAGGCAGGTTGATCCTATGGCAAAAAATAATTACGAATTCAAACCGGACCGGGAAGGACCTGATCTGCTCAGTCGTCTGACCTTGACCAGAAAGCAGCGGCTTTCGCTGCTGAAATGGGGATTGTATGGTCTGGTGCTGGTGCTTTTGAGTGTGGCACAGGATGTGCTGCTGACCCAGGTGCGGATTTTTGGCGCCACGACGGATCTGGTGCCCTGCGCCATCATTACTGTCTGCGTGCTGGAAGGTGCGGAGGCCGGCTGCGGGTTTGCCCTGACCGCCAGTTTGCTGTATCTGTTTTCCGGTTCTGCCGCCGGTGTGCACACGGTGCCGGTGCTGACGCTTCTTGCCATCAGTGCGGCGATTTTTCGGCAGAGTTATCTGCAAAAGGGCTTTTATGCCAACTTTGTATGTGTTTCTCTGGCGACGGTGCTGTATGAAACCGCCATGTACACGGTTGCCCTGATTCTGGGGCAGCTCCCGGTGGAGCGCTGGAGCCTGGGGATCATCACCGCGGCGCTGTCGCTGGTGACGGTGCCTGTGCTGCATCCTTTGTTCGCTGCCATCGGTAAAATCGGAGGAGAATCATGGAAAGAATAACCCGTTTCCGCGCTTCGGTGCTGATCTTTATCATATCTGCCGTTATGGTGTTTTTCGCCGGCCGGCTGTACTATCTGCAGATCATCGAAACCGGCGGCGTGGTGGATAATACCACTATCTTCGTTACCAAGACCCGTGTGAAGGCTGCCCGGGGTGATATTCTGGACAGAAACGGTAATGTGCTGGTGAGCAACCGTGCCAGCTTCGATCTGGTCATCAACCACTACGTGCTTACCTCTGCCTCCGGTCCCAACCAGCGGCTGTATGAGCTGGTGAAGCTGTGCCAGAAGCTGGGGATCGAGTATGTGGACCATCTGCCCATTACCAAGACGGCTCCGTTTACCTACACTCTGGAGGAGTACAGCTCTACCTGGCGGGGTTATTTCCAGGAATACCTGTTTAACCGCGGTGACGGCTTCGATTCCGATATTACCGCTCCGCTGCTGCTGGAAAAGCTCCGGGAAAGCTACTTCATCCCCGCCGAATGGACGGATGAGGAGGCAAGAGCTGTGCTGGGACTGCGGTATGAGCTTTCTCTGCGCACATTGCCCAATGTGTATCTTGCCAACTATGTGTTCGTGGCGGACGCGGATTCGGAAACACTGTCCGCTGTTTCCGAGCTGAATATCCCCGGCATGATGGTGGAAGCCTCCACCGTCCGGGAATACAATACTACCTATGCTGCCCATATTCTGGGCTATGTGGGCGCTATGAGCCCCGATCAGTGGGAATACTACAAAAATCTGGAGCACCTGGATTACGCAATGGACGCGGAGGTGGGTCAGAGCGGCTTCGAGCAAGCCTTTGAGGAGGATCTTCACGGCACCGACGGCTACCGTGTGGACTATGTGACCAAGGACGGCACCGTGATCAAGACCGAGTTTGACCCCGCACCCAAGGCGGGCAACAACGTGGAGGTGTCCATCGATCTGAATATGCAGATGGTGGGCGAGGATATGCTGAAAAAGGTCATGGAGGAGCTTCGTGCCGAAGGCGGTGACGGATCCGATGCCGAAGGCGGCGCGGTGGTGGCGCTGGATATCAAAACCGGTCAGGTGCTGGTGTGCGCCAGCTACCCCACCTACGATCCCAGCCGCTTCTTCCAGGATTACAACCAGATCCTGGAGGCGGAGTACCGCCCCCTGGTGAACCGTGCCACGGGTATGGCATACCCCCCTGGCTCCACCTACAAGATGAGCATGGTGGTGGCGGGCATTGACCACGGCCTGATCACCAAGTATACTACCATTACGGACTACGGTGTGTATAAGGAATACGCCGACAGTAACTTTAAGCCCCAGTGCCTGCTGTGGACCAACAGCCGTGCTTCCCACGGCACCATCAATGCCGCTGAGGCGTTGCGGGATTCGTGCAACTATTTCTTCTATTTCCTGGGTGACAAGCTGCCCATTTCCCGGATGGATAACACCGCCAAGGGTCTGGGTCTGGGAGAACCGACGGGTATTGAGATTTTTGAACTGCAGGGTGTGCGTGGCAACACGGAAACCAAAAAGCAGCACTACACCGGTGCGGATGCCCTGTGGTATCCCGCTGACGCCATTCAGGGCGCCATCGGTCAGGGTCTGAACAAGTTTACCACCATGCAGCTTGCGGTGTATGTTTCCACCCTTGCCAATGAGGGTACCCGGCTGAAGGCAACCTTCCTGAGCCGTGTGGTGTCCCCGGATTACCGCAACCTGATCCGCAAGGCGGAAACTACGGTGGCGGACAAGCTGGACATCTCCGCCGATGCCATCGATGCCTATAAAGAGGGCATGCGTCTGGTGGTCACCTCCCCCAGAGGTACTGCCTACCGCACCTTCGGCAATTATCCCATTGCCGTGTCTGCCAAGACCGGTACGGCACAGACCGGCCCCGGTCAGTCCGACAACGGTGCCTTTGTCTGTTATGCCCCCAGCGACGATCCCCAGATCGCCATTGCCGTTTACGGCGAGAAGGCGGGTCATGGTTCGTCTATGATGAATGTGGCAAAGGCCATTCTGGATTTCTACTTCGCGGACGATGAAACCACCACCATCATCACCAATGAAAACCAGATCACCTGAGCTTTGACCTCAAAACCCGCACAAGGAGCGAACTATGCTTGATAAACTGAAATCTGTGGCTTTTCGATATGAGGAGCTGTGCTTCAAGTCCGAACAGCCGGATTTTTATGCGGATCCTCAAAAAGCCACTGCCATGCTCCGGGAGAAAAATGACCTGGAGCCTGTGGTCGAAGCCTACCACGCCTACAACCGTGCCTGCCGGGAGATGGAGGATGCGCTGGAGCTGATGAATGACCCGGAAATGAAGGAGCTGTGCCAGGAATCCTATCAAACCGCCAAGGCGGATAAGGAACGGCTGTTCCGGGAATTGCAGATCCTGCTGCTGCCCAAGGATCCCAACGACGGGAAAAACGTGATCATGGAGATTCGCGGTGGCGTTGGCGGCGAGGAAAGCGCTCTGTTTGCCCACAGTTTGTTCCGGATGTATTCCATGTACGCCAGCCAGAAGGGCTGGAAGATCGAACTGCTCAACTACAATGAAACGGAGCTGGGCGGTGTGAAGGAAGCGGATTTTCTGATCAATGGACGGGGTGCTTACTCCCGGCTCAAGTTTGAATCCGGTGTCCACCGGGTCCAGCGGGTTCCTGAAACCGAATCCGGCGGCCGTGTCCACACCTCTACCGCCACGGTGGCGGTGCTGCCGGAAATGGAGGAGGTGGATGTGCAGATCGATCCTGCGGACATTGAAATGCAGGTGTACCGTGCCAGCGGTGCCGGCGGTCAGCACGTGAACAAAACCTCCTCTGCTGTGCGGCTGATCCACAAGCCCTCCGGCATTGTGGTCGCCTGTCAGGAGGAACGCAGCCAGCTCCAGAACCGGGAAAAGTGCATGAAAATGCTGGCTTCAAAGCTCTATGAAATCGAACAGAGCCGGGTCGAGTCGGAATTTACCGGTCTGCGGAAAAGTCAGGTGGGCACCGGTATGCGCAACGAGCGGATCCGTACCTACAATTTCCCCCAGGGCCGGGTCACTGACCATCGGGTGGGATTGACACTTTACAAGATCGATGCCATCATGGACGGTGCCATCGACGAGATCATCGACGCCCTTGCCACTGCCGACCAGGCGGAGAAGCTGAAGAATGCTTCCATGTAAGGCAAGGCGGCTGTGCCTGAGATTTTACTTCTAACATCGGGGAACTGATTTACATGAAACGATTTATCACCAATTCTCCTGCGGAAACGGAAGCCGTGGGGGCTGCTTTGGGACGGGTGGTGCCTGCCGGGACGGTGATCGCCTACCGGGGAGATCTGGGAGCGGGGAAAACCGCTTTCACCCGGGGATTAGCCAAGGGTCTGGGCTATGATCAAAGTGTGACCAGCCCTACCTACACCATCGTCAATGAATATCTGGGGGGACGGCTGCCCCTGTTCCACTTCGATATGTATCGGCTGCGCTGCGCTGAGGATCTGTGGGATATCGGCTGGGACGATTATCTGGACAGAAACGGTGTCTGCGCCGTGGAATGGAGCGAAAATGTGGCCGATGCCATGGAAGATCCCATCACCGTCACCATTGAAAAGACCGGCGACGAAAGCCGCGCCATCACCATAGAGGGAGGAAGCTGCCTTGCTGCTATTAGCCTTTGAAACCAGTGCCAAAAGTGCCGGCTGCGCGCTGTTTGATGAACAGAAACTCCTGGCGGAAGCCTACCAGAACACCGGCATGACCCACAGCCAGACACTGCTGGTCATGGCAGAGGATCTTTTGAAGCAGTGCGGTCTTTCCGCTGTCGATGTCACCGATGTGGCGGTGGCTGCCGGTCCCGGCAGCTTCACCGGCGTGCGGATCGGCGTTGCCGCTGCCAAGGGCTTTGCCTGGGGCAAGGAGCTGCCCTGCTGGGGCGTTTCCACTCTGGAAGCCATGGCTCTGGGACTTGGGATCTGGGAGGGAACGGTTTGCGCCTGCATGGATGCCCGCCGGAGCCAGGTTTACAATGGACTTTTTGGTTTCAAAAATGGGGAAATATCCAGAATCTCCCCGGACAGAGCCATTTCCATTGCGGATTTGTGCGAAGAATTAAAGACCATAGACGGTCCGGTCTATCTGGTGGGTGACGGTGCCGAGCTGGTGAAGCGCACCCTGGCCGACGAAATTCCCAATTTGATCCTGCCGGCGGAGCACCGCCGTCACCAACGAGCCACCGGTGTGGGACTTGCCGCTTTGCGGCAAATGGCGGCAGGCGAAACCGCCGACGCAAACGCCCTGACCCCCAACTATCTGCGCCTGAGCCAGGCCGAGCGGGAACGGATGGAAAAAAATAAATAATGCTGTCATTGCGGACCAGCTTATTTTTTGTCTTTCAATCAATTCATATACAAAGGAGAAAACTATCATGGCAACTGTACACGTTTTAGATCATCCCTTGATTCAGCACAAGCTGGCAATTCTGCGCGACAAGGATACCGGTGTTAAGGAATTCCGGGAACTGGTTGGCGAGATCTCCGGTCTGATGTGCTACGAGGCAACCCGGAATCTGCCTACTGTGGAGGTAGATGTGGAGACTCCTGTGGCTACCGCTAAGTGCAGAATGCTTGCGGGCAAGAAGCTGGCCATCGTACCCGTCCTTCGTGCCGGTCTTGGCATGGTGGACAACATGGTTGCCCTGATCCCCTCTGCCAAGATCGGTCACATCGGTCTGTATCGTGACCCTGAGACCCACCTCCCTGTGGAATACTACTGCAAGCTGCCTGAGGATATCGAGAGCCGTGTGGTGTTTGTGGTGGATCCCATGCTGGCCACCGGCGGCTCTGCCGTTGCCGCCATCGACTTTCTGAAGAAGCGCGGCTGCAAGAACATCATCATGATGAACATCATCGGCTGCCCCGAGGGTGTCAAGTGCGTCCAGGAGGCTCACCCCGATGTGGAGATGTACCTGGCTGCCGTGGACGAGACGCTCAACGACCACGCCTACATCATCCCCGGTCTGGGCGATGCCGGCGACCGTATCTTCGGCACGAAGTAATTCTCCTGAATAACAAAAAGCACGCCCGGTGGGCGTGCTTTTTGATTATTTACGTTCTTTCATCAGCATGGGGGTCAGCTTTGGCTTCTGGCAGCGCTGGATAAAACGGGGGCATTTGATGAGCAGGGCGTAGTAGATGTTGTAGCCTGAATCCATGAGGGTCTCGGCGTTGCCCTGACCCTTGGCGAGGATCACATCAGCTTCCTCAAGTGCCTGTTTCGCTTCCGGTCCCAGCATGGAAACTTCCGTGCCGGCAATGGCGGCACCGTTGTCGATCACGGGGAAGGGGATCCCTACGATTTCGGCATCCTCCCGGGTGGCGTCGTTGTTGGCGTAGCCGCCACGGACGCAGAAGGTGATCTGCAGATGGGGGAATTTTTCGTGGATCTGCTCTGCCAGGATCCGGTCAAAGCCGATCTCACCGGCATTATCCGTCAGGTAAAGCAGATTTTTGCCCTTTTGGAGGTCTGCAAGCAGGTCTGCATAGCAGCCTTCGTCCAGCTCCATTTGCAGGGCGTTTTCCAGCATGACATCCAGCTTTTCAAAGGAAACCTCACCGTGAAGGGCGGAAAAATCGATATAGTTGCCTAAAATGGCAAACTGCAGTGCGGCAAGCAGAGGATCCGGGGCGTTTGCTACCCGGCTGCGGATCTCGTCCATGCGGGAAAGAACGAAATTGTTGGAATCGATCTTCTCCTGACGGAACCGGTCCGGATCCAGGTCGTAGTGCTTTTTCAGCAGTTCGGTGGTGCCGGGTCCCAGAAGCACGGAGCAATGGTGGGGCGGCGTGTTCAGGTACATCGCCATCAGGTCTTTGGCAAATGCCAGCGCAGTGGCTTCGTCACCCAGGGAGCGGACGAAATCTACGTTTTTGTTAAAATGGCATTGCAGGCACTGGGCATCGATGGGAATACTCATACCTTCAGCTTCACCACCAGCTTGCGGTAGTTTTGGGGCTGGTTCAGGTGGACACCGGGCATATGACCATCCTCGGGGAATACCACATAGCAATATCCGGCGGCAATATCCATGAAGTCCACATGACCGGAGTACATGATCTTATCCTTGGTGGGATTATACTCCCCGGCGGGGGTCAGCTTTTCGATGGGTGCCCAGCCCATGGTTTCGGCACCCTCCACGATGTACTGGATGTCCAGATAGTTGCGGTGGGCTTCAATAAGCTGGGTGGCGGCGTCCTTGGTGGTGCCTGCCTGGACGAGGATCTTGTTGCCATCGGACAGGGGGACGGTGCGGGGGGTCAGGTCATCCAGCGCGGCAACAGCTTCCATTGCCTCTGCAAGGCCGGGAATGATGGCCGCATAGCGACCCAGGTCTTTGAAGGGACATACGATCATAGCGGGTTGCTCCTTTCATTTTTGAGTGATAATTGGAAGATATATTTTACAGGGTCAGCAGGTCGTCGAATTTGTCGAGCTTTGCCAGCCAATGATCCGGTTCTCCAAAACCGAAAGCGCAGAAAATGAAGGGGATCCCAGCCGCTTCACTGGCATCCAGATCACCCTGGGTGTCACCGATGTAGACGGCGCTGGTGATGCCGTTTTTCTCCATGAGCCGGCGGATGGTCTCGCCCTTGGGGGTGCCGGTGTCGCCAAAGCAAAGGTGATCGGTGATCAGTCCCTGAAGTCCCATTTTTTCAATGCAGAGCTGGGGATAGCCGGACTGCGAATTGCTGACGATGAACAGGCGGTGGTTTTTTGCCAGCTCCTGAAGGGTTTCCTTGACCTTGGGGAAGCCGATGTGGCAGGGGTCGTTGTGGAGGATCTTCGCCTCCTGTGCCATGCACCGCTCCAGCAGCTCGTAGCGTTCCGGCACACTGACCTCTGCCAGCAGGATATCCGCAATGTCGGTCATAGTTTTGCCAAAGAGCTTTTTCAGATCCTCGGCGGTGACGCACAGGTGGGAAAGACCCTCTGTCCGGAGCTGGATGTTGTATCCTTCGGCTACCAGGGCACGGGAGTCCCACAGGGTGCCGTCAATGTCAAAAATCAGGCTTTCAAATTTCATTTTTACCTCCGTTCAGGTGGCGGCGGATCCGTCCCACGATCATATCGATGGCCACCTCGTTTTTACCACCCTCGGGGACGATGATATGGGCAAATTTCTTGCTGGGCT
>JAEIGA010018189.1_pt1 | contig 10703 bp, 8 predicted proteins | sample 9270691 | NCBI WGS metagenome assembly JAEIGA01 (sample SAMN17057246, study PRJNA624740) | gut metagenome | biome: biome; isolation source: fecal sample | host: Bos grunniens | place: China: Xizang | collected 2019 | reverse complement strand
CTCACGAAGTTTTCACTGGCAATCAACTCGATGCCTTTCATCTGACGCTCTTTCTCGCGATCAATGATGTCAAAAATTACTGAATCTTTAGTCATAATATATTGTTTAAATTCCTAATTCTTAATTCAAAATTCCTAATCACACTCCGCTAATATGCAGGAACTGCGAAATCATACGGCGGAAACTGCTCTGAGTGCTATTGTCAATATACGATTCCAGCACTTTCACTGCACCTGCTACAGGTATGAGGTCGTAGTCCGCGATGGCGGCGGGTATCAAGCACGAATATCCCTCGCGTAGGGTGATCTCATCGTGGGTACTACGAATACGCACTTGGCAAGAACCTTGCGTGCAAGTCAGTATTGCAAACGAATCATACTTGATCATATTACGGCGAATAGGGTCCTTGATCGATACCACACGCACCGTAAAGTACTCGGTGTCGATGCATGCATTGGCGGCGTCTATCTTGTCCATATAATCGCTGCGATATTCTCTATATACCTTATAGTCAAGTGCTTCTGCGGCTAGATCGGTGTGCAACTCACGGGGGTGACCATCCAAGTCCATTCGGCCATAGTCATAAATACGGTAGGTCAAGTCCGACGACTGTTGCACTTCCACCAAGCGCACTCCCTTGCCTATGGCATGGATTCGTCCTGATGGGATATAGAACACGTCACCAGCATGTATCTCATGTTTTGCCAAGGTGTCCATGATCGTGCCATCTGCCACACAACGCGCATATTCTTCGGGCGATAATGCTTTTTGGAAACCCGCGTAGATACAAGCGCCTGGCTCAGCGCTCAGCACGTACCACATCTCCGTCTTACCCATGCCGTTATGCAGGCGTTGGGCCATCTCATCATTTGGGTGGACTTGCACACTCAGGTCATCGTTGCTATCGATGAACTTCACCAACAAAGGCAACTGATTTTGGTATTTTCTAGCAACCTCTTTGCCCAAAATCGCTTCTGGCATCTTATGGATCACTTCCGTGAGGGCGTATCCTGCCCACGTGCCATTGGCTATTACGGAGGGTGCTTTCTCTACTGCCGACACTTCCCAACTCTCGCCTATGTGCTGCTGCTCGGGCAGTTGCTTCCAATGTGTCAACTCGCTGCCGCCCCACACCTTGGTTTGCAAGTTCGGCTCAAAGAGCATTGGGTAGAGCTTCGTGCGTTGAGACTCAATCACGCAACCCATGGCCAGCATACGAACATCAGTGATGGCATGCAGCTGATAGGTGTTGAGTTGCTCAATAAATAGAAAGTCATCCTGCTTGCAATGATGAACGATACCATTGATGGTCACATCCAATGCGCCCGAAAGAATATAAAACGCATCCTGCAAATCGGGGTGAATGTGCATCGCGCTAGCTTCACCTGCCTTGAGCTCGATGACCGCTATCTGAGTGATGCTACAACCACTCTCGTTCGCAGAGAGCAACACCCGCTTCATTCCCATCTCATAGGAGGTACTCGCAGGCGATATGTCGTGGAGATGTCGATGCATGTCTTTACCTGATTTTATTACCTAACAAATCGTATTTCTGACCTTCGTTTACTATATATATATGACCATCTTTGACTATCTTTTCCGCACTAGATGCGCCGTAGATAGGCTCTAGATAGCTACTCGGAGACAGCGTGTACGCCAACCATGCGTCGGGGATACCATAGCCGTAATGAGCATCAGGATCAGCATAGCGATCGGATGAACGGACAATGCGATCACGAATCTCCATGTTGCTCGCACCTGGCAACGCAGACCATAGACAGGCGGCCATACCTGCTATCAATGGACATGCAAAACTCGTACCATTGCCTGATAGCATACTGCCATCAACTGGATTAAGCAGCACTGTTCCTTTACCCAATGCACACACTTCGGGCTTTACCCTACCATCCCAAGAGGGACCATAGGACGAAAACGATGCTATATTACCCGAGATATCCACCGCGCCTACACTCAATATACTATCCGCATCGGCTGGAGTGGAGAGGTAATGCCAAGCCTTATCGCCATCATTGCCCATCGCGGTCACTAACAACAATCCCTTACGAGCCGCAATCAACGAAGCAAGAGCACCACGAGAACTAACACCGTCCATATCCGAATAAACATAGTTATAAGAACTATCGTCAAACCTAGTATAACCCAAAGAGGTCGATACAATATGCAAACCCAACGAATCCGCCATCTCTATCGCCGACACCCAATTATCTATCTCCTTCGGACTCTCGCTACGATGCTCCTCCGTGCGAAATAGGTAGTATTCCGCCAATGGTGCTGTACCAACGTAGCACAACGACGAAAACAACGAACTATCACATATTACCTTGCCAACTATCGCACTCAAACACAACGTGCCATGAGTACCCGTCACACCAAAAAAATCATCAACATCATCCGTGAAATCTGAATAACCTAAACACTGATCCTTAGGCAGAAAGGACAACTTATCCGCATTGTAAAAACCACCATCTGCCACACCAATACGAATACCATCACCCTTATAACCTAACTCATGCAGCGCAGACAGATGCAGCTGATTGATCTGACCATTTGAACCCAATACATCTATCCCACTTACCATTAGACTTGCATCCTTACCACACTGACTATACACACCATCCGCACGAGTCAAACTTATCGAGGATACAAACGAACAGCTATCAATACGACGCAACACATCACTACTCGCCTCCACCGAAGCGCCGTTTAACCAACGAGACGTGTGAACCACACGAGCACCCAACGAACGCAACGAATCAAGGTATAGAGGAGATACTGCATAATCCAAAGAGTCTATACCAATACCACGTTCAGCACGCAATTCCAGCGCCAATGGACTCAAGCACACACACGAAGAACCCAACTTATCCGTGAATTGCAAAAAGAATATCGCTAACAAACTCCACATCACACATTACTTTTTCTAATTCGGCTGCAAAGTTACATATTTTTCCTGACATATGCAAAATTTTTACACACATGGTTGCGTATTTCCAAAAAAAGTAGTACCTTTGCACTCAAATTATTAATTTTAGTAAATCATAAACTAATATGCAAATCTCTCAACGTATTGCTGCACTCGAAGAGTCAGCTACTTTGCAAGTGGCAGCCCTATGCCAACAACTTCGTTCCGAAGGTATCGACGTCATCGGTCTTTCTGTAGGTGAACCTGACTTCCCAGCTCCTGCGCATGTCAAACAAGCCGCTATTGACGCTATCAACAATGATATCTCTCACTATGGACCTACTCCTGGATTTCCTGCTCTAAGACAAGCTATTGCTGACACTATCAACAAGGACCTAAAGGACTATCCTGTCAAACCATACAATCCCAACGAGATCGTCGTCTCTGTAGGAGCAAAGCAGGCACTATGCAATGCTATTGAAGCATTGATCGGACCAGGTGATGAGGTCATCATGCCTACTCCTTGTTGGGTAAGCTATGTAGAAATGGTCAAAATCGCACAGGGAAAGAGCGTTCTAATCAAAACCACAATGGACAACAATTTCTGTCTAACACCTGAGCAACTCGAAGAGGCCATCACGCCCAATACCAAACTACTCATGCTATGCTCACCCAACAACCCTACTGGCTCTGTCTATACGCTTGAGAACCTCAAAGCATTAGTTGAGGTACTAAAGAAGCACCCACACGTAATAGTACTTGCGGATGAAATATACCAACATATCCTCTACACAGGCAAGCATGAGACCCTGGCGCAGTTCCCTGAATTGGAAGACCGACTCATCATCATCAATGGGGTAAGCAAGGCGTATGCAATGACGGGCTATCGCATAGGATGGTTAGCTTCACACAGCAAGGAGCTTATCACTGCCGTAAAACGACTACAAGGACAGACCATCAGTTGCGCAACTACCATCGCACAAAAGGCTGCCGAAGCTGCATACGCAGGCCCACAAGACTGTGTCGAGGAGATGCGGAAGGCCTTTGAGCGTCGCCGTAATCTAATCGTGCAATTGGCTAAAGATATTCCTGGAATGAAGGTTCTTGAGCCACAAGGAGCTTTTTACCTCTTCCCAGACGTGTCGGACTTCTTTGGCAAGCAATATAACGGACAATGCATCAACAATGCCGACGATTTGGTGACTTTCCTCCTGCAAGAAGCACACGTAGCTTTGGTCTCAGGAACCGCTTTTGGAGAGGATAACTGCATACGCTTCTCTTATGCTACAAGCGAAAACTTGATCATCGAAGCTATGCGCCGCACGAAAGAAGCTTTGGCAAAGTTAGTGTAGTGAGACACCTTCACTACACTAATTCTACTGCCTGCAATCCTTTCACTTTTAAATCAAAGACACCTATGAACAATTTTCTATTGCGAACAGTCTCTGCCATTGTGTATGCAGGGTTAGTGCTAACGAGTATTTTGCTGCAACCTGTATCCTTTGAAGGACATCCTTTATTCTTTGGCATCTTATTCATGCTAATCAGCATGTTGGCGGTGCGAGAGTATCATATATTGTTAGGGGCAGACATCAAAACAACGACCTATGCGATGATGTCCACAGTATTGTTGTTTGCTACCTGCTATTTCCTTTTCTATGGAGATAGCATATGGCGTGGATTATTGGTTGCCTATGTGGCTATTGTACTGCTTGCACTTATCGCCTATCTATTTAGACCCCAACTACAGCCTATCAACGCATGGGGAAACTTCTGCGCAGGGCAAGTGATGGTGGCGCTGCCCTTCGCCCTCATGAATGGAGTCATGATGCATAGCCAATGGATGATGTTGGCACTCTTTATTCTTTTATGGGTGAATGATAGTGGGGCATATATCGTAGGTAGTTTAACGGCCAAACTGCCAAAGGGAAATCATAAGATGTTTCCTCGTGTCAGTCCAGCCAAGTCATGGGAGGGATTGATAGGCGGACTGCTCTTCTCTTTGGTAGCGGGCTACGTCTTCTATCGGATAGGATGGACTGAGGATATGGGGCTTACCAATAGTCTCTTGTTCGCTGCTTTTGGATCGCTCTTTGGTACACTGGGTGACCTAATGGAGAGCCTATTTAAACGAACCTTAGGAGTCAAGGATTCGGGGAAGTTCATGCCTGGGCACGGGGGAGTACTCGACCGATTTGATAGCTTGCTATTGGCTACTCCAGTCGTGTATTTCCTATTCGTGTACCTGCCATCAATCCTCTAACCACTAATCCCTAAACACTAAACACAAATGCTCTTATTAATCCGCATATTCAGCCTACTGCCACTATCTGTATTATATGGCTTGTCGGATTATCTGATCTATCCTTTGGTCCGTTATGTGGTGCGCTATCGTTTGAAATTGGTACGCAAGAATATCCGATTATCTTTTCCTGAGAAATCAGAGGAAGAGCGAAGAGCTATCACGAATAACTTCTACCATCATTTCGCAGATGTCATCGTGGAGATTATTTATGGCTATCGTGTGAGCGACAAGGAAATGCGCGAACGTGTGTTCTTTGAGAATATGGAGCTTTTAGAGGACTTGGCGAGAAAAAAACATGGGGTGATTGCCTATCTTGGACATGTATGTAACTGGGAGTGGATTGCGGATGTAGGAAAGCAGTTTATGGACAAATCCATCGTAGAGTACAATGTCTATCGCAAACAAAAGAACGTCAAAGCAGATCATGCTATGTTGCTCTTGCGCAGCAAACGCGGTGGAGAATGTGTCGAGAAAAATGTATTATTGCGTAAGTTGGTGCAACTGCGCCACGCAGATCACCCCTTTGTCATTGGGTTGATTGCAGACCAAAAACCATCCCCGCGCAATGCGAATACTTGGACTACTTTCCTCAATCAAGATACTGCCTTTTTAGACGGTGGAGAGGTGCTTGCACGTAAATTTGATTTAGGAGTGGTATATGTGCATATCACTGCGATTAAACGTGGATACTATCGTATTCATTTTGAGATGATTACGGACAATCCACAATCCATGCCAGACAACGAGATAACCCTCTCATACGCGCGTATGATCGAAGCCAATATCCGCCAACAACCTGAGCGTTGGCTCTGGACACATAATCGCTGGAAATGGGGAAAACCTGCTTCTAACTCTTAACCTATAGCCGCTTTGAGGCAGGAAATGAACCTCTAGCAAATACTATACGCGGCGTCCCTTAAACTGAATCAAGATCGTCAGCAATACGATCAACCCTATCAGCATGGGGTAGTATAGATAGGGAATAATGCTCATGGCTGAAATTCCTGCCAGTGAACTTGCCATCAGCAACTGTGCACCATAAGGCAATAACCCTTGTACTGCGCAGGAGGTTGTATCTAATAGTGATGCGCTGCGGCGGGGATCGATACCAAAACGAGTTCCTATCTGTTTCGCAATATCACCTACGCTCAATATCGCTACAGTGTTGTTGGCCGTGAGGCTGTTCACGACTCCTACCAACAAGCAAATACTTAGTTCTGCACCCTTAATAGTGTGTATTCGCCTGGAAACCAAGTGGATGAATCGTTCCATCACACCTTGTTTGTTGATTAATGCAAAGATTCCCCCTGCCATCATACTAATCAGTATCAGCTCGCTCATGCCCATAATACCAGTACTTATACTTTCTGTCCATGCCATAAAAGTATAACTACCATCTGCTATACCTACAATACCTGTCAGCACATTACCCATTAGCAGTACTAATATTACGTTCACACCCAATGCGGCTGACAGTAATACGGCTATGTAGGGAATTATCTTCCACCATAGTACAGCCTCATCCGTTACCACTCCGTGGGCACTTGCTCCCATTAGTAAGTAAATGAGACATACTATAACCGCGACGGGGAGTACTAAGAAGAAGTTATATTTGAACTTATCGCTTTGTTTACAACCTTGCGACTGAGTTGCCACAATCGTGGTGTCTGAGATAAAACTCAGGTTGTCGCCGAAGAATGCTCCACCAACAATGGCAGCTGCCATCAGCGGTAGCGACATCTCCGTTTTGCCTGCCAGTGATGCTGCAATAGGCATGAATGCCACTATAGTACCCACACTCGTACCCATACAGAGTGAGACTAAGCATGCCGATAGGAACAAACCTGCTAAAACGAAATTTGCGGGCAGCAACTGTAGTGTTAGGTTCACTGTTGCATCTACTGCACCCATGGCTTTGGCTGAAGATGCAAAAGCGCCTGCCAGCACGAATATCCAAACCATCAGCAGCAGGTCTTTTTGCCCTGCGCCTTTGCTGAATTCGGCTATGCGTTCACGCAACGACATCCCACTGGATAGCAGGATGGCGATGATTGATATGGAAATGAAAATGAGTAACATCCACTAAACCCTTAAACCATGGCACAGCGTCCACTAAACTATAGCGCAGCTATATTCTTCTCATTCATCAGTTCTTTACCTTCTGCAGTATAGGCATATTCAATACGATCGGCATAATATTCCTCTACTTTGCCGCGAACAATTTTCATCGTGGAGTTGACCATATGATTTTGTTCAGTGAATGCCTCGGGCAATACGGCGATTGCTTTAGGCAACCATTGCTCAGGAAACATACCTGCAAACTTACCATTGCGATATTCGTTCACCTCGTCTTGAATCTTCTGCAACATGGCCTTTTTACCTGCTATGGTCGTTGCGTCCAATCCCTCTGATTTTGCATATTCTTTCAATGCATCTTTGTTGGGTACAATCATCACTATGGTATAAGGATCTTGATTGTTGTGCAGAATGACTTGCTCAACATACTTGCTACCATCGGTTAGGCTGTCTTCAAAGCCCTCGGGGCTGTATTTCTCGCCATCTGCACTAATAAGTAGCGATTTAAATCGTCCTACCACCCACAAATAACCTGGGTGTTGATCACTTATATAGCCCATGTCACCAGTATGCAACCAACCATCTATGATTGTTTTCTCAGTAGATTCTGGATTCTTCCAATAGCCAGCCATTACGTTCTCTCCCTTGATAACAATCTCGCCCTTTTGACCGTGAGGAACCTCCTTACCTTCATCATCACATATCTTGAGATCGAGTGGGGTAACTATACGTCCACTAGAGCCAAAGATAGCATGTCCCTTAGAGTTGGCGCAGATAATTGGAGTCGCTTCGCTCAATCCATAACCCTGGAACATAGGCATGCCTACTGCGCAGAAATAACGTTGCAATTCAATATCCAACAGCGCTCCACCACCTACAAAGAAGCGCATTCTACCACCAAAACCTTCGCGGACTGCCTTAAAGATGATCTTATCAAACAATTTCACGAGTGGTGCGCGCCATGCTTGCCATCCGCCACGATTCCAATACTCTTTATTATATTTAATGGCGTTATTGAGTGCAAATTCATAGAGGCGTTCTACCACTTTGCCTTTTGCCTTGATACTTGTTTCAATGCTCTTTCGGAAATTACGTGCCAAAGCGGGTACAGAAAGCATCAGCATAGGACGAACTTCTTTGATAGCGATAGGGATATTCTTCAGTGTAGCGATAGCGGTCTTGCCTACAGGGACTGTAGCAATGCTTCCTCCGTAGGACATCATCGTGTAGAAACCCGCCACGTGGGCAAAGCAGTGATCAAGGGGCAAAATGATGAGCATCACATCGCCTTTCTTACAGGAGATTACGCTGGCTCCTTGTTCCACGTTGGCTGTGTAGTTGCGGTGGGTAAGTAAGATCCCCTTTGGATCTGCAGTGGTACCAGAAGTGTAACTAATATTGGCATAGTCATCTGGCCCAACCGACTCATACAATGCCTTGAACTCCTCGCCGTGTTTTTGCAAATATTCCTCACCCATAGCAATCACTTCGCTGATAGGCATCTCATTAGAGTGATAGTCTGCAATAGGATCAAGCACAATGACTTTCTCTACTTTGGGGCAATCAGCAATAATATTGCGAATCTTTGGCAATTGTTGCTCGCTCACAATCACGAAGCGCGAATCGGAGTGTTGTATGCGGAATAATAGGTCGGTACTCTCTGTGAGCTTAATGCTTAGTGGCACGTTTACACCGCCTGCATATAAAATTCCCAACTCGCTGGTAATCCATAGATTACGACCCTGAGAGAGTAGAGATACTTTGTCCCCTTTTTTGAGGCCAAGTTGAAATAAACCTGCACCAATCTTGTATGCTTCTTCGCGTGTCTCGCGGAAAGAGGTTTCTGTCCATACGCCGTTTACCTTCTCGCGAAGGAATGTCAGCTCGCTAAATTCATGCGTGTATTTCTCTACAAAATCTATGATAGTGGTTCGTCTCATGATTATTTGTTTTTACAAAAAGTCCGCAAAGGTAGTCATTTTTTTTGGAATAAACAAATATTGTGCATTTTTCGGGAGGATTAATCCATTTTATCTCAATCTTAGGAATCCTATTCCAAAGCGCTTTACAGCTGCTCGCTCCAATTCCTCACGAACGGATGGGTCTGCGATGCTGATGAGTGCTTTGGCACGTTCTGCCAATGGCAGGTTGCGCAAATAAACGATGCCGTGTTCTGTGGCAATATACTGCGCTTGGAAGCGTGTGGTCACCACTCCTGCACCTGGTGCCAAGTTAGCGACAATCTTACTCTGTCCCTTGCTCGTCATACTCGGCAATGCGATAAAGCATTTACCTCCTTCTGAGAGCGAAGCACCATACATAAAATCATGTTGTCCACCCACGCCCGAGATGATAGTCTCGCCTATCGAATCGGCACAAATCTGTCCTGTTAGGTCCACCTCCACAGCCGAATTAATCGCCATTGCTTTAGGATTTTGTCGGATATTTTGTGGGTCATTGGTGAACGCTACATCTCGAATTACGAAATCAGGATTACCATCCATATAGTCGTACAAATGTTTCGAACCCAACACCAAGCTGCCCAAAGACTTACCAGGGTAGATTTTCTTAAGTGAGTTGTCGATAATGCCTTTCTCAATCAGTGGTAAAACGCCATCGGTGATGGCTTCGGTATGCAATCCCAAATGCTGATGTCCGCTCAGCGCGTTGATAACGGCATTGGGGATTCCGCCCACACCTATCTGCAGGGTAGCGCCGTTAGGAATCTCGTTGGCAATGAAGTTGCCGATACGTGTTTCTACCTCGCTGGGTACAGGGGTTGGCACTTCTATTAGTGGCTCATCTCCACGGCACATAGCAGCAATCTGGCTGACATGTATGACAGGGTCGCCAAAGGTACGAGGCATGTATTTGTTTACTTGTGCAATGACGGTCTTCGCACATTCGGCACCCGAGAAAGCGATGTCGGCACTGATACCATAAGAACAATAGCCATTCTCATCGGGTTCGCTCACATTCAGAAACGCTACATCCACAGGCACTTGTCCACTACGGAAGAGGAATGGCACTTCACCCAAGAAGCATGGGATAGTATCTGCCACTCCTTCTCTCATTGCACGGCGTAGGTTGTTGGGGACAAATATATTCAGCACACGAAACGAGTCCATGAGTTCTTTTTTGGCGTATGGTGCTTCTTCGGGGTGTATACCAAAACCCGAGATGACTTTCACATCACGCAGTTCGCTTGCACGCTCAGTAAGCGCGCGCAAGAGTACCATAGGTATGGAGGTTGAACCTTGTACGACAATCGTGTCGCCTGACTTCACGAGGCGCACCGCCTCAATTGGAGATAGGTATTGCATGGATTAGTTATGAAGTATTAGTTATGAGCTATAAGTTATGAGTGATAAGTAAATCACCGCAAAGGTAATACTTTTT
>JAEIGA010018188.1_pt1 | contig 10704 bp, 10 predicted proteins | sample 9270691 | NCBI WGS metagenome assembly JAEIGA01 (sample SAMN17057246, study PRJNA624740) | gut metagenome | biome: biome; isolation source: fecal sample | host: Bos grunniens | place: China: Xizang | collected 2019 | reverse complement strand
AACGTAATCTTAGAATTAGAATCTAAAATTGAAGAAATCGATCATTTAATGAATTCAATTACAGACTATGAAAAAATAAATGAATTATCGATTCAAAGAAATAACTTAGAAACTGAAATTGAATTAAAAAATGAACGTTGGATGGAACTATTAGAAATAGAAGAACAAATAAAGAATGGTAAGTAATAATGAGAATTATATTAATCAGACATGGTGAAACATATGCCAACGATTTGTTTAATAGTGAAGATAGAATTTTAATTGGTGCTCTAGATACAGAAATTGCACAATTAAATGAAAAAGGAAAACAACAAGCAATTGAAGCTAGAAAACAATTAGACAATATTCAAGTAGATGAAATCTATAGCTCTGATTTAGGTAGAACTAAAGAAACTGCATCTTTAGTATTTCCTAATAGAGAATTTAAAACAACACCATTACTTAGAGAAAGAACACTAGGAAGTGATGAAGGATTAACATTCAAAGAAGTGTTTAGTAGAGAAGGTGTATGGAAAGTTCATGTAAATACAGAATTAGATTCTGTCGAAGATTGCATGACTAAAAAAGTAGTGGATGGAGAATGTTTTCAAGAAGTATTAGAACGTTGTACTAAGTTTTTAAGTCAATTTGATTTTAATGAAAATAAAACGATTGCCATTGTAGGACATTTCCATTTATTCCGTTTTATGATTTATGCTTTATTAAATAAGCAACCAGATAAAGAACTATTTAAAATGATGATTCCTAATGCATCACCTATTACATTTGAATATAAAAATAAAAAGTTTACTCATGTTGAGTAAACTTTTCTTATACATCCATATTTTTCTTTCTAAGATTTTTAACGTAGATAAATAATCCGATAATAAAGATTAAATCTAAAATAACTACAAATATAATTGATGACATACCAGCAACAATTCCACTTGTTTCTGCAATCTTACCAATGATTGATGGCATGATGATTGAACCAAAGGTTGCAATTGTAAGAATGAAACTCCAACTTAATGGATATTTTTGAGAAATGATTCCTGTAAATGAAACAGTTGTTGGATAAACACCAGCCATAGAGAATCCAAATCCCATGATTCCTAATAAGATCATTGGAGTTGTTTTCGCATTTAATAAGATAAAGAAGAATAATACCATTCCAAATCCCATCACTGTTAATAAGTTTTCTTTCTTAAATTTAGTAGATAAGAAAGCAGTTAATAAACGACCGAACAAAATCATGACCCATAATACACTTGCAGTTACTTGTGATAATGAATTAGGTAATAATCCAGTATCTTTGAAATAAGTAATCATCCATCCAATTACACCTTGTTCTGCACATAGATAGAAGAATAATGTACATGTAGAGATAATGAATAATGGATCTTTTAAGAATACTAAACTTGATGATTTTGATTCTTTTTTTGATGTAACTTTATTATCATCAGGAATTAATACATATAATATATAATTAATGATACCCATAATTAACATAAACCAAACTGCATAAATCCAATTTGATTGATCAATAGATGTTAATCCTAATAATATTAAAGGGAATAAGAATGCTCCGATAGCAAACATGGCGTGTAATCCACTTAATAAGCTAGCTTGACCTGGAGCTACCTCATTAACAACTTGGTTACAGAAGTTAGTTGTAGCCCCTCTAGCGATACCTGTAAAGAAGAAAGCTAGAGCTACATAAATTGGATTTTCACCAATAATAATTAATAAATAAGATAATGCATAAAAGATATTGATAAATAATACTGTTTTCTTACGTCCAATTGCTTGGAATAAAGCACCAGATAAGAATGTAGATATTAAGTTACCAATAGAGTGTAAACTTACAATTAAACCACTCATTGCATAATCTAAGTTTCTTGCTTCTTTTAAGAAAGGAAGTAGGGAACCAGTAGATAATACAAGCATCCCATTCATAATATAAGCAATATATGTCGTAGATAATTTACGCATATTTTCTTTGTTTTTTAATAATTCCATTAAATCACCTTCTTTAAAACCTTTGTTATTCTATCTTGTTTAACATTTTTTGTAAATATTAAAATCAAAAATAAAAGGATGCAAAGCATCCAATTAATTATTTTCAATTTCACATAATAAATCATATAAACCATCTTGACTTAAAACACCACGTTTTAAATCTTTAGGTAATTTATTTTGTTCATCATATTCATAATCTTGTAACCAAAGTTTACTATCCATATATTCTTTTAAGATGTTGTATGATTCTTTATTTGTTTTATCTTTTAATAATGTATCAAAATGATTTTCCATTTTTTGAATTCTATCAATGACAAATCTTTGTTTACCCCACCAATCAGGCATTAATTCTTTTAAAGTAATTGTTTTCTTTGTTTCTAAATCTAATAGAATTTCGATGTCTCCACTTTGTTCATCTAGCTGCATCATATATTCTCTACATGCTCCACATGGAGTTCCTAGAGTTCCATCTGGCATAATAGCGACAATCTTATCAATTTGACTTTCACCGTTTGTAATCATATTCGCTATTGCATTTCTTTCTGCACACATTCCTAAAGTACATGCAGTATCAATGCATACTCCTACATAAATATTACCTTGTTTTGTAAGTAGGGCAGCACTAACTTGACCTGCTTCTATAAAAGGTGAAATTGTTCTAGCATTTTGTACTTCTAATGCTTTTTTATATAAAGTATTCCAAATCATATTAAAATCCCCTCAAAATGGTCCATTTCATGTTGGATAATTTGGGCTGTAAAGCCTGTATATGTTTTTATTTTTAATTTATATGTTTCATCTAAGTATTGAACTTTGATTTTATCATATCTTTTTGTTTCTTTAGTGCCAGTGTGTGATAAACATCCTTCTTCTGTTTTATATTGTGTTTTTGAATGATTAATGATTGTTGGATTTATCATGATGACGGGTGTTTTATTATCATAGAAAATTAGAATTCTTTTTTTGTAACCAATCATATTTGCTGCCATACCAACACATCTTTGTTTATTTGCATTTAATGTATCTTTTAAATCTTGGATGATATATTTATCTTCTATTGTTGCATCTGTTGATACTTGTGATAAGAAGAAATCGTCTTTTACAATATCTTTGATCATAGTTTCACCTCTAACACATTATATCACATAAATGTTTAAAATATTAAACTTCTTGTTTAAAAGATATTGATACTTATTACTATATTTTGTATAATAACATTGTTTGAGATACCCAAACTATAAGTTTAGTATTAGTAAACAAAAGGAGGGATTTGATGGATATTGGACAAAAAATCAAACGATTGCGTATTAAAAATGGGTTGACCCTTGAAGAATTAGCAAGTCGTAGTGAGCTTACTAAAGGCTTTTTAAGCCAAGTTGAGCGTAATCTGACATCTCCGTCGATTGCAACTTTAAATGACATCCTAGAGGCTTTAGGAACGTCTCTAGCTAGTTTTTTTAAAGAGGATACTGAAGAAAAATGTGTCTTTACACAAGATGACTTCTTTACTGATACAAAAGATGGGTATGTCGTTCATTGGATTGTTCCAAATGCACAAAAAAATGAAATGGAACCAATCTTAATTGAAATAGAAGCCAATGGACAAAGTCAAATTATGGATCCTCATGATGGAGAAGAATTTGGTTATGTATTAAGTGGACGTATAAAACTTATTGATGGAGAAAAGGAAACCATAGTAAAAAAAGGTGAAACTTTCTACATTAAAGGAATAAATACTCATTATTTAAAAAATGAAAGTCATGCAAGTGCGAAAGTGTTGTGGATTACCACACCACCATTATTTTAGGAGGAAATTATGAAACCATTAATTCAATTTAAAAATATTGTGAAAAGATTTGACGATGATACAATCGTCTTAAAAGGTGTAAATTTAGACATTTATGAAAATGAATTCGTAACTTTATTAGGTCCAAGTGGATGTGGAAAAACAACATTATTACGTATTTTAGGTGGTTTCTTGGAACAAACTCAAGGTGAAGTATATTTTGATGGACAAGAAATCTCAAATGTACCTGCATATAAAAGAGAATTAAATACAGTATTCCAAAAATATGCGTTATTCCCACATATGAATGTATTTGATAATGTTGCTTTTGGTTTAAGAATTAAAAAAGTCAGTGAAGACATTATTGAACAAAAAGTTAATCGTATGCTTAAACTTGTAAACCTTGAAGAATACGGTGAAAGAAATGTTACAGCAATGTCAGGTGGACAACAACAACGTATTGCGATTGCTAGAGCGTTAGTTAATGAACCTAAAGTCTTATTATTAGACGAACCATTAGGAGCATTAGACTTAAAATTAAGAAAAGAAATGCAAAAAGAATTAAAACGTATCCAACAAGAAGTTGGTATTACGTTTATCTTTGTAACACACGATCAAGAAGAAGCATTAACGATGTCAGATAAAATCGTTATTATGCGTGGTGGAGAAATTGAACAAGTTGGTTCACCAACAGATATTTATAATGAACCAGTGAATGAATATGTTGCTAACTTCATTGGAGAAAGTAATATTATTGATGGTATCATGACAAAAGACTTTGAAGTTATGTTTGAAGATAAGAAGTTTGAATGTACAGACTTTGGATTTAAACCAAATGAAAAAGTAGATATCGTTATTCGTCCAGAAGATATTGATATCGTACCTAGAAAACAAGGTAAATTAAAAGGTGTTGTTAAGAGTGTATTATTTAAAGGAGTACACTATGAAATCGTTGTAGAAACTAGACCAGGTACTAGTATTACTGTAATGATGGACGTAAAAGATGACAAACCTGTTTTCAATGAAAGTGCTAATGAATATATGTCTGCCAATAACTTCTATTTAGATATTGAAGACGTTAAAGAATTAGATGATGTAGAAATCATTGCACGTGCGGATGCGCAAGCATGGAATGGAGAAACAGAAGAATTAATCTCTATCGCAAAAGTTGAATATGAAATCGAACCTAAAAAAGGTACTTATCCAGTAACGTTCTCTACATCTAAAGGAACAAGTTTCACGGTAAATATGATGGTTAAAGATCAAAACCGTGTCGTTTCTAAAGAGTATGAAGAAGAAATCTTCGCTGAAGACTTCTTCAAAAAAGTAGATGAAATTCAAGAATCAGTTGCGTTAGATACTGACTTAAAGATTTGGGCAAATGCTCAAGCTTGGGACTTAGATGATGAATTACCAGTTGAAATTACAACTGTTGATTATGACTTTGATCCTGAAAATATTGTTCCTGGTAAATATCCAGTAACATTTAAAACAACTGGGTATGAATATAAAGTTCATACTACAGATTATGCAGAAGTTGATAGCATGGTTGGATTATCTTTTAACCCTGAAGATATCCATGTCATGAGTAAGGAAACATTCTAGTGAAAAAGTTTTCTACGATGGCTTATCCATACATTGTATGGAGTGCTATTTTAATTGTATTACCAATGTTAATGATCGTTTTCTATGCATTTACAACACAGGGTAATCAAGTTGTGCAATTAAAATTAACATTGGATAATTTCATTACATTTATTACTGAACCTGTTTTAGTGAAAGTATTAATTACTAGTTTTAAGATTGCTTTCTTTACAACAGCAGTATGTTTATTAGTTGGTTATCCAGCAGCATATTTTATGGCTAAGTTAGGTGAAAAGTATCGTAATATGATGATGTATTTAATTACTTTTCCAACTTGGATCAATATGTTAGTTAGAACATATGCTTGGATGGGTATGTTACAAGAAAATGGCTTATTTAATAAATTATTAGAAATGATAGGTTTAGGTGCTGTTCAATTGATTGGTACTGAAGGAGCTGTAATTTTTGTTATGGTTTATAACTTCTTACCATTTATGATTCTTCAAATCTATACTTCTTTAGTAAAAATGGATAAGAGTTATTTAGAAGCAGCTAGTGATTTAGGTGCTAATGGAATCCAATCATTCTGGAAGATTACTTTCCCATTATCTTTACCAGGAGTAATGAGTGGTATTATTTTAGTATTCTTACCAGCAGCTTCTACATTCCAAATTTCTCAATTAATTGGTCAAGGAAGTGTTCAATTAATTGGTAACGTTATTGAAAATTATTTCTTAGTAACTGGTAACTGGAACAAAGGTTCTGCTATTTCATTAATTATGGCAATTGTAATCTTTGTAAGTTTAGGTTTAATGAAGAAAGTTGAAGATTATTCAACTGGAAATAGGAGGGAATCATGAAAAAGATCTTTGATAAAGTCTATTTAGCTCTTTTACTTGTTTTCTTCTATTTACCAATTGCTTATACAATTATATTTTCTTTTAACTCAAGTAAATCATTAACAGTATTTGAAGGTTTCTCTTTACGTTGGTATGAGAGAATGTTTGAATCTCGTACAATGATGGAAGCTATTTGGTATACATTTATTGTTGCGATTCTATCAACTATTCTATCAACAATTATTGGGACAATTGCATCAATTGGTTTATCTAAGAGTAAAAAAATTATTCGTTTAGTAATGGATCAAGTAAATAATATTCCAGTTATGATGCCTGAAATCGTAGTCGCAATTGGTTTATTAATGTTATTCAGTAGTTTTAAAATTGAAAAAGGGTTTATGACAATGTTAATTGCGCATGTGATGTTCTGTACACCATATGTAATGTTATCTGTAATGCCTAAATTACGTTCTCTAGACCCAAATTTAATGGAAGCTGCGCTTGATTTAGGGGCTACTCCATGGCAATCATTGATTAAGGTAATCGTGCCTCAAATCATGCCTGGTGTTGTCTCAGGAGCACTTATTGCGTTTACAATGTCAATTGATGACTTTGTAATTAGTTACTTTGTTACTGGTAATGGAGTAAGTAATATTTCTATTTTAGTATATTCAATGGCTAAACGTGTAAATCCATCAATCAATGCAGTTAGTTCATTAGTAATTTTAATTATCACTGTCGCATTAATTATTATTAATGTATTACCAATGATGAAAAAAGAACACCAAAAAATCTTACGTAATGTTGGTTTAGTAGGGTTAGCAGGAGTAGTTTTATGGGGTTCTATGACATTCATGAGACCAAATCAAGAAGGAATCTATGCTGGACAAACATTAAAAGTATATAATGCTGGTGAATATATTGATGAAAATATACTAACAAGCTTTGAAGAAAAATATGGTGTCAAAGTTATTTATGAAACATTTGGTTCAAATGAAGCAATGTATACAAAAATTCAAACAGGTGCTAGTTATGATGTAATCGTTCCTAGTGATTATATGATTGAAAGAATGGCTCAAGAAGGATTAATTCAAGAAATTGATCATTCAAAAATTCCTAACATGGAAAATTTAGCGCTTGAAGTAGATGGATTAGCATATGATCCAGATCATACATATTCTATTCCTTATTTCTGGGGAAGTGTAGGAATCGTTTATAATAAAAATAATGTTGATATTAAAGATTTAGAAGAACAAGGATTTAATATCTTCCATAATGAAAAATATAAAGGAAGAATCTATATCTATGATTCTGAAAGAGATGCATTCATGATGGCATTTAAAGCATTAGGATATTCTATGAATACTTCAAATGAAAAAGAAATCCAAGAGGCTTATGAATGGTTAGTAGACATGAATAAAACAATGTCACCTGCCTATGTTACTGATGAAGTTATCGATTCAATGATGGCTGGTAGAAAAGATCTTGCAGTTGTTTATTCAGGGGATGCAGTAGCGATTTTAGATGAAAATGAAGACATGGGATTCTATGTTCCTACAACAGGTACAAATATCTGGTGTGATGCGATGGTTATTCCTAAAAATGCAGAAAATGTAGATTTAGCTCATGAATTTATGAATTATATTCTTGAATATGAAATCGCATATGCAAATGCAGAATATAATGGATATGCAAGTACACACCAAGACGTATTATATGAAATGGTAGATGTATTTGAAGGAAATGAAGCTTATTTACCAAGAGCTGATTATGAATTAGATGAAATGTTTACTTATAATAAAGAATTAACTCAAAAATTATCTGAGTTATGGGTAAAAGTTAAAGCGCATTAAGATTACGGGCATGGAAACATGCCCTTTTTCTAAAAGAAAGAGATAACTATGAATTTAAAAGATAAATTATTAAAAGAAGAGAGTATTGGAATTAATGGTTGGGACTTTTCATATATAGAAGATAAATATGAACAAGAGGAATTACCTTGGGATTATAAGAAGATAGTCAATTCATATTTAGATAAGAATATGAAAATATTAGATATGGATACTGGTGGTGGAGAATTCTTATTGAGTTTAAATCATCCATATCAAAATACAAGTGCAATAGAAGCATATAGTCCAAATATTGAATTATGTAAAGAAAGATTATTACCTTTAGGTATTCAATTTAAAGAATATGAGGATTGTAAAGAATTACCATTTGATAATGAAAGTTTCGATATCATAATTAATCGACATGGTAGTTATGATATAAATGAAATAAAGCGTTGTTTAAAGAAGGATGGATACTTCATTACTCAACAAGTTGGAGAAGATAATGATTATGAATTAGTTCAAATGGTATTACCCAATACTCCAAAATCATTCCCAGGAATGAATATGAATGATCAAGTACGTAAATTTGAAGAAGCTAATTTTCAAATTTTAGATAAACAAGAATTCTATGGATCGATTAAATTTTATGATATTGGAGCATTAGTATGGTTTGCTAGTATTATTAAATGGGAATTTGTAGGCTTTTCGGTAGAAAAATGTTTTGAACGATTAATTGAAATAAATAAAATAATCGAAAATGAAGGATTTGTAGAAGGTAAAATACATCGATATTTTATAATTTCTAAAAAAAATTAAAAAAATTAAAAAAAGTTGTTGACAATCCAATTTTAGAGTGATATTATATACGAGCAAACGCGGGGCTGTGGTGAAACTGGTAGACGCAAGGGACTTAAAATCCCTCGGGTGAATAACCCGTGCCGGTTCGATTCCGGCCAGCCCCACCATTGCTTGGTTCCTTAGCCAAGTGGTAAGGCAATTGACTGCAACTCAGTGACCGCCGGTTCAAATCCGGCAGGAACCTCCAGAATATGGGGCTGTGGTGAAACTGGTAGACGCAAGGGACTTAAAATCCCTCGGGTGAATAACCCGTGCCGGTTCGATTCCGGCCAGCCCCACCATTCTTATAAATTAACTCACGAAAGTGAGTTTTTTTTATTTTATATATATTTTTCTATGTTTTTTTGTTAATATTAAACATAAGGTGATAATATGAGTAAAAATAATACAATTGATATGGTCCATGGACCATTATTAAAAAATATTTTAATATTTGCAATTCCAATGATGGGAACTAGTCTTCTTCAAATTTTGTTTAATGCAGTCGATACAGTTATCGTAGGAAAATTTGCTGGAGAAATTGCTTTAGCGGCAGTAGGCGCTACTGGTTCTTTATGCTTCTTATTAACTTCATTATTTAATGGATTATCAATGGGAAGTAATGTAGTTATTGCGACAGCAATTGGAAGAAATGATGAAGGTTCTATTCAAAAAGCTGTTCATACTGCAATTACGCTTGCAGCTGGATCAGGAATTGTATTAGCTTTTTTAGGTTTTTTCTTATCTAAACCATTATTGACATTAATGTCTACTCCTAGTGATATTATTGATCTAAGTACTTTATATATGCGTATTTATTTTATGGGGGCATTTTTTATGCTTCTATATAATTTTGGTTCTTCAATCTTAAGATCAAAAGGTGAAACTAAAAAGCCTTTATATTTTCTTGCAATTAGTGGTGTATTAAATGTTGTATTAAACTTAATATTTGTAATTTATTTCCATATGAGTGTTGCAGGTGTTGCAATCGCAACTGTAATCTCGAATGCATTATCTGCTTATTTAGTAATTTCAACACTAATAAAAACTAAAGATGTAACTCATTTAGATTTAAATAAATTAGGTATTGATATTCAAACAGCTTTAGAAATCGTGAAAATTGGAATTCCTGCAGGCATTCAAGGAATGGTATTCTCATTAAGTAATGTAGTGATTCAATCAAGTATCAATTCATTTGATTCATCAACGATCATTGCGGGAAATAGTGCAGGAGCTAATATTGAAGGATTTGTATATATTGGAATGACTGCTTTCTCTCAAGCTTGTATAACATTTACAGGTCAAAATATGGGTGCTAAGAACTATAAACGTATTCCTCATATTGTATGGATGACATTGATATTTACAATTATTGGTGGATTTGGAATTGGATTTACAATGTGGACATTTGGAGAGTTCTTCTTAGGATTCTATACAAATGAAAGTGCAGTAGTTGCTGTTGGTATGATTCGTTTAACCTATGTAGCTTTATTATTAGTATTAAATGGATTATTAGATGTCTTTGTTTGTTCTTTAAGAGGAATGGGACATTCTACAATTCCAACGATTATTATGATTGTAGGTATTTGTGGAGTTCGTTTATTATGGATTGGTAGTGTCTTTGCACATTATCAAACATTAGAATCTATTTATATGTGTTTCCCAGTAAGCTGGATTGTGACAGGAGTTATTGAAGCAATCGTATGGTTTAAAACATATAGTAAATATAAGGTTTAAATATGAAAGTAGATTTAATTCAAGTATTAGAAAAACTATTTGCACCATATCAAGTAAAAGTTAATATCGTAAAAAAACCATATACTGTTTT